>Ga0326727_10009381_pt1 | contig 24110 bp, 21 predicted proteins | sample MB2enrmetagenome_FD_207643 | JGI IMG/M metagenome (GOLD analysis project Ga0326727, IMG submission 207643) | Lab enriched peat soil microbial communities from McLean, Ithaca, NY, United States - MB29MY | ecosystem: Environmental > Terrestrial > Soil > Wetlands > Peat | place: USA: New York... | reverse complement strand
CATCAGGACCTTCCCCCGAGCCAGCTTCCTGCGAAACACCACATGCCCCGCGGCATCCGCTCCATGAGCCTGGAAAACCCGCTTGGCGATATCCAACCCGACTGTGCTAACCTGTTCCATGGACGCTCTCCTTTAAGTGGTTTTTGACGACCACACTTTGGCACATCGATGCCGTCGGGGGGCGTCCACCCCATCACATGAAGCCTCCGTGCTCCACATGGCCGGGCCGGATTCAGGCGTGGTGGTGCGGCCTATCGCCGACCCGCTGGTCACCTGGGAAACGGGGCTCGTCTGGCGCCGGGATGACGAGCAGAACCCGGTGGTTCGCCGCTTTCTCGACGTGGCGACGGAATGCCTATGACGCATAAAAGTAATCACGCTACGGAAGAATTTTCGCTTTCCTGAATGGAAAAGCGCTGCCATATCCCTATATTAATTATCGAGTTTTAGTAATTAATGAGGATAAGGCATGCGTGAAGTAACCTGGAACGACCCCGAAGTGCGCGGTGCGCTGACTGCGCTGAAGCAGAGGGCGCCGTTTGTTTACGGCCTGACCAACTATATCGCCGCCAATCTCAGCGCCAATGTGCTGCTTGCGGTCGGGGCGGGCCCTGCCATCGGCGCCGGGCCGGGCTGGCCAGAAGCCTGGGGCGCAGGTGCCGGGGCGGTGTGGATCAACGCCGCGGCGCTGATGAGCAGCGGCCCGGAGACGCTACTTGCCGCCGCAGGCGCCGCCAACGCGGCCGGTACGCCCTGGGTGCTTGACCCAGTGGCCGTCGGCGCTGGCGCCGCCCCGTATGACGCAGTGATCCGCGAATTGCTGGCGCTGCGCCCCACCGTGGTGCGAGGCAATGCCTCGGAGCTGATCGCCCTGGCCGGGGCTGGGACAGGCGGCAAGGGGGTGGAAACCACCGCCAGCGCCGAGGAGGCACGAGAAATCCTGGCCGATCTGGCCATACGCTCGGGCAGCATCGTCGCCGTCAGCGGGCCGGTGGACTACATCACCGACGGCAAGACCCTGCTCGCCGTGCCCGGCGGCGATGCCCGCCTGACCAAGGTTACGGGTGCGGGTTGCAGCTTGGGCGCACTGATCGCCGCCGCCCTCGCGCCGCGTGGCGATGCCCTCACCGGCACCGCCGCCGCGCATGCGATCTACGCCGTCGCGGCCGAGCGGGCCGGGGCGCGCACCCGTGGCACGGCCAGCTTCGGCACCGCGCTGGTGGACGAGCTTTCGCTGCTGGACCCGGCGGAATGAGCCCCAAAAAGCAGATGCGGCTGGCGGCGTTCCTCAACGCCGGGCCGCAGGGCACGGCCGGATGGCGCCACTCCGAGGCCAGCCAAGCCATGCTGAGCGCCGCGCATTACCAGCATATCGCCCGGGTGCTTGAGGATGCGAAATTCGACCTCGCCTTTATCCCCGACGCGCTGAGCGTGCCGCGCTCGTTGGGCGGCTCCTTCGCCCCGGCGGTCACCTGGGGGGCTGGCACACCGCGCCTTGACCCGCTGCCGGTGGTGACGCTGATGGCGGCAGTGACGACGCATCTCGGCGTGGCCGCCACCGTCTCCACCGGCTGGCAGGAGCCCTATAACCTTGCCCGCAGCTTCGGCACGCTCGACCACCTGATCGGCGGGCGGACGGGATGGAATGTCGTCACCAGTTTCCAGGATGCCGAGGCGCAGAATTTCGGCCAGGACAAATTGCCTGCGCGCAGCCTACGCTACGCCCGGGCCGAGGAGTTCCTGGAAGCCACCACGCGGCTCTGGGATAGTTGGGCCGATGACGCGATCATCGCCGACCGCGAGAGCGGCATTTTCGGCCGCCCCGAAGCCGTGGAGGCCGTGGATTACGCGGGCGAACACGTGAAGGTGCAGGGCCCGCTCTCCGTGCCGCGTCCGCCGCAGGGTTATCCGGTGATCATCCAGGCGGGGGCCTCGCCGGTTGGGCGGGATTTCGCGTCGCGCTGGGCCGATGTCATCTTCAGCTCGCATGAATCGCTCGAGTCCGCCGTGGACTTCTACCGCGATGTGAAGAGCCGCGCCGCCGCGCGCGGGCGCGACCCGGAGCAGATCAAGATCCTCACCGCCGCCACCCCGGTGGTCGGGCGCGACCTCAAGGACGCCTTGGCCAAGCACGAAGCATTTTTCGGCCTGGTCGCGCCCGAGGCCGGGCTGTCGCGCCTCGCCTATCATGTGAACGTGGACCTCACGAAATACGATGTCGATGGCCCGCTGCCGAGCCTGGAGGAGGTTGGGGTGGAGGGCCATTACCGCGAGGTGGTGGAATTCGCCGAGCGCGAGAAGCTGAGTGTGCGCGAGATCGGGCGCTGGTACGGCGCGCGCACCGAGGGCAACATGATCGGCTCGGCCACCGAGATCGCCGACAACATGGAGCGCTGGATGGATGCCGGGGCCTCCGACGGCTTTATGATCCAGGCCACGCATGTGCCCGGCGCGTTCGAGGATTTCGCCCGCGCGGTGGTGCCTGAGCTGCAACGGCGTGGCCGCTTCCGCACGGAATACGAAGGCCAGACGCTGCGCGAAAATCTCGGCTTGGTCCGCCCGGCCCGTGGCGAATGGCATAACCGCGTGAAGCTGCTGGAAACCGCGTGAGCCTGCTGCCCGCCAGCCCGCTGGTCAGCGCCGAATGGCTGCTGGCCCATCACGGGGAGGTGCTGGTGCTGGACGCCAGCATCGACCGGCGCGCGGAGGGGTATTTCCCCGGACATGCGGTGTTCGCCGCCGGGCATATCCCCGGCGCCGGCTTTGCCGATCTGTTCGATGAGTTCTCCAATCCCTCAGCCCCCTTTCCCTTTACCTGCCCGCAAGCGACTCAGTTGGAACGGGCGGCGCGGCGGGCGGGCATTGGCCGGGAGACGGATGTGGTGGTATATGACTCCCTCTCCGGCGCCTGGGCGGCGCGGCTATGGTGGTTGCTGCACGCCTTCGGGCATGAGCACGTGCGGGTGCTGGATGGCGGGCTTGCCGCCTGGACACGCGCTGGCGGGAAGGTGGCGAAGGGGGCATCGCCTGAGGCTGCGGCGGGGAATTTCAGCGCCCGCCCGCAGCCTGGTTTTTTCGTCGACGCCGATGAGGTGCAGGCAAGCATCGGCGCGCTGCCGATGCTCTGCGCCACCAGGGCCGAGGAACACGCTGCCGGGCACATTCCGGGCAGCCATAACCTGCCCTATGCGGCGCTGCTGGCGACAGACGGGACGCTGGATTTGGCGTTGGCGGCGCAAGCCTGGCGGGGCTTGGGGCTGTCGGCGCAGGCCGGAGCAGTGCTGTATTGCGGCGGTGGCATCAACGCCGCCGGGTTGGCACTCGCTTTCACTGCCATCGGCCATAGGGATCTCGCAGTCTATGATGGTTCGCTGAATGAGTGGCGCGCCGACCCAGCTCGGCCGTTGCAGATGGGGGCCTAAGAGGAGAAATCGAATGCCTTTGGATGTCAGTGGCGGCGGCGGTCGGCAGCAGAGGTCGCTAAACGTGCTGGGGACCATGCTGGAACCCTGTTCGTATGACCCGATGACCGGGTTCTACCGTGACGGACGCTGCGCCACCGGGCCGGAGGATGCCGGCAGCCATACGGTTTGCGTTGAGATGACGGCAGAGTTCCTGGCGTTCAGCAAGGCGCGGGGGAATGATCTCAGCACACCCAGACCAGAATACGGGTTTGCCGGCCTGAAGGCCGGTGACCGGTGGTGCCTATGTGCACCGCGCTGGCAGGAGGCTTTCCTGGCAGGAGCCGCGCCGCGGGTCTTTCTGCGGGCAACAGAGATGACTGCATTGCAGTGGTGCCGCCTGGACGACCTGAAGCGGTTCGCTGTGGATTTGCTCTAAGCGGCGCGGACGCCTGGTATGCCGCCATGGTCCATGCATGGCCGGTGCAGCCTAAATTTGTTCAACTACACCTGTGCATTGCATATGGCAGGATTTACTCCTCGGCGGTGGTCCCGGCCTCTGCCGGCACCAGTTCGTCAGATTCAACTGGCGCGTCGGCATCGCCTGTCACTGCAGCTTTACGGCCGCGCTGTTTCACGGGCTTTGCAGCAGCGGCTGGTTTCGCAGGCTTCGCCTGAGCGCCCACCTTCTTCTCAAGCTCGGCTACTTTTGCTTCCAGCTCAACAATCTGTACTGCCGCCGCTTTGGCGGCGCGAACGGCCTCACGGCTCTTTGCGCGCAGTGTGGCGATCGTGTTTTGCGCCTTTTCTAATTGGGCGCGCAGCTCATCCTTGCTGACCAGCGGCGCTTTAACTGCGGCTGGTTTTTTCACTGGAGCTGCAGCTTTAACAACCTTGGTCGTCTTCGCGCCGGTAGGGCGACGGCCTGGCTTGGTCGCTTTGGATGCAGGCTTGACGGTTTTCTTTGGTGCGGCTTTCGCCATGGTTTAGCATTCCTTAATTCGTGCAACTGTCTGAGTGTCTGCCGAACAGACAACCCCGAAACCTGAATTCGACGTTTTCAATCAGGTCGGCAAGGTCAGCGTGCCAGAATCCGAACCATGGACCTACGTGGCGTATCCCAGACATCGTCCATCGAAGTCGGAATTCGCGCAGGGAATAGTTGATCGGAACCTGTAGGGAGGCGGATTGAAGCGCCTACCCGCGGAGTCGCTGGTGAAATTTCTGGGTCGACCAAGCCTGAATAGCCACAAACCAAGGAACACCACCCGAACATCTGGCACGGATTTGGCACGGATTGACTTGAATGTTCTTGTTTTGATCCACTCTAAACTGGACCGATTTGTAACAGATGGCAGGGGCCAGATACGAAAAAACCCCAGGATTCCTGGGGTTTTATTGGCGGACCCGACGCGATTCGAACGCGTGACCTTTGCCTTCGGAGCGCAAAAAGTCGGTTTTTCCGGGACTATCCGATACTACGATATTGCACCCTAATACACTGAATTAACATAATAATTCTTGATTTTTCTCCGAATTTCCTATCCTCTTCTACGCCATGTTTTTCCTTCAATTGCTTCCGTGGTGCTTCCGTGAAATCGATGATTTTTTGAGGCTACAGGCCGATGAGCAGGCTATCTACTCGCACTATTGCTTCCGTGGAACCGCAATCCAAGGACTATTTTCTTTGGGATGATGATCTGCCCGGCTTCGGCTTGCGCGTATTCGCCTCGGGCAAGCGCAGCTATCTGGTCCAGTATCGAGCGGGCGGGCGCACGCGCCGCTATACGATCGGCCTGCACGGCGTCTGGACGCCTAAGACGGCCCGCAAGCGCGCGCAGGTTTTGCTCGGTGAAATCGCCCGGGGTGAAAACCCCGCGGAGCAGCGGCAGCTCGATATCAAGGCGATCACCGTAAAGGAGCTATGCGGGCGCTATGTGAAGGATGCCGAAAATGGGCTCGTCGAGGGCAAGAGGCGGAGGCCCAAGAAGGCGTCGACGCTGGTGACCGACAAAAGCCGGATCGACCGGCACATTGTTCCCCTGCTTGGCACCAGACGGGTGAAAGACGTGACCTCCGCCGAGGTCACGCGGTTCCTCCGCGATGTCGCCAGCGGCAAGACGAAACTGGACGTGAAGACGAAGCGCCGGGGGCGCGCCATCGTGCGCGGTGGAATTGGCGCCGCAACGCGCACTGTTAGCCTGCTGGGCGGCATTTTCACCTATGCTGTGCAGCTCGGCATCATCGACCGCAATCCCGTCCACGGTGTCCGCAAATTCGCCGATCAAAAGAAGAACCGTCGGCTCACCGAGGGTGAATATCGGCTGCTCGGTGAAATCCTTCGTAAAGCCGCCGAAAAAGAACAACATCAGACTGCCGTTGCCATGATCCGCGCCATTGCCTGCACGGGGTGCCGGCTTGGAGAAATTGTCACATTGAAATGGGCGGATATCGATGTCGAGAATAGTTGCATACGGCTTGGCGACAGTAAGGAAGGCGTTTCTACGCGTCCAATCGGTCTTACCGTCGCGGACTTCTTCGATGGCTTACGCCCACATAAACAGGGCGTCTATGTGTTTCCCGGAACACAATTAGGCAAACCGCTCATTGGCTTTCCCAAATACTGGATCGCAATTTTGAAGGACACGGAGCTGTCGGGCATTACACCGCATGTTCTGCGGCACAGCTTCGCGAGTATCGCCAACGATTTGGGCTTTACCGAGGTTACCATAGCGTCTTTGCTGGGTCACTCCCGCGGGACGATTACGAGCCGCTACATCCATACCGTTCACACGTCCCTGATCATGGCAGCCGATACGGTGGCCGGTTACATCCAAGGGCTCCTTGATGGCGTCGAGTTCAAGCGCAGTTCCTATGCCTTCGACCACGCTTCGCGGCAGGCTGCGTTCGGACGGCTGTTTGACCAACCCAAGAAGGAACAGGCGAACGAGGAAAATCAATCCGTCCCGTGACCTGTCCATGGTTCCATCGCATCTGACCGCGCCAATCTGGTGGCACTTTAGGTTGAGTTCAACTATGATCTGTTATGTTGTAATTTTACCTATAATAGGTCATATATGATCCATGTTAAAGACCCCTGAGGAGTTGCGATTGGAGCTCGGGCAAGCTATCCGCGTCCGACGGATAGGGCGGGGCTGGTCGCAAGAGGAAGCCGCAACCCGCGCTGGTATGGGGCTCAGCACCTGGAAGCGCATGGAAGCCCACGGGCCGAGCCTTGTGGAGAACTTGATCAACGCCGCCTTTGCCCTGAGCTGTGAGGACGGCCTCAGTCAACTTTTTCCGGCTCCTGCCGCCTCAAGTCTCGATGAACTTCTGCAGCGCCAAGCTGTTACGGTGCGCAAACCCCGTCAGCGGGCGCCCAGACGAAAGCCGCCGCCATGAAGCTGGCGTCGGGCAAGCCCCTCTCCATCGCTCTCGCCTTCGAGCCCGGCAGTGAACCTTTGGCCGCGGGCCGCCTTGCGATGGATGGCGGCCTCGCCCAGCTCGAATGGTCCAGGGAGGTCATCGACCGCACGCTGCCGGTATCGCCGCTCTACTATCCACCCGAACCCGGCCTGATGGCGGCTCGGACCCGATCCTTCGATGGACTGCACGGATTTTTGGCTGATAGCCTTCCCGATGGCTGGGGCTACCTTTTGATGCGCAAACGCCTAGCGAAACTGGGCATTGATATCGCCGCCCTCACAGCCCTGGAGCGCCTCGCGCTGGTCGGAGATCATGGTCGCGGGGCTCTGGTGTTCAAGCCAGCCACGACGCCCGCCGATGAGATGGAATCCCTTGATCTGGACGCCCTGGCACACGACGCCACCGCGTTGCTGATGGGTGAAGAAAGCCGGTTGGCCGATACTCTAGCGGGTTTGGCGGGCGGCTCCGGCGGCGCTAGACCCAAGGTGCATGTGGGGTTCGATGGCCAGGGCAACATCTCCGTAGGTCAGGCAGAGATGCCTGCGGGCTACACCGCCTGGCTGGTGAAATTCCGGGCGCCCTCAGATCCCCTCGATATCGGCCCCATCGAGGAAGCGTATGCCTGCATGGCGGAGGCAGCCGGCCTGACCGTCAGCGCCCACAGGTTGTTGCCGGCCAAATCCGGCCCGGGCTATTTCGCGACAAGGCGGTTCGATCGTCCGGATGGCGGCGGGCGGCTGCACATGGTGTCCTTGGCGGGGGCGATTGAGGCGCCGTCCGACATACCGTCAAGTTACGACCTATTCCTGCGCGCGACGCGCGCTATAACGCGGCGGGCGGATGACGTTGCGGCCGCCTTCCGGCGGATGGTCTTCAATGTGCTTGCCTGCAATCGTGACGACCATACGCGCCAGCATGCCTACCTCATGGGACTGGCGGGCGAGTGGCGCTTGGCGCCGGCGTTCGACCTCACTTACGCGCCGGGCCCTGGCGGCGAGCACTACCTCGACATCGATGGCGAAGGCCGCCGCCCGACGCGCGCTCAAGTCACAAGCCTTGGTAAAAGGCATGGGCTCGACGCCAAGCGTGTGGCGGCGATCATCGAAGACGTCACTGCCGCGGTCACAGATTGGCCAATCCAGGCGAGGAGTGCGGGCGTGTCCAAAGACTCGACGAAAATGGTGCAGGATGCCCTTGCTCGGGTATTGGCGGATTTCGATGCAGCCTAGTTCCATTCTGGGAAAATTACGGGGGTCAGCCACCGTTGATTGCCGTGCTTCTTGATCTACAGCGGTTTGGCATCGTCCAAGCGGTCACCGGTCACAGCCGCGGCCTTGTCATTGGCTATCGTGCATATCTCGATATTCTAAATGAGGGCACGGCGCCGCTGGCATCACCAAATTTCACATTTGACAATGGTTTCTGAGGGCAAGTTTGCGCCCAGTCATAGGCGATAGATGGAGCCCCTCCGGAAAGCAGACACAAAACCATTGAATTGTCAGGCCGCTGATCTGGCCGCCGCATCCGCCAGCGGCAAGGGAATGCGATCAAGCGCGCGCCCCACGTCGACTGTCCCTGGACCGCGCAACACGCACTCGAATCCGTAATAACCTGTACCATACCCCTCATCGCGCACATCGGCGCGGAACAGGTTGGCGAGCACATCGCCAACCTGCCACCCGTCTTGCAGAATATCGAGGTCGTCGACGTCATACCCTCCTCAAGAGCCAATCAGGTTAGGGCTCCGATGTGCTAATCAGGTTTTATACCCACCATGCTTGGAGCGCATCACGAGTAGTTTTGTAAGCAACGCATATACGGCTCCCCCAACGAGGAGTGTAGGGAGCGACGCGGTGGTGTACTCGTAAGGTTCGTGGGAGACATAAGTCAGCGGGTTGAGCAGATAAATATATGTGCCGAACCCTGCCACCATGCCAGCCAGCGCCGCTGGGTTGAAGCCCCACCAATAGGCGTAGGGACCTGTACCAGACGTGTCAAAAATGCCGCGTATTGAAATATGACCACGCCGCAGTACAAAGTAATCAGCAATCTGGATACCGCAGAGTGGCGCAAACGTGACACCGATAAACGCCAGGAATGTTCCGAAACTGTTAAAGAAGAGATCCGGAACCGTGACACCCACCACTGCCACGGGCGCAATGGTGAGCACCAAAAGCACCGGCCAAGGCAGTTTCGAGAAGAGCTTGTAGTGCCGCAGGCCAATCGCCGAACAGTAGGTGCCTGTGACCGAGGTTCCTAGATTTGCAGCCGTAACAAAAAACAGACCAATTACGGCATAGACTGGCCCGCCAATGGTACGCAGCCAATTTGCGGGATCGTCATTCTGTAGGACGAGAATGCCGGCGATGCCGATGAGGCATAGCAGAGCAACAGCTGCCCCCAACCCCAGCATTGAGGGTAAGGCCACGCGCGGCCCGCCGGGAGCCATACGCACCATTGCACCCATATAAGGCCACCAGGACAGAGAGGTTGAAATGCCGAGCTCGACGCCGGTAGTCAGATTCCAGAGCGGATTGGGGGCGGCATAGGCCGGCGTTGCAGTCGTCAGATCATGCCAGTGATGGGTCACGATCAAATAGAGCATCCACAGCCCAATGAATACATGAGCGACCAGGATTTTCGCGATGCGGTCGACTCCCGATGTGCCGCGCAGCAGGACAAGAAAGATCAGCGTACAGGCAAGAATTGTCGCGGCCGGTACAACAAGCGCTGCCTGCCCTTCACCAATCACGCCAACCGCGACCAGAAACTGTGCGGCCGACTTACCGAAGAAAATAACCAGAAGCGAATTCCAGCCCAAGATGGAGAGGAATTGGAGCCCAGCTGGCAACGCCCAGCCACGCGTCCCAAATTGAGGCTTGGTGCCGGCAATTGAGTCGATGCCAAACCGTACACAGATCGGCACGGCAGCAATGGTTGCCAACATCATACCCAGCATGGCGCCGGCTGTAAGTGCCGCAAAGGCATGCTGGAAATTTAGATAATATCCAGCGTACTCACCGATCATGTAGCACCAAGTGGCAGCACCGGCTGTTACCATCGTGATGAAAAGCTGCCATGCCGACCACGTGCGCTCAGAGCGAGTCAGCGGCCAGACATCCTTGTCGGCACCACCCAAGCGGATGTCTGCCGCCAAAATCTGCTCAACCGCGCCGCTCATAGCCACCCCCAGGCGATTAACGCCACCGGCAGCACCACACCCAGCGTAACCAACCAAATCCAGCTCGGTGCGTCAAAATCCTCTCCCTGTCCTTCAGGCGTTTCAACAGCGCATAAACGCCGCTCCAATTCCAATTCTCGGTTCATCTTAGGTCTCCCTCCAAGTTTCGACTCTTGTTCCATCGTATGCTCCCATCAAGAATAATGGGGCCGTGCATAGTCATTTCCGTAGTATGATTATTATTTAGTTTGGCAGGCTTATTATGCATGAAGAATACAAGCGGAACAGCAAGCCCGAAAACCGTAGTTGGCGGGCATAACTTTGGATTCTCCTACTCAGCGGCAAGCTTGGTATGTGCAGCGAAGCTCTCGGCATCTGGGTAAGGGTACCACCAAAAATCCTGGTTCGCGGCGGTCGGATCAATCATCACGAACTTGGTGTTCTGGAATTGGCTCAAGCCTTCCGACCCAAGCTGGCGCCCTGTACCCGAGAGTTTGCGGCCACCAAAGGGCAACGCGTCGTTGTCAAGCAACGGTGCATTCACCCATAAGATACCAGATTCGATTTCGTTGACAGCACGGAAGGCCTCGTTCATGTCGAGCGTATAGAGGTTTGCGCCAAGGCCAAAGCGCGAGCGGTTGGCAAGGGTGATTGCCTCATCGAAGCTTGAGACCCTGCACAGCGGCGCCACCGGGCCGAAGGCTCATCATTCAAAATCTCCATTTCCGGAGTTACGTCGGTCAGAACTGTAGGTTCCACGAACCAGCCGCGCTCAAGATGTTTGGGACGCTTGCCACCCGTTAACAGTTTTGCACCGGCGTCAACGGCTCGGCTGATGAAGCCCTCAAATCGCTCGCGCTGTTTTCGCGTGGCCATGGGACCCAGGTCAACATTATCCAGCCCGTTGCCAATCCGTAGTTTTCTGGCCTCAAGTGCCAAGCGTTCTGCGAATTCGTCGTAGATGGCCTCATGCACATAGAAGCGTTCAGAAGAGGTGCAGACCTGACCACAATTGAGATAGGCAGCGAAGGCGGCGCCGCGTACAACAACATCCAGCGGTGCCGAGGGCATAATGATCATCGGATCATTTCCCGAAGCCTCAATGAGGCAGGGCTTAAAAAGCTCGGCACAAGTCTGCGCCACCGCCTGACCCACGGGAACCGAACCAGTAAAGGCGACTGCGTGCGTATCGGGGCTGGCGATCAAACGCTGGCCTACACGCGGCCCTCCCGTCACCACCTGGATTAGCCCCGCAGGCAACCCCTGGAACAGTTCCATGAATTTCAGCGTCGTCAAGCTGGTCTGTTCGTGCGGCTTGATAATTACCGCATTGCCGGCGGCCAGTGCCGCAGCGGCCTCCCAGCAGAGCAGCACCAGCGGGTAGTTGAAGGGCAGCACAATCACGACAGTGCCCAGCGGCTCTTTGATTGCAAAGTGAAACTGGCCAGGGACGGTGGTGCCCGCAATGCGCCCAGTTTCGTGGCGAGCGATCTCCGCATAATAATCGATCGCGGTCGCGCACCAAGAGATTTCATCGCGCGACTCCTTGAAGGGCTTGCCTTCTTCGCGGGTCAAGTGCTCGGCATATTTGGCCTTCTCCCGCCGTATAGTCGCGGCCACCTCATGCAGCACCACCGCCCTCCTCGACCGCCTGACCCACCATTGCCACATCCTCGAGACCGGCAATGACAGCTTCAGGTTCAAAAACAGCTCCGTGCAAAAACCACAAAAACGAAAGGAAAAAAATCAGCCCTTGACCCCATCATGAAACCCAAATCATAACCAAGAGGCGGGTCAATTCTCGGTGGAATTCCCGGGTCAGATCTCAGCGGAAATCAACACCCTGGTAAGGGTCAGTGTCCGGCGGGTCAAATTTGCCATGGCTTCCGCCTGCCCCTGGCAACACGAGTTCGTCCACGCACATGACCGGCTCATGCGCCGCAAAGCTGCCTGATACGAACCAGACACCTCAACCAAATACCCTCGAACAACGCTGCAACCCGCGGCGACACAACCGACATGCCAAAAATCAGCCAATACCACCGGCGGCCACGCCGCAGCCACAAACCCCACCCAAAACAACAAAAAAATCACGCCAAGCAAAGACTGCCGTGAGAAATGCGGGCTAGGAGGTAAGGTGAAGCAATATCCGATACGCGTGGCCTACGATTACTATCACGGGACAGACCGTCGAAAACGCGAAAAGGCTCAGAGCTGCAACCGGGTTGCGGAGCGCGTCGAAAAACACCTCAATAATGAGGTCGCCAAATGGGCCGACGATTCAGTGGGCTCCATCATGAGCGGCGTCGTTGCCAGCGCCCTGCGCGAAGATAGCGAATTGGTACACCGGATCATTTTCAGCATCGATTGTGGGTCAAACGGTGTTACGATCTGAAAGGGCGATTACGAACGCGCCCTGAACCCAAGTCTTCCATCGCCCCGTGAATGAAAAGCTCGGCCGGGCGGCTGGATCGGCCGCCCGGTAATCGCACGGTCATAGGTTCAAATCCTACTTCGGGTAGCCGAACTGTGGGTCCCCACCATGTCAAGGTGATGCTCTATCGTGGGGGATGGTGCCACCAAAAATTCTCTTGAATTTTGAAAAGAACCCCGGAATATTACAAAACGGTTAATGTGGTACGGAGCCACAAAGACGACGACAACTGGAGGCTGAATTGAAGAAAAGTGGAATAATCTTGGCGGCAGTGACGCTCAGCCGCGCCGGATTTCTGCCTTAACTCCGCCCGCCCGTTTCCCTAAAACCGGCATTATATCAAACGGTTAGATAACAAACCTACAGCGGAGACGACAAGGGTGCCCCACGCCAGACATCATCTTTCGGCGCGGCTTTTCGCCGCGATTTTCTCATGCCTGACTGCGGCGCCGGCCCTGGCCGTGGAAGGCGGCACCAGCTCCTACCTGAAGGGCTACAAGGATTTTCTCTCCGGCGTGCTGCCTACCGATCCGGGCCTGTATCTGCGCGACGACGTTATCTATTATAACGGCAGCGTCGGTGCCTCGGTGATCGGCGGCAAGGTTCGCATCGGCATCAGCCAATGGTCGCTGAGCAATGTGTTCGACCCCACCTATGTCACGCCGCTGCATATTCTCGGCGCCACCTACGCGTTCGGCGCCATCGTGCCGTTCAGCCAGCTCGATGTGAAAGTGACGGTGGACACGGCCCGCTTCGGCCTGTCCAGCTCGGATTCCACACTCAACCTCGATGATTTCTACCTCAACCCGATCATCCTGGGCTGGAACGCCCGCAATTTCCACGCCATGGCGCTGGTCAGCATCATGATGCCGACCGGCGCCTACAACAAGAGCGACCTCGCCAATACAGGGCTGAATTATTGGGCGGTGCAGCCGCAGCTCAACCTCACCTATTTGAACCCTTCAAGCGGCTGGGACATCTCGGCCGGCACTACCTATGTCATCAGCAGCGAAGACAAGGCTACCAACTACCAGAGCGGCGATATTTTCCATCTCGACTGGACCGTGGGCAAGCAGATCACGCCCGCGCTCAAGCTCGGCATGGCTGGCTATCTGATGCAGCAAGTGACCAAGGATAGCGGCTCCGGCGCCACGCTGGGGGCCGACGAGGCGAGCGTCTGGGCGCTTGGCCCGGCGCTGAATTATGGCTTCGTGCTGAACAAAGTGCCGCTCACCCTCACCGCGAAATGGACCCATGAATTTGCCGCGACCGACACGTTCCGCGGCAACACCGTCACCACCGCTATCAGCCTAAAACTCTAAGGATAAACCAACATGATTCGAAAATTGATGCGCCACGCTGCAGCCCTCTCCCTGGTCGGCGCCCTGGCGCTGCCAAGCATGGCACAGGCCTGCACCGCCATTCTGATAAAGGCCAAGGACGGCACGCCCGTCTATGGCCGCACGCTGGAATATGCCATCGCCATCCAGCCCGACCTGGTGGTGGTGCCGCGCAACTACCATTATGTCGCCACGCGCCCTGCGGGCATGCCGGGCATCAGCTGGACCTCGCGCTACGCCATGGTGGGGGTGATGAGTTTCGGCCAACCTTTCGTCTCCGACGGCATGAACGAGAAAGGCCTAGCCGGCGGCGGGCTCTATCTGCCGGGCTTTGTCGGCTACGCCCCGGCCAAGGGGGCTAACCCGCAAAGCTCGCTGGCGCCGTGGGAGTTCCTCACCTGGGTGCTGACCAATTTCGCAACCGTGCAGGAAGTGAAAGAGGCCGTCGCCAACAACAAGATTTCGATCATCGACCTGCCGGCACCGATCGTGAATTTCATCCTGCCGCTGCATTTCGCGCTGAGCGATGCGACCGGCGCCTCGATCGTCATCGAATCCATCGGCGGCAAGCTGAAAGTCTATGACAATCCGGTTGGCGTGCTGACCAATTCGCCAACCTTCGACTGGCAGCTGACCAATCTGCGCAACTATATCAAGCTTTCGCCGGTGGACGCGACGAACCTCACCATCAACGGGCAGAGCTTCGCCCCGCTGGGCCAGGGCTCCGGCATGCTCGGCATTCCCGGCGACCCGACCCCGCCTTCGCGCTTCGTCCGCGCTGTGGCCTATGTAATGTCCGCCAAGCCGGTGGATAACGGCCCCGAGACGGTGCGCCTGGCCGAGCATATCATGAATAATTTCGACATCCCCATCGGCTATATCTCCAGCTCCGACGTGAACGGGCAGCTGGAATACACGCAATGGACCGCCTTCGCCGATTTGCGCGCTAAGAAATACTATATCAAGAGCTACCAGGATGAGGTGCTGCGCAGCGTGGATCTGATGAGCTTCGACCTCAACGCCAAGACGATCAAGGTGGCGCCGTTCAAGCCAAACCTCACGCCACCGCCGCTGACGTTCAACCCGTAAGAGCCTATCCCCGAACTTCTTGAATCCTGTGAATCCTTTGTGATTCGATAGCCACAGGTGTCGATTCGCGGAGGATTCTGGATGTGGAAGGTTGAACACCGAGCTGCGGCTGAGCGGCATGGTTTGCGGTATCCGAGCGATTTGACGGATGCGGAATGGGCGCTGGTTGGGCCGTTGATACCACCAGGCAAACGCGGCGGGCGGCGGCGCAGCGTGGATGCTGCGCGCGGTTCTGAATGGTATTTTTTATGTTCTTTCAATGGGTTGCCAATGGGAGGCGATGCCCCGGGACCTGCCGCCGAAGAGTACCGCCAACTTCTATTTCAAACGCTGGGTGTGAATCGGCACCACAATGGGACCCCGGCGCCGAGGACAAATAACCAACTGATTTACCGGCAGAAATCGTCGGTTGGGTAGGGTCCCGATCGGCGCCGATAGGGACCCCATGAACCCACAAAATTCACCAATCTTTTCAGTCTTCAGTTGCCTATCAGGCCCGGGGTCCCATTGTGGTGCCGATTCACACCGCTGCTGGATCGAGAACGGCAGACCAGGGGCTTTTTTACCAGGGCCGATTTTCAATTCGACGATCAGACCAACAGCTTCACTTGTCCGGGCGGTAAAACGCTGAAGAGCAGCGGTCTGGTCCGAGATGATGGAACCGTGCCCTACTGGGCAAGCACCACAGACTGCCGACCGTGTCCGCTGAAACCAGCTTGTACAACGGGGGCAAAACGTATCGTCACGCGCCACCTGTTCGAAAAAGAACGCCAGCATGTAAAGGCACTGAAGGGAACCGAGGCGTTCGAGCGCTCAGCCCAGGAACGGAAGAAGGTTGAGATGCTGTTCGCGCATCTCAAGCGCAATCTCGGCTTACGCCGGTTGAGATTGCGTGGCCTTACCGGTGCCAAAGATGAGTTTCTGCTCGCCGCAACCGTTCAGAACCTGAAAAAGCTCGTCCGCCTGTGTGCCAACGGCCCGCCGGTCGTCACAAAGTGCGCCGCGTGACCTTGCCCCACATCCCCGAAGCCCCCCGGTCAACCAGCCCGGGGGGCCTTCGGGAACAAGCGCCTTATCGGCCAACAATTCAGCGTCATGAAACGCAAAAAACACGCCCGTTTTTCAACGGTATCCAAGAATTTTGCACCTCAGCTCGGAGGCCGATGCCGCCCGCCGGAAACTGCGCGCCGCCCAAGCCGAACGGGCGCGGCTGCGACGATCAGGAAAACTTTGATGAATAATTTCGAATAAACTCGGCAAGCTTAGGGTCGATCATGGGGGTAAATTTGTCGCAGTCTATTCGGTATGGACGCGTTGTCCGGAAAGAACAAACAAGCCTTACAGGCTCCAATTCCAAAAAAGTGTTTTTTGGTTCGCTGTCAGCGAAACTCATCGGCATCGCCGGCAGTGCGTTTGCCGTCATTCTTATCTGCGGGATTGGCCTTTCGGTTTGGGAAACCAAAATACGCGTCGAGAAATCAGTTTACGCCGAGGCTGAGGCCAAAGCTGAAAGCGTTGCTAACGCCGTTTCGGCGAAACTGACCGAACAAGGTTCGGCTGCGAACACCATGACGGGAATGATCGCTGACGCGCATGAGGCAGGTTTCCGTGACCGGACCGTCGTGATTGCCATGCTCAAAGCCAATGATGAGCGTTACGATGATGTCTATGGCTCCTGGTTGGAGGAGGCACGCGGCGGTTTTGATGGAACGAGCGATCCGAAAGCTCCGGGCGCCAACGCGGATGGGGTCTTCGCGCCTTACTGGACGAAAGCGAATGACGGCAGCATCCAATACTCGGCAATTCCCACGGACTACACGGATTCCTGGTACAAGCTCCCTTCATCCACGGGAAAGGGCGCCATCACCGAGCCTTATATCTATGACGGCATTGTGATGGTCTCCGTTGCCTATCCGGTGATGTCGGGAGGCACGGAGATCGGTGTCGCGGGGATCGACGTTCGTCTCGACTGGCTTTCACGGATGCTGGCTGTGATGAAGCCTTTTGGCAGTGGCCGTGTCATGCTCGTTTCCGGCACTGGCAAATGGGTTACCAATCCAGATCCTAATCTTCTGATGCAGCCTTATGCGGGAGAAGGGGCTCTCGAGCTTGCTGCAGCCATCGCAGATGGGCAACCACGGATCCTGCACAAGATCAACGGCGGAAGCGTTGAGCGCATCATCTATCCGTTTGCGGTTCCAAACCTCAATGCAACCTGGGCCATCATCATCGATGTACCGGAAAAGGTCTTGGCAGCCCCCGTTCAACAGGCGACCTGGGCCATGGTCGGGGGAGGCATTGTTATCCTGCTCCTCGTCCTGGGAGTGCTCTATGTTGCGGCCCTTCTGTTGGTTCGCCGCCCAATGGAGGCGCTTTTAAGTTCCGTCGAGATGTTGGGACGGGGTGATTACGAAAGCGGCGTCGCGGGCCAGGATAGGCAGGATGAAACCGGCACCATCGCGATGGCGCTCGAAGGGTTCCGCCTTGCCTTGTCCGAGGGGCGCCGCAATGAGGCAGCGGCGGCTGAGGAACGCCGCCAAGCTGAGCTGGTCCGTGCCGAAGCCGAAGCCGCACGAACGGCCAGAGCCGCCGAACAGGGCAAAGTTGTCGAGGCAGTGGGGAACGGGCTTGCACGTCTCTCCGATGGCGATCTCATTTTCCGCCTGAACGACCGCTTCGCACCTGAATACGAGACGCTTCGGAGCGATTTCAACGTCGCGATGGACAAGCTCCAAGAGACCATGAAGGCGATCGCTCACAACACCCACGGCGTGCGGTCCGGCGCCGGAGAGATCACCCAGGCATCGGACGATCTGTCTCGCCGCACCGAGCAGCAGGCCGCCAGCCTGGAGGAAACCGCCGCTGCGCTGGATCAGATCACCGCGACGGTGCGCAAGACCGCCGAGGGTGCGAACGAGGCCCGGAACGCTGCCGCCGCGGCCAAGGCCGACGCAGAAAGCTCCGGCGAGGTTGTGCGCGAAACCGTGAGTGCGATGAGCGGGATCGAGGTATCGTCCAAACAGATCGGCAACATCATCGGCGTGATCGACGAGATCGCCTTCCAGACCAACCTTCTGGCGCTGAACGCCGGGATCGAGGCGGCACGGGCGGGCGATGCCGGGCGCGGCTTCGCGGTGGTAGCCACCGAGGTGCGGGCGCTGGCACAACGCTCAGCCGACGCCGCGAAAGAGATCAAGACGCTGATCTCGGCGTCCGGCCAGCAGGTCGAGTCAGGCGTGAAGCTGGTGGGTGAAACCGGCAAGGCATTGGGGCGCATTGCCGAGCAGGTGGCAAGGCTGAACAGCCTGGTAAGCGACATCGCCGCTTCCGCGCAGGAGCAGGCGACCGGGCTCAATCAGGTGAACACTGCCGTGAACCAGATGGACCAGGTGACCCAGCAGAACGCCGCGATGGTTGAGCAATCGACCGCCGCCAGCCACAGCATGGCCGCCGAGGCCGAGGAACTGGCGCGTCTGGTCGGGCAGTTCCTCATCGGCGAGATCGCGGCAGCCAAGGTCGTCGAGCAAGCCGCGCACAAGTCGTTGTCGAAGCCGCGACCCGTCGCGGCCGCCTCCGCGGACAAGGCCGTTAAGCCGCTCCAGCAGAAAAATACGCCGCGCTTGGCAGTCGCCAACGCGTCACAAGATTGGGATGAATTTTAATCATGGCTAATGACCTGCCGGATCACCCCGGGAGTGAAAACAGTCAGTTGTTGTGCGTACGTCTCGGCGAGCAGGAATTCGCCCTGAGTATTCGAGCCGTGCGTGAAATCAGGGGGTGGATATCCTCTACCCCCCTCCCGCACGCCCCGTCCTACATTAAGGGCATGATCAATCTGCGCGGCAGTGTCCTCGCCATCATCGACCTGGCTGAGCGCTTGGGCTTGCCTTGCACGACGGCGAACGCGACGTCTGTTGTCGTCGTAATCGAAGCCGGGGAACGCGTGATCGGCCTATTGGTCGACGCGGTGTCAGATATTATTACTGTCACAAGCGAGATGCGTCAGGTGACGCCAGAGACCGGCAGCGCCGCTTCCCGCGAATATGTCGAAGGTCTGCTTATGCGGGATCAGCAGATTGTCAGCGTGCTTTCGATCGAGGCCATCATGCCAAAAGACACAACGCTCGAGGTCGTTCTCCAGGCGGCGTAGTTAGACCAGCCGCCTTTGGGGGCGGTCTTATCGCCCCTTCAGGTTGACGCGGTCGGCAGAGCATGGTGCCGCCTTATTGGTCACGGCGTGCCTCTTGTCTGGTCTCCGCCAGGTCCGTTATCTATATATGATAACGTCCTTTATCTTATGATGCCGCCAGCTTGCCGGGTGCACAGGAACACCGACAAGCGTGGAACGCATCTCAAAAATTATGTACCTCGGCTTGGAGGCCGATGCGGCCCGCCGCCCAAGCCGAACGGGCGCTGTTGCGACGATCAGGAAAACTTTGAGCAATAACTTCGAATATATACATCGACTATGTATGTAGACTAACGCTAGTCTCAGTCTGCGGCATTTGCTGCTTCTGACGGTTTGCAGGAACTGACGAATGAGACTTGACTTGCTTCCCATCGCGGCGATCTTGGCCGACCGGAATGGCGTCATTCGGTGCGTCAACGTCCAGGCCGCGGGAATGTTCGGTTTTACCGTTGATGAAATGACAGGATTGCCCGTCAATATGCTGTTGCCCGCAACGGTTCGAAGCCGGCACGACGCGAACATTCGCAATTGGTTTTCTTCTCCAGGCAAAGCCAAGCCTATGGGCTCGGGCCGGGAGTTCAGTGTTTGCCGCAAGAACAACACGACCTTCCCGGCCGATGTCTCCCTCTCGACGGTGGTCGTGGCTGGCGAGACATTCGCGCTCGTCTGCATGATCGATCTGACTGCCCACATGGCGCAGCGCAACGCCCTGGCCCAGACCCGGCGGGCGCTCGATTTTGTTTCCAGCAGCAACCGCGCGCTGCTGCGCGCCAGGGAAAAGCAGCCGCTTCTCGACGAGGTTTGCCGTCTTGCCACTGCAACAGGCGGCTACCGCTTGGCCTGGATCGGTTATGCGGAACATGATGAACAGAAGCTGGTGCGTCCATTAGCCCAGGCCGGTGTTAACCTGAGCTACGTGGACAGTCTCGTGATCAGCTGGGCTGACAATGAACGTGGCCGCGGCCCCACCGGCACGGCAATCCGCACGGGCCAACCGGTAATCGGCAGGACGCTCATGGCAGACCAGGATTATGCCCCATGGCGGCAGGAGGCTAGGAAATGCGGGTTCCAATCCTCGATCGCCCTCCCCTTGCGCGTGGATGATAAGGTCTTCGGCGCGTTAACGCTCTACACGGCCGAACCTGACGCTTTTGATGCGGAGGAAACCAAGCTGCTGATGGAAGTGGCGGATGACGTCGCCTTCGGCATTGAGGTTCTGCGCACCCGTGCGGCCCGCCATCAGGCCGACAAGGCGCTGCGGCGTCTGGCTTATACGGATGCCGTGACCGGACTGCCTAACCGCGCGCATCTGCTGGAATTCCTCGACGGGGCATTCGCGCGCCAGCAGCAGGGCGCGCTGCTTTTCATCGCGCTCGAACATTTCAAGGAGATAAATGATACCCAGGGCTATTTAGTGGGCGATGCCGTGCTCAAGGCGGCGGGCGAGCGCCTGGCATCCATCCTGCAGACCGGGGACATGCTGGCCCGGATCGGCGACGAGGAATTCGCGCTGGTTGTGCCGGGGGGCGATCAGGCAGCTGCGGCAAGAACTGCCGCGGCCGTGGCTGAAGCCTTGAGGGGAAGCTTGCTGGTCGGGGGGGACTGCATAATTCTCGGTGCGAAGATTGGCATTGCGCTTTACCCCGGGGGGCGGATGACCCCCAGCGAGGTCTGTGCCGATGCCGGGCTGGCCAGCCGGGACGCCAAGGCAAGCGGCGGTGCTGGCTACCGGTTCTATTCATCTCAAATGAGCGCGGCGTTGACGGAGCGGCGCGAAATTGTGCAAGCGCTGAAGCGCGCGATGACCCATGGCGGCTTGCAGCTGCACTATCAGCCGCAGATCGACTTGCGGTCGGGGAAAATCGCCGGGGCCGAGGCGCTGCTGCGCTGGCGCGATCCGGTGCACGGCTGGATTGCACCCGACCATTTCATTCCGATTGCCGAGGAGCGGGGGCTGATGCCGGCTCTGGGCATCTGGGTGCTGGAAGAGGCCTGCCAGCAATTGGCCCGCTGGAAGCAGGTCGGGTTGCATATTCCCGGCAGATTAGCCGTCAATGTTTCAGCTCGGGAGCTGGACGCCCCCCTTTTCGTTTCGACAGTACAGAGCATTGTCGGAGCCTCCGGTTGCTCTCCCGCCGATATTGAGCTGGAAATCACGGAAGGCGTCATGGTGTCCGACGGCCCGACGGTCCTCGCCATGCTGGAAGAAATCAATGCCCTGGGCTTTGCCTTCGCCGTCGACGACTTTGGCACCGGCTTTTCCTCCCTCGCTTATCTCTCCAGGTTCCCGGCGGGGACGCTCAAAATCGACATTTCCTTCGTCCGCAACATGCTGACGCGTCAGAAAGATTACGCCCTTGTCAAAACCATCATCGGCATGGCGAAGAGTCTCGGTCTGGCGACCGTCGCCGAAGGCGTGGAGACGGCCGAACAGGCCAGGGCACTCACTGATTTAGGATGCATGGTGGCCCAGGGATATTATTACGGCCGTCCGGAACCGTCGGAGTCATTTGCCCGGCTTTGGCTGGCTGCAGATCCCCGCCTGGAGAACGTTCTGAGCTGACTGCCGGACTGGACTGGACTGAAACGAAATTCACGCAGACCGTGTGAAAACTGTACCGAAACGGATTCCGGCGCGGCGTGAGGCGCGGTAGACTCTGGCATCATGACGCACGTCTCAGGTCACGACCGAGCGCAGAGGCTGCTCCTGCCAGAATCTCTGGACGAATACGTCGGTCCGGATAACCCCGTTCGCTTCATCGATGCTTTTGTGGAGGAACTGGATCTCGCCGCCGCGGGCTTTGCCGGCGTGACGGCGAAGGCGACCGGCCGCCCCGGCTATTCGCCGGCGGACCTTCTGAAGCTGTACGTCTACGGCTACCTGAACCGGGTGCGGTCGAGCCGGCGGCTCGAAGCCGAGACCCACCGCAATATCGAAGTGATCTGGCTGCTGCGGCATCTGAAGCCCGACTTCAAGACCATTGCCGATTTCCGGCGCGACAACAGCAAAGCCTTCCGTCCAATCTTCCGCCAGGTTGTGCTGCTTTGCCGCCAGCTGGATCTGTTTGGCCGGGAACTGCTGGCGGTGGATGGCACCCGGATCAAGGCGGTCAACAACAAGGACCGCAACTTTACCCGCGCGTCGCTGAGTGAGTTCATCAGACTCGCCGATGCCAAGCTCGAGGATTACCTGCGGCGTCTCGACCAGAGCGATGACAGCGAAAGCCCGGCAGGCGGCGCGCGGGTTAAGAACCTGGCCGAGAAAATCGCCGCCATCGGTGCGCGACGGACGCGCTGCACGCAGATGCTGGCGGAGCTGGATAAGACCGGAGAAAATCAGATATCGCTGACTGACCCTGACAGCCGGGCCATGGCGGCACACACCCATGTTGCCGTGGGCTACAACATTCAGGTCGCGGTCGATGCTAAGCACAAGCTGATCGTTGAGCAGCAGGTTACCAACCAGGTCGTCGACATGGGGCTGCTGACGCAAACCGCGGCGCCGGCGAAGGAGGTTCTCGGCATCGAGAAGATCGCGGTCGTTGCCGATCGCGGTTACTTCAAGATCGAGGATATCGAAGCCTGCGAGGCAGCTGGGATCGAGCCTTATGTGCCGCGGCCCCAACGGGCCCGTCGGTCAAGGCGGGCTTATTCCGCAAGGATGAGTTCAGCTACGGCCCAGCCGCTGACAGCTTTCTTTGTCCAGCCGGCCAGCAGCTGCAAGCCTATTCGTCATCATTTGTGCGTGCGCTGAGAAAAATTAGTTACGCCAATAAGCAGGCTTGCCGCGACTGTGCGCTCCGTCCGTTCTGCACGGGAAGCAGCTTTCGCATGGTGTCTCGCCTCGAAAATGAAGCCGTCCTGGACCGGATGCAGGCGCGCCTGGCACAACGGCCAGAGATCCTTGATCGACGGCGCGAGACGGTCGAACATCCCTTCGGCACAATCAAGCAGTGGATGAACCAGGGGGCCTTTCTGATGCGGGGACTGGAGAAGGTTCGCGCCGAATTCAGCTTGACCGCGCTCGCTTATAATCTCAGGCGGGTGCTCAATATTGTCGGGTTTACCGAGTTGATGGCCGCGTTAAGGGCCTGACCAGTCGGCGGTTGGCGTTTGGCTGCCCCATTGACGCGGTTGCCCTGGCGCGCGACCTCACCAACCAGAAGATTTTGGACTTCTGGCCGCTTCTCCCCAGAGCGCCCTAACCATGCCCCAGAAGCACACGGGCAGCACCAAGTGCGGCAAAAACGGCGTTTTCACACGATCTGCACGAATTTTGCACCAATACAAAGTCCAGGCTTAAAGCGGGGTTTTCTGGTGCAGAAGTCCGGTGCATAGTCCCCGCATGATTTAGGGCTATGCCGACCTCTGCGTCGATCATTAGACTACGAATCTGAGGGTCAGGAGTTCGAATCTCTTCGGGCGCGCCATTTTCTCCTTGAAAATCAAGAGCTTTTTGGGGGCGTCCCGCTGACGCTCAGCGATGCCGCGCCGGCGTCCCACCACATTCCCACCGCTGGTCCCATTTCGCCGCCGGTCGCCCCGTGGGATGCCACAGCAGTCTGTGCTCAGGCATGCTATCCCGGCTTCTTGCACACGATGACCTCAGTGTACTCGCCGATGATCCCGTGGTGCTGGCCCCAAAAGCGGATGATGGGAACGTCGAACGGCGTCCAGGACGTTCAGCTCCGCCCAGCGCCGACATCAACGCGCCCTGGCCAGTCGTTGGGTTGATTCCGGGGCTTGCCGCCAGCGGACGTCGCCATGCCGCCGCATGTGTGGCATAGTTTCCGCACAAGTCTGGTTCGGCCAGATGAGCGGAGGAACGGTCGGAGAATCGGTCAGAGTGCAGTGAGAGGTCTGATGATGGAGTCCGGCAGTTGAGCCCAACTAATCGGTTCGGCGCAGATGGGGACGGCAACTTCCAGGTCTTGTGGGAGGACGGCGATCGCGTCTTCTGCCGGATCTGGCGCCCGGGCGCCGATGGCAGCCGGCACGCCGTACTGGCGGTGCTCCCGGCCGCGGAGCATCCGGCACCGGCGACCCTGGA
>Ga0326727_10009380_pt1 | contig 24113 bp, 26 predicted proteins | sample MB2enrmetagenome_FD_207643 | JGI IMG/M metagenome (GOLD analysis project Ga0326727, IMG submission 207643) | Lab enriched peat soil microbial communities from McLean, Ithaca, NY, United States - MB29MY | ecosystem: Environmental > Terrestrial > Soil > Wetlands > Peat | place: USA: New York... | reverse complement strand
ACTGCCTAGAGGCTAGGTCTCCACTACAAGCACATCTGAAAATGTTTGTTAATGGCCAAGGCCTTATTGACGCCAACCCGCCAGCTTCGTCTGAAAACTCCGCTTAACTGCGAAGGGAGGGCTAAGCCTTGCTCATTGGCGTAGTACTTGAATACATAGCGCTGCGCCGTCGCGGCTAAAGGCAAGAGCAGAAGACAGATAGACCGAAGCAGGCGGCCTGTAGACTCCATCTATAGGAAAATCGGCAGGCTAGCCTCGGAGCTTTAGCGGCTTCGGCTCAGCCATGCGAGGGCCACGAGACCTGCCACGCTGAAGGCGAGCATCCACGCGCCCAGTGTGACGGTGCGCGGCCGATAGCGCATCTCGATCCGATGCGAACCGGCCGGCACTTCGATCCCGCGAATGACGGTATACGCTTCCCAGATCCTGGCCGGCTGGCCGTCAACGGTGGCTGTCCAGCCGGGATACCAGTTATCGCTTAACACCACCAGGCCCTGGCACTGCATCTCGGCCTTGATAACCACCTGATTGAATTCCGAGTGAACCAGCGCCGCCTGATCATCACCCGGGCACACACTTAGCTTCGGCGCGTCGCCAAGAAAAAACGCAGTGTGCCGAAGATCGTAGCTGCCGTCCTCCGCGGTGGGCCGCACTTTGTCTTCCGAAGCCAACGTCATCGCGCGGTGCACGGTCCAGACCCTAGGAAAAGCCGTGGGACTCACGTAGATCTTCACTCCGCTGGATCCCGTGTACACCTCGACTTGATCCGCGTCAAGAGGAGTCCGGCTAATCCAGTATCTGGTCCCGTACAACATACGCACTCGTTGGTCACCCCACCCCAGGCGCGTCAGATTGATTGGCAAGCTGGTCAGATAGCCGCCAAAAACATCCAGGCCGTACCAGTCGCCGTAATTGAATGCAATATCCTTGCTGTCTACCTGAATGCGAAAGGGTCCGGGCTGGCGGCGGATCCATTGCAGGATGTCCTGGTTCTCGGAATACTTCTTCAGAAGAGTGTGATTGGGGTCCAGCTCATGCGCAAATCCGTAAACGGCGGAGTTCCCCATGTCCAACAGCAGTAACAAGAAACAGCAAACGCCCAGCGAAGTAATACTGAGGTTTCCCTTCAGATACGCCAGATAAAGCGCAGCGACCAGAAGCGCCAGCAGGGCAACCAGGATCACGCGGTCGTCATAATCGAAGGCCATTTTCTTGCTCAGCATGACGCCGAGCGTCAGAATCAGCAGGACAACTCCAGTGCACGCGAGCCAAAGGGCAATCCGCCGCGGCCACACGGTGGAACTCACGGCGCGGAGGCTGTCGAATCCATAGGCCACCAGCACGGCGACGCCGAAGTTAAAAAGAGCAATCGCCATGGCGGGTTCCCGCGCCTTTTCGACCATGGGAACCACGGCGTACAGAAGGCCGTGGAACACACTCTGGTAGCCCAACGAAATAAACAGTCCCGCCAGGGCGAATACACATAGAATGCGCACCCGCACCTGTTGCCAGCACAACGTCACCGCCAGCGCCGCGAGAGAAAGGAGAATGACGCCGGTATATGGATCGGCAAACCCGTGGACCCCCGGAATTAGCAATCCGAATATCGTGCGCAACTGGAGGGAGGTATCGTGGACAACGGAATACGGAACGGCTTGGTCCCAGCCAATTGGTTCCGGAGCACCGGCCCAACGGCGTGACAGATGCCCGTATTCGTACGCCGGGAGCACCAACAAGGCGGAAGTGAATATCACAAACACGACGGAGACGGCGGCCAAGCGGGCCACATGCCAGTTCAGCTTGTTTCCTCGAAAGAAATAGAAGGCCCAGACGCCCGCGATAGCGAGCGAAAAGTAGATCGGAACCTGATGATGCCCGGCCAGCCAGGAAATTCCCAGGAAGAAGCCGGAGAGCGCCGCACTTAGCAGAGGCCGCCGGCCGCGGACTGCGCGCAACAGGAACAGTAGCACGAGGGGCATCCAGATCATGCCGTTGAGAATTTGGGGCCAGTCCGTGGTCCCCACGACTCCTGCCAAGGCAAACGCCGTACCGCCGATAAGTGATGCCATCCGGCTTAGCTCAAGGTCCCGGCACAGCCAATAGCAGAACAGCGCGGCAAGCCAATGAATCAGAGCAAAGTACCAGTTGAGGTAACTTCCCCGAATGAAGCCATCGCGCGCGACCGGCAGAGCGTATACGATCCAATTCAGGGGGTAGGCAGTGCCCGGCTGCACCTGCCCGATGAGTGTCTGGCCTCCCCAGAGATAGGGGTCCCACAACGGAAACTGGTGGTGATGAAAGGCCTGGACCTGCACCTGCTGCCAAGGCAACACCTGGTAGGCCAAGTCCGGACTTTCCAGCCAGGTGAACTGGTTGGTCAGAGTGATTTTCCAGAAAACGCCAATGATCACGACGGCTAGAAGAATTGGCGGGCCGACAGCGTTGACGATGGCGTGGCGCACCGGGCCGCCCTGCACGGGTGCGGAGTGAGTGGTTAAAGCGTCCATGCCACCGTTTTCAGGCTATAACGCGGCGATGAGTTTCGCCAGTAGCGCTGTACGGTCGGTGATGCGGTTGATGAGGATGCTTTCGTTGACCGCGTGCGCTCCTTCACCCACAGCGCCCAGACCGTCGAGCGTCGGGATGCCCAGGGCGGCGGTCAGGTTGCCGTCCGAGCCGCCGCCAGTCATGGATTCCTCAAGCGCGACCCCCAGCTCGCGCGCCAGCCGCTGCGCCGTCCGGAAAAGTTGTACGATGCCCACCGAGCGTTCCATGGGCGGGCGGTTCAGACCACCTTGGATTTCCAACTGGCAGCGCTTATCGAACGGCTTCAGCGCGTGAAATTTGCGGTCGAGCACTTCGGCATCGCGCACGCAGGGTGCGCGAATGTCGACCACGGCACGCGCCTCGGCCGCCACTACGTTGGAGCGGGAGCCACCGGAGATCAGGCCGGGGTTTACGGTCACACCACGCTTTAGATTCGTGAAGCCCGCGACGCGCTCGATCTGGCGCGCGAGTTCGACAATGGCGCTGGCACCGGCAGAGAAATCGACACCAGCGTGGGACGCGCGTCCGCGCACGGTGATGGTGTAGTCGCCGACGCCTTTGCGGGCGGTTTTGAGCTTGCCTTCGAGGCCGGTGCCTGGTTCTAGCACCAGGACGGCTTTGGCGCGGCGCGCGGTTTCCTGCGTGAGTGTGCGCGAGGAATCGCTGCCGACTTCTTCATCTGAATTGATGAGCAATTTCACGCGGCTGGGCACCGGGATATCGAGCTCGCGCAACGCGCGCACAGCGAACAAGAAAAATGCAATGCCCGATTTCATATCCAGCACGCCCGGTCCCCACAGGCGGCCGCCGGCTTCGCGGAACGGCATTTGGGCTAGAGTTCCCATGGGCCAGACGGTATCGGAATGGCCGAGGGCGAGAATTTCGCCTTTCTTCTTTGACGGGCCGGGGAGCGCGAACTCGCACAGGAGATGCTTGCCGAACTTGCCGCCGGGAAAGGTTTGGACGCGGGCGAACGGCGCGGCCTCGGTTGACACGAGGTCGACGAAGCGATCGACCGCACGCGGGTCGTCCGAGGGCGATTCGCACTCGACCATGCGGCGGATCAGGGCGATGATTTGGGTCTGTTGCGCTTGGACGTGGGAGAGGATTGGATCCACGGGGCTATGATAGCCCGAGAGGCACTCAGACCGGAGGAAGTCAAATGCGCAGTATCGGGATGCCTGAGCTGTTGGTCCTGCTTGGCGTGTATGTACTTGTATTATTGCTGCCGGTCGTAGCGATTGTCGCCGCAGCGTGGTTCTTCGTCAAACGCGGGCGGCAACAGCCGGCCATCGCGTCACGAAGTTGCGGGAGTTGCGGGCAACGCGTGCCGGATCTTGGAAGTTTTTGTCCAATCTGCGGACAAAAGTACGTGTGATATTATTCGAACGAGCGCGTAGAATACACACGCAACCGTCGCGGCAGTGAGGAGAGAGTTCATTGAGGTACATGCTGATGGCTCAACTACTGCTTCTCTCGTCCGTGGCATTCGGAGGCGATAAACCTGCTTCATGCGAGCTTGCAAGTAAGAGCATCGTGAGCCGTTCTTCCTCCGGGCTCGCTCAGGTCAGCAACTTGGGGGACATCCAGATTACATGCCGCGTCCCAGCGCGGCCGTTCCCGAACAAACTGGGTGAGAGCCACAACGGTCTCAGAGCAGCAACTACCGCTTACAAAATCTCCCCGGATGGCAGCAAGGAATTGGTACCTTCAGAAGTGCACCAATCTGGCGGCGGGTTCGGACCTGACCCGGAACCGGAATGGGTTGACTTCTACGTTCATATTCGGATCGAGTCCGCGGAACGCGATGCGGAGGCTCGCAGGTATCTCGCCAAGCTAGAGAAGTCGATGGCACCAGAGCAAATCACAGAGGAGGCTCACCAGCGAGCGCTGGAAACAACTCGTGAGTTGGTTTACCAACATCGGGTTGGCCATTTCCAAGTGGAGTGCCGCATCTTGGATGGTGACCGAGTGATGGGCGTCGGCGCCGTCGAACTTGAAGTGTTGTTCAAGGGCCGTTTCTCTGACGCCGGGCTGCCTGCCTCTCCTCCAGTTTAGGGTATTCAGAAGAATCATTTCGAGGATAGCAAGCGATAACAGGTACTCAGAACCGAAGCCAGGTTTGGGATTCCCGCATGAAGTGAGCGATCAGACCAACCGCTTCTTCCCATACGATAGCTATCGCCTTCCTGGCATGGTCAAGAAGTTCGCACCCTCTTCAAGGCGAACCGCAACATAAAACTCACACTGCATACAATTGTCCAGCTTCTGGGCGAATCTGCCTTGCACCTTGCCCCCGCAAAGCGTGCCTGTCAGAGCCCAGCAGATTCGGCCGCCGTTCTCTCCACCGTTCGCGCCGTCGGCAGGCGTGATAGCAGCCGGACAGACACCCAGTTCAGATTCCTTTACGCCGCCGGGCTGCCTGCCGCATTTCTTCACTTCCCAACAATTGAGCTTCGCGGACATATTGAACGCGCTGGGATAGAAGTCGGGCGCGCCTACGGTGAGGTGGAGGGTTACCAGCCTCGCCCTTTCGGTTGCGAGGTGGGTTCACATTTCCACCAGCGTCACGGTTCCCGAAGCCCCCCTATAATGCCGTACGGCCGGATTTCCCAGGTACGGTTTGAAGCCTCGGCATTTCGTTCATGAGCCTGCCCCTTCATGACGAAGTTCAAGCGCTGGTACGCATACGCCCCGCCTTTGAATGGTTTGCTCATGACTTCGTTCCTGGCCCTGGCTACGGTTTGGTATGCCCGGTTTTATCAAGCCGAGCCCGCGCCTGTCGTAGGAACCACCAAGTGCCCAGGGCCGCTTTGCCTGATGTTGGCGTTACCTTCATCAGGGAAACGTGTACCGTTTCCTGCAAGGACATACTCCTCGGTCATCGCTTTTACCGACCCATTCGCCAAACCCGTTGGGCTTTCCTCTCCTTTGGCTATTCACCTCGTTCAAGGAATCTTTGCAGGTTGCTACCAGCCCCTGCTGCCCCCGGGTTCTTCCCGACGTTATGTCTGCGAATCCGTCCTGTGATGCCTGAGCCCGTACCCCGGCGAGTCCCATCGAGTGCTTCTGCCTGGTTCTTCCCCAATGTCTTCGGCCTTCCCAAAAAGGAGATTTGGTCGGCTTCTCGCTTCTTTCCGCGAACGCGATTTTCCGCGGGCTTGTTATCGAGGTTGCAGCTATTTCTTTATGTTCACGCCTCACAGTTTGCTTGCCTCCCAGATCGCTCCCACCGCTGCGAGTGAACCCGCAGGGCAGCCGAGGCTTTTACATCCGAGCCGAACGTGCGTCGTTACCTTCGCACGCATCGGATATGCTATCCGCCCGACTACAGGCAATTGGCGGAACGAGGACTTTCACCTCGCAAGATTCGCAGCTTTGTCGGCTGCTCACTCCTCCCGCAAATAGATCGGCCGAACGCAAGGGGAACTTTAGGTGGAGTTGCGTTCGTGGAGACTCAACTCAGAGGCGTTGTGCGAAAGAGGTTGGCCCGCCCTTGCACTCATCGGGCTATAATGCGTGTTTCCATGCCCATTTTGGAAATCAACGAGATCCGCCGTATTCTGCCTCACCGCTATCCGATGCTGCTGGTGGACCGCATCCTTGAACTGGAAGCGGAGCGCATTGTAGGGATTAAGAACGTCACCGCCAACGAAGCGTTCTTTTCCGGCCACTTTCCCGATTTTCCGGTGATGCCGGGTGTGCTGATTGTCGAAGCCATGGCGCAAACGGCGGGCGTGCTGGTGCTGAAGAGCATCCCGGACCGCGAGTCGAAACTGGTGCTGCTGGTGGCGATCGAGTACGCGAAGTTCCGCAAGCCGGTGGTGCCGGGCGATCAGCTTCGCATTGAAATGACGGTGCTGCGGCGCAAGGCCAGCGTAGCGAAAATGGCGGGGCGCGCGACTGTGGATGGCGTGGTGGTGGCCGAGGCGCAAGTGATGTGCAAGTTGGAAGACAAAAACCCGGCGCAGGGTTCGCCCGCATAGCGCATGGCCATACACTCGACTGCGATTGTCGATCCACACGCACGCATTGCCGAGACTGCGGACATCGGCCCGTATTGCATCCTCGGCCCGGATGTGGAGATCGGCCGGGGCACTCGAATGATGGGCCACGTTTACGTCGAGGGCCCGACGTGGATCGGCGAGGGCAACCTCTTTTTCCCTTATTCGAGCGTCGGGGTGGCGCCGCAGGACCTGAAGTACAAGGGTGAATGCAGCGAAACGCGCATCGGGAGCCGCAACCGGATTCGCGAGTTTGTGACGATTCACAGGGGCACTGAAGGCGGAGGCATGGTGACGCGCGTCGGTGACGACAACCTGCTGATGGCGTACGTGCACGTGGCGCACGATGTGCAAGTCGGGAGCCACGTGGTGCTATCGAACGCCGCAACGCTTGGCGGACACGTGACCGTGGGCGATTGGGCGTGGGTCGGGGCTTCGACGGGCGTGCACCAGTTCTGCCGTGTGGGGCGGCACGCAATCGTGGGTGGATACAGCGTGATCACGCAAGATGTTCTGCCCTACTCGAATACAGTGAGCGAGCGCGAGAGCCGGGTGTTCGGCGCGAATCGCACGGGTCTTGAGCGGCGCGGCTTCGCGACGGAGCGCATCGAAGAACTGCAGAAAGCGCTGCGCCTCTTAACGCGCGCTGGCCTCAACACTTCCCAGGCTGTGGAGCGAATTCACCAGGAGATTCCTCCGTCGCCCGAAGTGGAAGAGCTGCTCGCGTTCATTGCCGCCTCTGAGCGCGGCTTCGTGAAGTGATGCGTTACGGACTGATCGCCGGCAATGGCCGCTTTCCCGTGCTGGCGCTCGAAAATGCGCGCAAGCTGGGGCATGAAGTGGTGGCCATCGGGATCGAGCAGGAAGCGTCGCGCGAGATCGAGCCGCTGGCGGCGCGGTGCTACTGGATCTCGCTCGGAGAGCTCAGCAAGCTCATCGAGATTCTCAAGAGCGAGGGCATCGCCGAGGTCATGATGACCGGCCAGGTGAAGCACGCCAGCATTTTTTCGGCGATCCGGCCCGACTGGCGGCTGGTGAAGCTGTTGGCTGCGCTGCCGCGCAAGAATACAGATTCGCTGATTGGCGGCGTGGCGAAGATTTTGGAAGAGGAAGGAATCCGGCTGGTGGATTCGACGGCACTGCTGAAGCCGCTGCTGGCCGGCGCGGGCACAATGACGCGCCGCAAACCCACCAAAGACGAGCAGGTGAATTTTGAATATGGACGCTCCATCGCGCACGCGCTCGCGGGGTGGGACATCGGGCAGAGTGTGGCCATTGCGGCGCGCGCGTGCGTGGCTGTGGAGGCGATGGAAGGCACCGACGCTATGCTGCGGCGCGCGGCCGCGCTGGTGAACGGAAAGCCGCTCACACTGGTGAAAGTCGCGACGCGGCGGCGGCATCTGCTGTTCGATGTGCCGGTGGTGGGGGTGGAGACGATTGTGGTGATGCGCGAAACGGGCACGACGGCGCTGGCCGTGGAGGAAGGGAGGACGCTCATGTTGGACCGGGAGGAAATGATCTCCCAAGCTGACAACGCTGCGATTACGATTTACGGCTATGCCCCAAAAGATTAGGGTTGCCGTCGCCGGCGCCGGCGCGTTCGGGCTGAATCATGTCCGCGTGGTGCGGCAATCTCCGCGAGCGGAACTGGTGGCGGTGGTGGATGCGAACGCGGCCAGGGCATCGGAGATCGCCGCAGCGAACGGATGCGTCCCACTGACTGATGTGCGTGATCTAGCCGGCAACGCTGACGCCGCTATCGTCGCCGTCCCGACGTCTGCTCACGCTGACGTTGGTTGCACGCTGCTCGAAGCCGGCATCGACGTGCTGGTCGAAAAACCCATTGCACCGGATCTCGCCTCGGCCGACCGGCTGATCCAGGCCGCCGATGCGCACGGCCGCATTTTGCAGGTAGGACATCTGGAGCGCTTCAACCCGGCGGTCATGGCTCTCGAGAAAGTCGCGCGGCTGCCGCTGTTTTTCGAAATCCACCGCATGAGCGTTTTCAGCCCGCGCAGTTTGGATGTGGACGTGGTGCTCGACCTGATGATTCACGACATCGACATCCTGCTGAGCCTCGTGAACCAGGAAATCGAAGAGATCCGTGCCGCCGGCATTTCGATCCTGACGCAGAAGGTCGACATCGCTAATGTAAGGTTGCAGTTCGTAGGCGGCTGCGTGGCCAACATGACGGCCAGCCGCGTGTCGACCGACCGTGTGCGCAAGTTGCGCCTGTTTCAGCCGAACCAATACATTTCCGTCGATTATAGCCGCCAGGATGCAGCCGTATTCAGCGTCGGGGCCAATCACCAGATCGCGTTCGAGCAGCTTCCGGTCACGAAGGGCGAGCCGCTGGCATTGCAGTTTGACGCATTCCTGAATTCCGTTGAAACCCGCCAGACACCGAAACTTAACGGGCGCGCGGGACGCCTAAGCTTGATAGCTGCTTTGGCCATTCTTGCTAAGATTGAAGAGCACTCGCGAGTAGTGGCTCAATCTTTGGTGTCCCCATGGAAGCCGTAGAAGTTCCTGAAAAGACTGAAGATGTACGCCTGCTATTGGCGTGGGATACGGCCGCCGACCAGGCACGTTCGCGGCGAGCGGGCACACTTTCGATAGCGGTCCACATCGTCGCGATTGTGATCTTGCTGTCGATGCCGCGAGAAGTCTTTCAGCTCGCGCCGCGAACGTACCGCACGATTACGCCGTTGGTTTTCCCGCCGAAAGAGCTGACGCAGAAGGAACCGAACACGGAAAAGGTCAGCAAATCGTTCAACGTCGAGTCGCTGCTGCCCCGGCAGCAAGTGCAGTTGCCGGCTTCGGCGCCATCGACCACGCGGCCCAGAGCCATGGTTCCGCCGCCGACGCCGGTTTCTAAGCCGAGCCTCCCTGCCCCGCTGCCCGAGCCGCCGAAGGTTGACGCCGCAATCAAGGATGCCGGCCAGAAACTGCCCGACGCATTGACGCCGGCGCCCGCTCCACCGCCGCAGATTCAGACCGAAGAGAAGCCCAAGCTGGCTTTCGAGACGCCCGGTGGGCAAACGGCCGGACGCGGTCCGGGCGAGCTCAAGATGGCAGTACCGTCTACGTCTGTGGCGGATGCGATGCGCAGCGTGGCGGCGGGAAGCAGCGTGGGAGGAGGCATCGTGGTGGGCGATCTGGGTGCGGGTGGCCTGGGCGGCGTGGGCGCAGCTATCAACCAGTCTCCCGCTGCCGGACGCCGGGAAAGTAAACTGCAACTGCTGAGCGACCCCATGGGCGCGGATTTCCGGCCCTATTTATTGCAGATTCTCCAGACAGTGCGCCGCAACTGGTTCGCGGTGATGCCGGAGAGCGCCAAGCTGGGACGCCGGGGAACCGTGCTCCTGCAATTCGCGATCGCCAAGGATGGCACCGTGACCAAGGTGGTGGTGGCAACCAGTTCCAGCGTCGACCCGCTCGATCGCGCCGCGATAGCTAGCATCAGCATGTCCAACCCGTTTCCGCCGCTGCCCGTCGATTTTCGCGGAAATGTGGTGCGATTGCAGTTGACGTTTGCGTATAACAATGCGCGGTGAGCGCGCTAGGCGTCGCAGCCGAGTGTGAAGCGCAGTGCGGAGCAGATTTCGCTCATGCGCCAGGCACTCAGCCGCGCCACGCGCTTTCCTAAACGCTGCTGGGATACTGTGACGGCGTTGTGAAGATTCACGGCGCAAGGGCGTTTCATGCCATCATCCTCGTCCAGCCGGACTTCGGAGGGCACGCCGCGAAGTGTGGACGTGATGGGCGCGACCGTCACCGTCGACAAATACCGGATCGCGCTATCGCGTGTGAGTACGACGACCGGCCTCTGTTTGTCCGGACGCGCAAACTGATAGAGGCGAACGTCGCCCCTGGCTACTCTGCCGGCCAAACCGCCTCCGACTCCCAGCCCGAGAGTTCCCCGGCATCCCTCCGCCCGGCCTGGTAGCCCTTGCGGTCGCGCTCCTCCAGTTCCTCAATGCGGAGCCTTTTCAAGTGCGCGCGCAGAGCCTCACGAATCAGCGCCGACCGGTTCACTTTCGACCGGCGCGCCGCGTGCTCGGCTGCGCACAGCAGCTCTGTATCAAGCACGACCTGGATAGTCTCCATAATGTGGAACCTATTCCACAGTATACTCCACAGCCGGCTATCTTCCGCCAAATCCAGACTTCGTCTTAGGAAGGATTTAACTTCTCGGAAGCCAGCGTAGTGCCTACTACACGCGACCGTATCTTCGCGAAGGCGATGTCGCGCGAGGTGGAGGTATCGTCGGCGAAGGGCGAGAATCCGCAATCATCAGTCGACCCGAGTTGCGCGATCGGAATGTATTCGGCGGCTAGCAGAATCCGGTCACGAACTTGCTCCGGCGTTTCGACGGCCGGATTTATTGGATCGATGACGCCGACGAACACTAGTTGATCAGGTTGCACCTCGTCCCGGATGATCTTCAGAACGCGCGCTGGATCCTTCTCACTGGCCAGTTGTATATAAAAGCGGCCCGCGCGCAGACGGAACAGGACCGGCAGCAGGCCGGCGTAATCGACATCCGCGCTGTGCGTGGCGTCGCGATCCCCGCCCGGACACGTGTGGACGCCAATGCGGCGGAGCTCCTGCGGCGAGAAATGATCCAGGACCCGATTGATGAGCCCGACAAAGTTCTTGAGCAGCCCTCCCGACGGATCGAGTTTCAGTGACAGGCGCCCTTCGGTGAAATCAATCTGCACGCTGTGGGCGCCGCACGCGAGGCAGTGGCGAATATCCGCCACCGCTTCGTCAGTCAAATCCGACAGAAACGCCTCGCGCGAATAACCTGGAATCCCCGAACCGGGGTAAAGCAAGCTCAAGGCGGATGCCGAAATCACCGCCTGCTTGATTGGCAAATCGGTCAACCGCCTCGCCGCTGCCAGGTACCGCGCTGCGTAGTTGGCGTAGTGAAACGGCCCGGCGGTGAGGCGCGGTAACTGGCGCGTGTGCCCGTCGGCAAAGGGAATGATGACGCCAACCGGTGCCAGATTCGACAACCCGTCGAGCGGGTAAGTCGCGAAGCTAGGCTTGGTTTGCTCGCCATCACTAATGATGGGAGAGCCAGTCTCGGCGAACCTCCGGATGGTATCCTTGAGCGCCACCTGCGCAATCTTATCGAACTGTTCGGCCGAGATCCGGCCTGAATGCCGATCACTCCAGGCCGCGATCAACTCCGCCGGGCGTGGAACGCTGCCGATTGGTTCGGTCGGTATGGGCATGAGGAGTAAGCTAACCGACTGCGGAGTGGCAGCACAATAGTGAAAACAAACTAGCGGCCCGGTTCAAAACGGAACCCGATCCCAAGTCGAAACACGCGCCAGACTCCGGCGTGTTCCATTCAGGGACACGGATCGCTTCGTCACGAATCGCACGCTGAATCTAAGTGATTTGCCGGATGTAGTTCACGTGGCCCCGGCATTGCATTAGTCAGGGTGCCGGGCAGCAAGCGGCACAACAGCAAATCCCAGCGGCCGGCGGATCACGTACATGCGACTACAAACAGAAAAGACTAGCACCCTAAGTGCGCCCGTGCGGCGACGGAACAAAGTTTCGAATGCGGTCCGGGACCGGATTGTGCTCGATCACCTTCCGCTGGTGAAGGCAATCGCCGTGAGAGTACATGAAAGCCTTCCGGTCCATGTGGACCTCGACGACCTCATTCACGCCGGCGTGCTGGGCCTGTTTGACGCCGCAACGAAGTACAACCCGGCCAAGCAGGTGGTCTTTCACAGTTATGCGAAGTACCGCATCAAGGGAGCTATGCTGGACAGCCTGCGGCAGCTCGATTGGGCGTCGCGGGATCTGCGCAAGCGGCAGAAAATGGTGGAGGCTATTACGCGCGAGCTTTCCGATAAGCTGAAGCGGGTTCCCACCGAAGCCGAGATCGCCGAAAAGCTGGGCGTGGGCGTAGATCGCTGGCGGCGAATGGTGCTGGAGCTGCGGACCGTAGGGCTGATGTCGGCATCGAGCTATGCCTCGGACCGCGACCAGAACAATAGCCCGGAGTTCCCAGCGTCGCGGGAGAGCCAGCCGGACAACATGTGCGCCCATGACCAGTTGCGGCAGGTCCTGGCGATCGCCGTGAAAACGCTTCCGGAAAGATATCAAAAAGTGGTTACGCTTTATTACTCTAAAAGGAATTGACAATGAAAGAAATCGGCGGAATTCTCGGCATCAACGAGAGCCGCGTCTCGCAGATTCACAAAACGGCCCTCGAGAAAATGGCGGCCGCGCTCCACTCGGCGGGAATTCACTCCACGGCGGCGTTGGTGTAACGATTACTCCGGCAGGACGAACAAGTACGCCACGATCTTCTCCATCTCCGCGGGAGTGAAGCGGTACGGCGGCATGCTGCTGCCAGGCGAAAGCGCCTGGGGATTGCGGAAGTGGTCTTGCACCCATTGCTCGGTGCGGCGCTGCTTGAGGCCGTTGAGTGGTGGGCCGAGCTTGACGCCGACGCCGTTCACGCTGTGGCAGGAGCCGCACTGGCTCTTCTGGTAGATGAGAGCGCCCTCGACGGCGAAATCCGGCGCTGATTGTAGCGCCTCGGCGTTGCGCGCGTTCAGTTTCAGGAGAAATGCCGCGAGCGTGTTGAGTTGCGCGTCACTCAATTGAATGGGCGGCATCGCGCTGCCAGGCACCATCGCCGATGGACGCTTGAAGTGTTGGATCATCCACAAGGCGGTGTTACGGATGCTTCGAGCCGCGAGATCCGGGCCAATCTTGGGCTTCCCCGAGCCCACGGTGTGGCAACCGATGCAATTCTCCTGGCGAAAATAGCCGATTCCCGCCATCTCAACCGGAGAAACCTCAAGCCAATCGGTGGGCTGGGAGAAGTCAACCCGGGCCGCGATCGGCTGTTGCGGGGTCGAGGCCACCGCGGCGAGAGTCAGGCCACCCCAGCCGATGGCTGCGAGAACCACGACCGCCGCTGCGGCTGTCCGCTCGGTCACTTTGCGCATGCGGCCGCGATCGATGAAGGGCACGAGCAGCAGTGCGAGAATCGCGAGTGTGGGCAAGACCACGCTGCCCACCACTTCGAGCGGTCCTTCGAACAATTTCAGGGTTTGAAAAAGGAACAGAAAGTACCATTCGGGCCGCGGGACGTAGGTTGTGTCAGTAGGATCAGCAAGCTGCTCGAGCGGCACGCGCGCCGCCACCGCCAGAACGAAGAGGATTGCGAAGGCGATGAAAATGGCGACCGTATCGCGAAACGCCTGTTCGGGGAAGAACTTCTTCGCCGGCAACGCCTCATCGCCAGGCTCCGGCGCCACGCCGTGCTTCCGCACCAGATAGATGTGCACGGCGATCAATAGCAAAGTGGCCGGCGGGAGCAGCAGCACGTGCAGGCCGTAGAAACGCGCAAATGTCACCACGCCGACTTCGCCTTGTCCGCCCAGCAGACGCACCAGATACGGCCCAAGCACGGGAGCCTGCGCGGCAATCTGCGTCGCCACTACCGTGCCCCAGTACGCACGGTTATCCCACGGCAGCAAGTATCCGGTAAGACCGTACGCCAGCGTCACCAACAGCAACACGACGCCCACCACCCAGGTTGCCTCGCGCGGCTTCTTGTACGCACCGTAGAGAAAAACCTGCGTCATGTGGAGTACGACCATCACGATCATCATGCTCGCGCCCCAGTGGTGCAGGCCGCGCATCAGGCGCCCGGCAGTTACCTCAGCCAGGATGTAGCGGAGGCTGTTATAGGCATCACCGGGCGTGGGTGCGTAATTGAACGCCAGTAACGCGCCGGTGAAAGCCTGCGTCAGAAACAGAAACAACGCCACGCTGCCCAGAACCTGGTGCCAGCCGCTCGACGCCGGGATGTTTTCGTACAGGAAATTGCGGACGGCGGTCTCGATGCCGGTTCGATTGTCGAGCCACACCCGCAGCTGGGTTTTGAAGCTCATGATTTCGGGCCCGGCTCGTCGAGCGCACCCACCAGCAGTTTGCCGTTCTCGATTTTGGTTTGGTAGCGGTCGAGCGGGCGCGGCGCCGGACCGGAGACTACCGCGCCATCGACGGAGAACACTGAGTTATGGCACGGGCAGAGGAACTCCGATTTGGCGTCTTCCCAGTGGTACGCGCAACCCAAGTGCGTGCACTGTGGGCCAAAGGCGACGATTTTCTGGCCGGGCAACTCCACCACCCAAGCGGTTTGCTTCTCGCTGGTAATCTTCCAGCCGTCGACGCGGTTTTTGCGGAAGACGACCTCGACCGGCACTTTCGGCTGTAGCTTGGTGATGTCGCCGGCGTCGATCCACTCCGCTTCGGTGCGAACCTTGGGCGGAAGGAATAGATACAGCAGCGCTGGGGTGGCAAGAGCGGCGCCGATCAGGCTCCACGCGCCGTAGATCACCGTCAGAAAGAAACCGCGGCGAGAATCTGGGGAGTCGTCTGGCGCCCGCCGAATCCTTCCCATAATTTTCTATCTTAAGGAAAAGATTCGGTCAAACTTGTAAAGAATCAGTGAATTAGCGGCGGAAAGCGAGGACGGCGTTTAACCCACCAAAGGCAAAGGAATTCGAAAGCGCATACTCGATCTGCGCCGGGCGCGATACGTTCGGTACCACGTCGAGATCGCACTCCGGGTCGGGCTCAGTGTAGTTCGCCGTGGGCGGCAGAAAGCCGTCGCGCAATGCGAAAATCGCGGCCATCGCTTCGAGCGCGCCGGCGGCTCCGAGTGCATGACCATGCATGGATTTGGTGGAACTCACCGCCAGCCTGTCAGCGTGCGGGCCGAATACCGCGCGAATGGCCGAGGTTTCGGTGGTGTCGTTGGCTTGCGTTCCGGTGCCGTGCGCATTGATGTAACCGAAGGCTTCCGGCATCAGGTGCGCATCGCACACAGCGGCGCGCATGGCGCGGGCCGCGCCGTCAGCGGAAGGTTGCGTGATATGGCACGCATCCGACGACATGCCAAAACCCACGATTTCCGCATGAATGCGCGCGCCTCGGGCTCGCGCGGCCTCCAGCGGCTCTAGCACCAGCATGGCCCCGCCCTCTCCCAACACCATCCCGTTGCGGTCCTTGGAGAATGGCCGGCAGGTATCCGGCGAAACCACGCGCAGAGCCTCCCACGCCTTCAGAATGCCGAAGCTCAGCGGCGCTTCACTGCCGCCGGTAATCGCCAGCGGCGCCATCCCCGACCGCACCATCCAGTAAGCCTGGCCGATGGCGTGCGAAGCCGACGAGCAGGCTGTGGAAATGGTGTAGCTCGGACCGGTGATTCCGAATTCCATGGAGATGTGGCTGGCCCCCGCGTTGGCCATTGTCTTGGGAATGGTCAGGGGATGCACGCGGTTCTGCCCCAACTTGTACACGTTGAAGAACCCGACATCTTCGGTCGCCTGGCCGCCCACGCAAGAGCCGGTGATGATGGCGCTCGACTCGCGCAGCTCCGGCGTCCATTCAATGCCGGCGTCACTCACGGCCTCGCGCGCCGCGATCACCGCAAACTGCGCGAACCGGTCCATGAAGTCGGCGCGCTTGTCGTCGAAGTACGGGCGATGATCGTAACCCTGGACCTCGGCGCCATTGTGAAACCGGAGCGTAGTGCAGTCAGCGCTTTGAATCGGCCCGATGCCGGAGCGTCCTTCGCGGAGCGCCCGGCTGAATTCCTCGCTATTGCGACCCAGCGCGCAGATTACGCCGATACCCGTGACAGCAACGCGGTTCATTCCTATGAGGTCACGGCCGCAGCGTCTGCCGTGCCGCCCCCAATCAGTTTTTCCACGCCTTCAATCATCTGGCGCACGTCGCGGATCTGCCTGGCCGCATCATCAGGGATCGTAATGTTGAATTCGTTTTCGAGAGCGAACAGTATGTTGACGCCGTCCATCGAATCGATTCCCAGCTCTTGAAAGGAGCTGTCGATGGTGATCTTCTCCACCGGGATGCGTTGGGTGTTGGCAATAACATTGCGGACTCTCTGGATCAGTTCGTCTGACATATCAATTGACTTACCGTTTCGAAACGGTACCCTTCGGCTTTCAATAACGGAATGAGTTGCCGCACCGCCTCCATCATCGGTTCCACGGCCGGCCGGGCCTCCAGTCCACGGCCGTCGTGGAGGCAAACAATCGCTCCATTCCTCGCTCTCGCCACTACGCGGCGGACAATCGCCGGGGCGGCCAGTTTCCAGTCGCGCGCGATGACGGTCCACATCACCCCTAAGAGGTTGAGCCGCCGCTGGGCTTCCCTCATCCCCGGCCAGCGCACCCCGAAAGGCGCGCGGAATAGCGCCGGAGAAACGCCGGTTGTGTCTTGGATCACATTCTGGGCACGCGTCAACTCCTCGCGAATGAACTCCGGCTCGCGGAAATAGAACTTGGGGTGCGTGTGGCTGTGATTGCCCACCTCATGGCCGCGCCGTACGACCTCCCGCGCAACCTCAGGCAACCGCGAAACATTCACGCCACACTGAAAGAAAGTTGCCGGAATATTATGATTTGTAAGCACTTCCAGCAATATATGCGTGGATTCGCTAGGACCATCGTCGAACGTCAGCGCGAGCGAGCGCCTGGACGACGGGCCACGATACACTGACGGAGCGAATAGCGTCGACGACCGCCCCCGAACGCCGTAGGCCATAGCCCCAGCGCCGCAGAAGGCCGCGCAGACCGCCCCTTCGATTACTCCCATCATGCTCCGCATGTTAACACACCTGCAACTATTGGTTGGCCGGATCGAGCAACCGCAGGAATGCCTATTCTACTCGATCAGCTCGTTGATTTCTTTGACCGCCTTCACGTCGAACTTCGGTTTCCGATCGTAGGTCATGAGACCGTTGATTTCCTGCTCGACATCGGTCAATTGCGTGTAGCACAAACCAGCCCATACAGGTACCCGTGCGATGCCCTGGTACAGGCCGCGGAGCCGCCCAAGCGCGGCCTCGGGCGTTTTCTCCACTCCCGAATACCCCCAGGATTCCTTGGGCACCTCATGGCCGGGCGGAATGAAGGCAATGCCGCCAAACTCGGAGAGGTAGAACGGCGAGCCGTTGTAACTCGCACCGGGGACGAGCGGCGCGACACCGTCATTTGGAATGCGCGCTCCCGGCTTGCCGAGATCCTTGTAGCGTTCCGAAAGCAGTTCACCCGTGCGTGTATAGTCGTGCAGCGCGAACAGATCGGTCATTTCGGTGTGCTGCCAGCCTTCGTTGTCGATCACCAGGCGCGTCGCATCGAGCGAATGCGTGAGCGCGTAGAGCGATTTCAAATGGTTCTGCTGGCGCGGGTCCTGCAGGTCGGGTACGCCCCAGCTCTCGTTGATAGGCACCCAAATGATGATCGAGGGATGGTTGTAGTCCCGTTCCACGGCTTCCATCCACTCGCGCGTGAAGCGCTCGACATATCCGTCGTCGAACAAATACGCGTTCGCCATCTCGCTCGAAACCAGAAATCCCATTTTGTCGGCCCAGTAGAGATAGCGTGGGTCTTCGAGTTTCTGGTGTTTGCGCGCGCCGTTGAAACCCATGGCCTGCGCCATGCGGATGTCGTATTGGATCGCCTCATCGGAGGGCGGCGTGAGAATGCTTTCCGGCCAATAACCCTGGTCGAGCACGAACTTGAGAAAGATCGAGTCGCGGTTCAGCAGGACGCGGCCGTTCTCCGTGGTGACGGAGCGGTAGCCGAAATAGGAGCTGACACGGTCGAGCACCGTCGCATCGTGGCGCAACTCGAAGGTAACATCGTAAAGCCGCGGCCGCCCTGGCGACCAGAGCTTGGGGTCTGAGACGATGGCCACAGCGCTGGCCCTCGGCCCTTCGGTGCGCACGGAGCTTTGCGCCACGCCGGCTCCTTCATACCGGATCTTCGCCACAAATTCGAGACCCGGCGCGGGCCGCGCAATGGCCGCGTCGAACCGCACCGTGCCATCGAGCGCAGGCGTGATGCGCACGTGGGCGAGATAGCTATCGCCGGCCGCTTCCAGCCACACCGTCTGCCAGATGCCGCTCGTCCGCGTATAGAAAATGTCGGCGGATTTCACCTCCCAATATTGCTTACCGCGCGGAATATAGCGATCCGTGGGCGGGTCCTCAGCTCGCACCGTGATGCCGTTTGCGCCGGGCTTGAGCAGATCCGTAATATCGAACTGAAATGGCGTGTTGCCGCCCTCATGGCGCCCGGCGAAACGGCCGTTCACCCACACCATAGCGCGGTAGTCCACTGCCCCGAAATGCAGGAGCACGCGGCGGCCTTTCCAATCGCCCGGAATGGTCACGCTGCGCCGGTACCAAGCCCACGGATGAAACGACGTATCGGCGATCCCGCTGCGCGTGCTCTCGAAGCAGAACGGCACGGTGATATGGCGGGAAAAAGCCTTGCCGGCAGACGCCCAGTCTTCCGCCAGGCCGCGGTTGCCATCGTCGAACTCGAACTCCCACGGGCCGCTGAGGTTCAACCATTGCTCGCGCTGGAACTGCGGCTGCGGATACTCCGGCCGCGGGATTGGCTGCGCGACAGCAATCGTTAACCCGGCCAGAAAAATCAGTGTGACCCGCTGCATGCTCACGCCCCGCTCTACCGCACGGAGAGATCGTGTATGTAGATATCTTTGAAGCGCATGTTGCCCGCACCTCCGGAATGGAGTTGCAGTGCGATCGAGCCGTCCCACGACTTCGGCGTGGGGTCGGTAAAATCCACGATCACGATGCCGTTCAATCGCGCGATGTATCGGTTCGCAACGACCTTTATCAAATAATCGTTCCAGTCGTTGCGGTGAATCACGCCCTCGAACTCCGGCGCAGGCCACACAATCCACTGGCGCCCGTCGCCGTAAATACCACCCGTATGCCCCACCACCTGGTCGATTTCAAACTGCAGACCTTGGCTCACATCTGCCGTGCCCGGTTTGAACTCGGTGTGGAAGAATACGCCGCTATTGCCGTCGCCCTCGCATTTGAAGCGCAAGGTCAGCTCGAAATCCTTGTAGTTCTTGTCGGTCTTCAGGTAGCCGTACTCTTTGGTGATGGCCTGCCCGTGAATCGTGCCGTCTTCAACGGTCCACTTCTCGTGTCCGACCTCAATCCATCCGTTCAAATCATGTCCGTTGAAAAGTTTCACCCACTGCTCGTTGGGCAGCTTGGCGTGTTTCTGTTGCGCCATCAGCGCGGAGCACAGCACCAGCAGGGAAAGCATCAAACGCATATTGTTCTCCTTGGAAAAGCTAAGTTTACTCTACGCCGATCTCGCGGTCGATGGCGCGGGCGATGCGCTGGCCGAAATTCTCCACTTGCGCCAGCTCCGGGCCCTCCACCATCACACGAACCAGCGGTTCAGTTCCTGAGAACCGCACCAGTACGCGGCCGGCGGATCCCAGTTCTTTCTCGCACGCGCTTATCTCGTGTTCCACCGCCAGCAGCTCGGTGAGCGGCTTCTTCTCGCGCACCCGGACATTATATAGGCGCTGTGGATAAATCTGCAGACCGCGCGTCAGCTCGTCCAGTCCGGCTCCCGTCCGGCACGCCGTTTCCAACATGCGGAGCGCCGTCAGCATGCCGTCCCCGGTGGTCGCCCACTCACGAAAAATGACGTGCCCGGACTGTTCGCCGCCCAGCACCGCTCCCGCCCGCACCATCTCCTCGAGGACGTACTTGTCGCCCACTGGCGTGCGCAGCATGCGGATGCCATCGCGCGCCAACGCCCGTTCCAGCCCCAGGTTCGACATCACCGTGGACACCACGATGTCGCCCTTCAGATGTCCACCCGCTTTCAGGGACCGCGCCGCGATCAGCAGCACGGCGTCGCCATCCACAATCTTTCCGCTGGCGGAAACGAAGATCGCCCGGTCCGCATCGCCATCAAACGCCACGCCGAGATCCGCCTTTTGCTCCACCACCGCCCGTTGCAGATGTTCCACGTGCAGAGCGCCGCAATCCAGGTTGATGTTCCGCCCATTCGGGGTGCAGAAGATTGGACGGACCTCGGCCCCGTTACGGCGGAACAGCTCCGGGGCCAGCGCGGATGCAGCGCCATTACCGCAGTCAATCACCATGCGGATGCCGTCGAAACGAACCGCGGCCGTGGAAAACAGGTAGTCTATGTAACGCTGGTCGAGGCCATGGTCGGCCGCCAACGGCTTCGCTTCCACATCGTGGGCGTCTTCATCGAGCAGCCGGAAGATCTCCTGCTCGATACTGTGCTCCTCTTCGTCCGGCAGTTTGAAGCCGGAATGACCGAAAACCTTGATACCGTTGTCCTGATAGGGATTGTGCGAAGCCGAAATCATCACCCCGGCGACAAAATCGTCCGAGCGCGTCAGGTACGCGACCCCCGGCGTCGTGATGACGCCCGCCAGGCGAGCCCGCACACCGCGTTGCGCGAGTCCACCAGCTACCTGCTCGGCGATCCAAGGCCCGGACTCCCTCGTATCTATGCCAATGAGAATTTCGGGATCCGGACTCAGATGGCGCGCCGTGCTCGCGAGCGCCATGCCGAACGCGTGGACAGTATGCCCGTCTAACGGATACTCGCCGGCGACGCCGCGAATCCCGTCGGTACCAAAAAGCTCTTTTCCCATGTCTGATTATTTCTTTTTCACCACCACGCGCACGGTGACGTGCGAGTGAGTCTGAAAGCGCACCCTCTGCTCCGGGAGGTACGTATTCACCTGGTACTGCGCGTTGCTGATGACATCACTGATGTCCACGGGGTCGGTAGTAACGGATGTCGTCCGGCCGACGGCCGAGGCCGGCCCGAGCACGGTTAGCTTCGGAGGAATCGCCTCATCCCTCACAATCACATAGCCGGGGTGTGGCGGCGAAAGCCGCACCTCCACCGGAACCTCGCGCACGGCCCGGCGCTCGAACGTGTATCTCAATTGCGCCGGAATCACCCGTACCAACTGGATCCCCCGCGGCAGGTTCACGTTGCGCTCATCCAGATCAAAAGTCCGCTCGCCAGGCTCGTGGACCAGCGAAAAATCCAGCACCACCGCCGGCCGCGCTCCCGCCATGTCACGCAAACGCCCCGAGGGACCGCGCGTCTCCAGAGTCACGTTCTCATGAACCTCGGAGCTGATTTCCAGATCGTCCGGCACGCCCTTGTACTCCACCGGGACCGATTGCAGCGTTGCCAGTTCCGGCTCACTCGCCACGAAAATCCAAATCAGCACCGCAGCGGCTAGCGACAGGAGCTTCCAACCGATGTTGTGGGTCAGGATTCCGAGCACCGTCAGCCAGCCTTCTCTACGGGTTTGGCCGGTGCTTCCGCCAGTCCGTCTACTGGCTCGCTCGGCACTGGTCCAGCCCGCCTATCCACGCCGAAATGTGCGTTAATGCGTTCGTCCATCTCGCGCAAACTCACACCGCGATGAATCTCGCCGAATGCGGCCACGGAAAGATCGCCGGTCTCTTCCGACACCACGAGCGAAAGACAATCGCTCTCCTCCGTGATCCCGATGGCGGCGCGATGTCTTGTGCCGAGGTTGGCCGGCACGGCAGGATTAGTCGTCAGCGGGAGGAAACACGCCGCGGCACTGATGCGGTCTTTCTGTACGATGACCGATCCATCATGGAGCGCCGCGCCTGGCTCAAAGATAGCCAGCAGCAGGTCCGCTGAAATCTCCGCATCGAGCCGCACGCCGCTCTCGACGAACGTTCGCAAGCCGATATCCCGCTCGAGCACAATGAGCGCTCCGGCTTTTCGCTGCGACAGCCTGCCCAGCGCCAGGAGGATTTCGTCGATCGATTCCGGCCTCTTAAACCCTCTGGCGAACCACCGCTTGCGGCCGATGCGCGCCAGCGTGCGCCGGATTTCCGACTGGAACAGGACGATAATCGCAATCGCGGTGTACGGGACAATGTACGACAGCACCGACCGCAGCGCCTCCAGGCCCGCCCACACTGCGAGCGCATAGACGGCCACCATGGTGAGAATGCCGACCAGGATGTGGCCGGCGCGCGTGCCGCGGACAATCATCAGCAGTTGATAGATCACGAACGCAACAACGAGGATGTCAACAACCGCAGTGGGGCTCAACTTCGGCAGCGAAGGCGAAATTAGCAACAGAAGCAGCAACATGATCAACTCGGAAAAACCCCGCGCACCGCTTAGAGATTCATCTTATCAAGGCGAGCGGCCCGCCGCCCTCAGCGACCGACGGAGTGCTGGCAACCAGCTATAGTGAGAGAGACAGTATGCCGTTCGTTTCCGTTCCCGAGGCGGTGGAAGAGATCCGCACCGGCCGCATTATCGTCGTGGTGGACGACGAAGACCGCGAGAATGAAGGGGACCTGACGATCGCCGCGGAAAAGGTCACCCCGGAGATCATCAACTTCATGGCGACTCACGGCCGAGGCCTCATCTGCCTGGCGCTGACCGCCGAACGTTGCGATTACCTGCGCCTGCCCTTGATTTCGCCGCAAAACACCTCGAACTTTGGTACGGCGTTTTGTGAGTCCATCGATGCGCTACGGGGCGTAACCACCGGCATCTCCGCCGCCGATCGGACTCGCACCATTCTGACGGCAATCGATCCCTCAGCGCGCCCGGCAGACCTCGCCCGGCCCGGCCATGTGTTTCCGCTGCGCGCCCGCGAAGGCGGTGTGCTGGTGCGCGCCGGGCAAACCGAGGCCTCGGTGGATCTGTCACGCCTCGCCGGTCTGGCGCCCGCGGGTGTGATCTGCGAAGTCATGAACCCCGATGGCACCATGGCCCGCGTGCCGCAGCTCGAGGAGTTCTGCGCACATCACGGGTTGAAAATGATCTCCGTAGCCGAATTGATCCGCTATCGCATGAAGCACGAGCGCCACATCCACCGGCGCGCCGAAGGTTGTATCGAAACCGAGTTCGGCGAGTTCCGTACCGTGGCATACGCGAGCGAGATCAATCCTGAAATGCACCTGGCTCTGATCCGGGGCGAGCCGGCCGGCGAAGAGAACGTGCTGGTCCGCATGCACTCGCATTGCGTCTACGGCGACGTATTCGGTTCCAGATTCTGCGATTGTCAAACTCTGGTGCGCGAGTCGTTGCGCAAAATTGCGGAGGCGGGCGTCGGCGTACTGGTTTACCTTCATCAAACCGGCCCCGGCTTTCGCATGGAGAAGGATGAGCAGGGCGTCAATCGCATGGTCTCGCACGGCCGCGACTTCATGCACTATAAGGACCCGGCCGGGCAGAGGCAGTTCCAGCACGAAAGCGGCATTGGCGCACAAATCCTTTCCGACCTCGGCCTGCACACCATCCGCTTGCTGACCAATCATCCCCGCAAGATCGTCGCACTCGAAGGGTTCGGCATCGAGATCGTCGATCAGGTTCCGGTAACGGCTGCCAAGATCAAGGCCTGACGCTGATGTTTTTGGAACTTTCCTCACACCTCCCGCGTTTAAGCCAGAGAGAGGCGCTCCCTACATGACTGCCCGAGCTGTCCCCGCCGCATTGGCTTTCGTGCTGTCTGCCGGTCTGCTGCACGCCGCCGACGCCGCGTTGTTGAATCTGTTGATGCCTGACGCCAAGGTGGTCGCGGGCGTCAACGTCGACCAAGCCGTGAGTTCCCCGTTTGGCCAGTTTCTACTGTCGCAACTGCCCAGCA
>Ga0326727_10009379_pt1 | contig 24116 bp, 18 predicted proteins | sample MB2enrmetagenome_FD_207643 | JGI IMG/M metagenome (GOLD analysis project Ga0326727, IMG submission 207643) | Lab enriched peat soil microbial communities from McLean, Ithaca, NY, United States - MB29MY | ecosystem: Environmental > Terrestrial > Soil > Wetlands > Peat | place: USA: New York... | reverse complement strand
ACCGGACTCGAAGTGCTGGACTGGGCGAAGCGCGCGATCGATCTCGGGGCCGGCGAGATTGTGCTGACCTCGGTGGACCGCGAAGGAACGCGCAGCGGCTTCGATTGCGATCTGGTGCGGCGTGTGGCCACGGCGGTACCGGTTCCGGTGATCGCCAGCGGGGGCATGGGTTCGCTCGAACATCTGCGCGAGGTGGTGGAGCGCGGTCAGGCCGATGCCGTGGCCTTCGCCGACGTGTTGCATTACCGCCGCCTGTCGCTCGGGCAGATTCGCAGTTTCGCTCTGGATGCCTGTTACTGCGTGAGGCGGCATGCGGCCTGACGTCGCCGTAGTCGATTACGGGATGGGCAACGTGGGAAGCGTCCTGCGTGCGCTGGCGGCGTGCGGCGCAGTGCCCGTGCTCTCCGCTGAATCCGCAGAGATCGCCTCGGCCGAGCGGCTGATTCTGCCGGGCGTCGGCGCCTTTGGCGATGGCATGGAAGAGCTGGGGCGCCGCGGGCTTATCGGACCGATTCGGGCGTTCGCGCGAAGCGGGCGGCCCTTTCTCGGCATCTGCCTCGGCATGCAGATGATGCTGTCGGTGAGCGAGGAGTTCGGCCCGGTTTCCGGTCTGGGGTTTATCGAGGGCGCCGTTCGCGCGATTCCGAACCGCGGCGCGAACGGCCAGCCGCACAAAGTGCCCCATGTCGGCTGGAACCGCCTGGTCCCCCACAACGGTTCCGCCGGGGCGCTGCTCGACGGCATCGGTCCGGAGGCCGCCGGCTATTTCGTGCACTCCTACGCGGCTGTCCCGAATTCGCCGGATCACATCGTGGCCGATTGCGATTACGACGGCTGCCGGATCGCCGCGGTGATCCGATCCGGCGCCTTGTACGGTTGTCAGTTCCACCCGGAGAAGAGCGGGCCGGTTGGCCTGCGGATTCTCCGCAACTTCCTTTCGCTCGGGTGACCTGCCATGAACCATTCGACTTCGTGGGATTCCTTCAACGCGTTTCTCCTGCACGGCACGGCGGATCGGTTTTCCAAGATCCTGTCCCGCTACGAACTCTTCCGGAGGGTGATCGAAATCCCTGGCGACATCGTCGAGTGTGGTGTGTTCAAGGGCGCCGGGGTGCTGTTCTGGGCGAAGCTGATCCAGATCTTCAATCCTTTGTCGGCGCGGCGAGTCGTTGGGTTCGACACTTTTGGCGAGTTCCCGGCCGCGTCCGATGCCGACCGGCAATTCGCGAAGGAGTTGTGCGCGGAGGCCGCCTACGAAGGGACGGATCCGAAAGCGTTAATGGAAGCCGCGCGCGCATGTGGGGTGGCTCACCGCGTGGAACTTGTCGCCGGTGACGCCGCTGCCACGATTCCGGCGTACGCGGCTGCGACGGCCGGGTTTCGAATCGCCCTGCTGAACCTCGACTTCGACACCGCCGCGCCCGCCCGCGCCGCGCTCGAAGCCCTCTACGGCCGCGTCGTTCCGGGGGGCGTGATCGTCTGCGATGAGTATGGATTGCCCGGCTGCACCGAGGCCGACGCCGTCGATGAGTTCCTGTCGAGGCGCCCTCTTGCGCCCATCCGGCTGCGCAGCTTTTCGTGGAATCTGAGCCCGATGGCGTATTTCATCAAGCCCTGACACCCATGCCATCCACGGCGATTCTCCAGCCGCCAAAAATCTTCGCGCAGGGAAATTGACCGCACTCCCGCGCCGCGTTACGATGGTATTGCGGGGTGGAGCAGTCTGGTAGCTCGTTGGGCTCATAACCCAAAGGTCGGTGGTTCAAATCCACCCCCCGCAACCAACCCTCTCAAGGACCACGAAATCATTTCCTGGTCATGGCCTTTCGCAGTTTGCTCACCAGCCGTTCGGCCACTCGTTTCGGACCGCCGCGTTTGAGAACCCCAATGAGCACTTCCCGGTCGCCCGCCGCGGACCTCCACAGCACCCGCGCCCCCGATGGATCGATGATGGTAACGGCCCCGGTGAATTCGTTTTTTGTGCCGAGGTATCCGCTGGTGAAGCGGGATGCCGATCCGCCTTGTTTTCGGTCCGTGCCGGTCATCACCGCGTCGCAGTTTTCACGGCTTTCCGCCACACTCAGGCGGCCGGACAGTTGTTTCCCAATCTCCGTGCGGATGTAGTCGTCCAGATGGTTGGGCATGGCCTCGACATACAGGCTTCGAATTGTGCGGATGCTGCGAGCGCCGGACGCGGGACCGGCGGGCTGCCCCAGCCGGATGGTGTTCCCGGCCGCCGTCGCAGCGGAATTGTCTGCAGCCGCCGCGGATGGCTCAGCTCCCGTCAGGCCGCCCTGCAAAGGCGGTACCTCGGTTGGCGGCGCGACTGGTTCCGCGGCCGGTGGCGGCGGGGCCGGCGCCGGAGCAGATACGGGAGCGGCGGACGCCTTCTCCCCGGGCGCCGCGACATCCCGATGACCAGCGACGACTGACAAGGCGATGCCAATCGCAAGAAGCGCCACGCCCAGCGCGCCCAGCAACGGCAGCGGCCACTTCCGCACCGCTGGCGGCGCCGCCAAACGCGTTTCACGCAGCGCCGGAGCGTATCCCGCGAGGCGCGTGGGCTTCATCGCCACCGTTCCCAAATCGAGGCCCGCGATGGCGGCGCGAAACTCCTCGGCCGATTGGAATCTCCGGCTCGGCTGCTTCTCCAGTGCGCGCCGCACCGCCGCCTCCAGATCGGCCGGACAGTTCACGTTTAGTTCGCCCAGCGATGGCGGCGATTGGTGCAGGTGCGCCTCGATGGTCCCGAGATCGGTATCGGCAATGAAGGGAAGACGCCCCGCCAGAGCCTCATAGAGAACCACGCCGGCGGAATATACATCGGAGCGGGCGTCGGCCTCCGCGCCTTTGATACGCTCCGGCGCAATGTACTCCAGTGTGCCGATGATTCGGCCTTCGCGGGTCATCCGCGAAGAGCCCAGAATACGCGCGATGCCGAAGTCGGTGACTTTCACCGCGCCATCGTCGGCGATCATGATATTCGCCGGTTTTATGTCGCGGTGCAGCACGCCCAGCCCGTGCGCGTGTGCCATGCCCTCCAGAGCGGACCCCAGGACGCCCACGGCTTCCTCGGGCGACAAGCGCTGTTTCTTCTCGATCAGGTCCTCCAGAGTGCCGCCGCGCACGAACTCCATCACCATGTAGTAATCCTCTTCCTCGCGAAAGAAGTTGTAGAGCGTGGCGATGGCCGGGTGGTTCAGTCTCGCGAGCGTGACTGCTTCCACGCGGAAGCGCTCGATCAACTCCGGCTGGCGGGCAATCTCCGCCCGCAGAACTTTGATCGCGACAGGCCGCTCCAGCATCTGGTCCACCGCCTCGTAGACGGCTCCCATGCCCCCCACGCCCAGCTCGCGCACGATCCGATAGTTGCCCACCGTGGTTTTGGTCATGGCGTCACCTTGCCTTCCACTGTCTCGCTCACCAGCCGGAGTTCGGCCTTCTCGCCGGGAATCGACGCAATCGCCACGGTCACGTTGTCGTAGCCCCCGCGTTCCCGGGCCATCGCCACCAGCTTCCGGCAAGCTGGTTCCGGCTCGTAGCCGCGGACCACATCGCGGATCTCCGGGTCGCTGACCAGATCGTGCAGACCGTCGGAGCAGAGCACGAAGGAGTCGCCTGCCTTCACGCGCATCGGCTCCCGCCATGTCATGAGCGTGAGCTCGCGCCGTGTGCCCATGGCGCGCGCCAGCACATTGCGGTCTTCGTGATGCTGCGCTTCCGCCAGCGTCATCAGGCCGCGCCTTACCAGCTCCATGCACTGCGTGTGGTCCTCGGAAAGTTGATAGATGCGATGGCCGCGCACCAGGTACAGCCTGCTGTCGCCGACGTGCGCGGCCCAGGCAAGACCGTCGACGACGACCAGCGCCGTGCAGGTCGTTCCCATGCCCGACTTCGAGGCGTCGGAGGAAGCGAGCCGAAGAATCTCCGCGTGCGCGCGTCGAAACGCAGTCTCCAGCGCCTCGCCGGGAGTGCCCCTGGCCTCGCGATATTCCTTTTCGATCATTTCCACCGCGGCCTGGCTGGCCACTTCACCGGCCTCATGCCCGCCCATGCCGTCGGCTACCACCAGCAGCACTCCGCGATCGCCGTGACTGCCGGTTCCGGCGCGCACGATTCTGGCGGAATCTTCGTTCTGCTCGCGACGGCACCCGGGATCGCTGAGAAGCCCGGTAACCGGCTCACGCGTTTCCAGCGGAGCGAAATGCCCCGTTTCCCGGGCACGCCACTTCGACAACCAGGTCATCTCAGTCCTCCTTTAAAGGCTGCAACGTGTATGTGTAATCGCGCCGTTCGGTGACTTCGAACTGCACGGGAAGATCGCGGAAACCGGCCCGGCGCAGAACCAGCTCGATTCTTTCTCCCGCCCTCGCCCGCACCTGAAAAGGTGTGTTGCCCACCAGCTTTCCCGAGACGAAGACCTGCGCGGCGCCATCGGCCGTGTCTACGGTGACGGTCTTCAGATCGGGCGCCGGGGCGGAAGGCGGCGCGATCTTCGCCGTTTCCGCCGGAGGTTTCGGCGGCTCGGGGGCGGCCCGCCGAGGGATCGCCATCACGGCGCTGAGCAGGGCGACGGAGAGCGCGGAGAGAAGGACCATTCGTCGAACCTCGCGGCTCAGTCGCACGCGGGGCCGGGCCGGCGGGCATCCCGCCGCACGCGGAGAGCCTGCCCCACTTCTTTGTTTTGCTTCCCAGGCGCACAGGGCGGCATGCAGTTCCGCCGCGGATCGGTATCGTTTGGCGGGGTTCTTTTGCAGGCAGCGGGCAACGATCTCGTCCAGCCCGCCGATTCCCACGGGAGGATAGTCCGCGGCTAAGATGCTCGCGTACAAGTCCACCGTATTGCTCGCCGGAAATGCCGCCTTCCCGGTCAGGAGTTCGTAGAACATCACGCCGAGCTGCCACACATCGGTAGCCTGGGTCGCGGTCTCCCCGCGCACCTGCTCCGGGGACAGCGCCTCGGGTGTCCCAATCACTGCGCCGATGCGCGTCAGGCGATTCGAACACTGATACCGCGCAATGCCGAAGTCGAGAATGCGCACGCGGCCGGCGGCATCGATCTTGATGTTGTTCGCTTTCAGATCGCGGTGCACCAGACCCTCGTCGTGGAAGTGGGTAACGATGGCCGTGATTTCCCGCGCGACCCGCACCGCCTCCGCCGCCGAAAGCGGCCCCCGTCTGCGGATCGTGCTGGCCAGGGTCTCGCCATCCACGTACTCCATGAGGATGCAGGGACGGCCCTGGAATTCGTAGAAACCGAGATATTCGGCCACTCCGGGGTGTTTCAGCCGCGCCTGAATGTTGGCCTCGCCGTAGAAGCGCGCCAGCGCGGGACCGTCGGTGAGGGCCGGCGAGAGAACCTTGATGGCGATGGTGCGGCCGAGATGGGTGTGCACGGCCTTGTAAACTTCACCCATCCCGCCCGCGCCCAGCGACTCGACGATGCGGTACTCGCCGATCAGAGCATTCAGCAGAGAAGCCATAGGCCCTCCCGCCCCTCGCCTGCTCGCTACTTCACCGCCGACTGCACGCCCATCAGCTCCATTCCGTAGCGGATGGGGACGGCGCCGGTGATGGTGACCTCTTTGTGCACGATGTAATCCCAGATGGCCACCACGCGGCCCTGATCGTCGAACAAAGGTCCGCCACTGTTGCCGAAGCCGGTGGAGTTGATGGTGAGCTGGTAGTAGTCGCCCTGGAAAACGTCTTCGGCCACCAGATGCTCCTCCACCCTGACGTTGCCGCGCAGGATGCGTCCGATATTCCCCACCGAAAGCGTCGGATCGGGAATCTCATGAGCCACCACCTGGGGGTTGAAGAAATCGCGCGACGGCACGACGCCCACCACCATCCCAGCGACGCCGGGATAGCCGAGGGTCACCACCGGATCGCCCACCTTGATGCTGTCGTAGTTGTCGTTCAGCGTGACTTTCTTCAGCTCCTGCGGGATGTCGATTTTCAGCATGGCCACATCGGCGCGGTCGGACATGCGCGCCAGTTTCGCGGGAATGCGCATGCGGTTATGCGCGAAGGTCACATCCATGATGTCGTTGCGCCCTTCCACGTTCTTGAACTTCGCCATCAGCGCGGGCATCTCACGCAGACTGTCCATGCCCGGCGCGAATTCGGCCACGAACTTGGCGTGCGCGGGAATCCATACCGGGAACTGATCCGCGGTGATCGCCGTATAGGTGAGGCCAGGGCCCAGGCCTGTGATCGGCCCGCGCGGTTTCACCACCACGCCGAACTTGTCGATGGCCGGGAACTGGTAGTAGGTGTGCCAGCCGGCCGCTACATGCCGGTTGGTCAGGATGAAGCCGTCGTTGCTGACAACGAAGCCCGTTGCCGAACCCATCTGCCCGATCGGCTGATTCTTCCCGTTGTTGTCGTCGGTGGTGAGCAGCGGCTCGTAAGCGTTATCCTGCACGATGAAAACGGGAAGAAGATTGCCGGCTCCCGGCGCGATCTCGGTCATCCGCGGCCGTCGGTCCGGGCCGATTATGGGTTTTCCGGTTGGCCCCAGCAGAACCTGCGCGTTGGCAGTCATGAGCTGGAAGAGCTGTTTGCCGGAAGCCATGTCCACCAGCTTCCAGCCGCCCTCGATCATCACCACGGCGTCGGTGTTGTTGTGCGCGATCTCCGTGGGCGTGAGCCCGTTGGGCGTTAGTTTGTGCTCGATGGTGGTGGTCTGAAAGACGGTGGTCTGCTTCGGACGCGCCAGATAGAGCGCCGACGCCACCGCCACCAGCAGCACCACCAGTCCGCCGGCCACCAGGTAAAGCGTCTTCCGGCTCTGCGTGCGCACCTGGCCGATCATGCGCTCGACGGTCGCTTTGCCCAGCGAGACAGGAGCGTGCACGGGCGCAGGCGGCCCCGCTTCGCGAGTGGCCGGCAGGGAGCCCGTGGGCACCACTGCGATGTCGTCGGCCAGCCGCGTCGCTTTCACCATCTCAGCGGGACGCGGATCGAGGTCGAACTCGAACTCCGGCCCACCCGGACCGAGCTGTACCGTGTCTCCGCAGTGCAGCACGACAGGTCCGAATATTCTCTGCTTGTTGACGAAGGTGCCGTTGCGGCTGCCCAGGTCGGCGATTTTATAGAGATGTTCCTCGCTGGGATCCTCGACGATCTTGGCGTGCCGGCGGCTCACCAGATCGTCGTTTGGATCGAACTTCAGGTCGCACGACGTATCCCGGCCAACGGTCAGCTCATGGAATTTTTCGGCGGGGAAGTCTTCCGCCTGCGACGCCCCGGCGGCTCCGGGGTGCCTGATCAGAATGTGTGTGCTCATCGTCTCTCCTTGATCGGTCCCCCGAGGCGGGAGACAGGTCAAGCGTGGTCGCAGAGGCGGGAGAAAAGAAGTCAGCAGGGGTATTTAACACGTTAAAATCGCTGATGGCACGGCTCTTAGCAGGGTGTTGAGAACGCCGCCGGGCGGTCGCTTCCTCGCGGTCGCGGCTCAGTCGGCGCGGGCAAAACAGGGGTCCCCGGTGCTGAGCCCGCCTTAGCGGGGAGCGGGCAGACCCATCTTCCCCTGCAGGGCAAGAAACCTCGGATGGCGATGCAACGAATCGAAGACCGGGTCGACGGTCAGAACGACCATGTCGCTGCTGTGCTGCTCCCAGGATTTCTCGAGTGCGTCCATCGCGCCATCCCGATCTCCGGAAGCCAACCTCACGTAGGCCAGTTGGTACCAGGGAACCGGCTCGCCGGCGGCCGGGTGCTCCAGCGAGGCGATCAGTCCACGGGCTTCCTCGCGTTGGCCCATGGCCAGGAGGACCATCGCCAGATGTCCGGTGGTGTCGGCGTCGTGCGGATACTCGGCTACGGAACGCCGGAATGCGGCCAGGGCCTGCGGATACATCTGTTTGTCCTGGTAGCTGTCGCCCACAATCGACCATGCAGCGTAGTAATGAGGATTGATTTCGGTGGCGTGCTGGCACTGCTGAATCGCTTCGTCATAGCGGTGCGCGCAATAGAGCACCACGCCCACATTCGCGCTCACGCGGTAGTTGAGCGGGTCGAGAATCAGCGCCTTTTTCGCCTCTTTGAGGGATTCGTCGAAGCGCCCCAGCGACATCAGATCCTGCGAGTACCAGTCGTGCGCCCAGGAGGAGTTCGGATTCCCAACCAGGGCACGGCGCAGGCCGGCTTCCGCCTCCCGCCAATCCCAGTCGTAGAAGTAGCGGATCCACGCCCTGACTGCGTGCGCCTCGGCGAGAGCGTTGTCGAGTTCGAGCGCCCTGGTTGCGGCCGCGCGGGCCTCGGCGATCGTCTCCGGCTCCGGATGGATCGCGTGATAGGCGAGTTCTGCCTTGGTGAAGGCCAGCGCGGCCCACGCGGGGGCGTACTGCCGATCCTTCTGCAGCGATTGCTGAAGATAGCCGACGCTCTTCTCCAGGTCCGCCGGCGTGACCCGGTCCTTGAAGTACAGGCCCTTCAGGTAAAGGTCGTATGCTTCGAGGTCCCTTGGCGGATTGGCGCGAGCGGCGCCCGGATGCCGCAACGCGAGAGACACCGATTGCACCAGATCGTCCTGAATGGTAAAGATATCTCCGGCTTCGCCCTCCCACGTCCGCGACCAGATGTGGAAGCCATCGGCGACGTTGATGAGCTGGGCGCTGATGCGGAGCTTGCCGCCCACGGTGCGCACGCTTCCCTCGAGGATCGTGTCCACCCCCAACTGGCGGCCGGCGGCTCGCGCATCCGGACTCTTCCCGCGGAACTGAAACGCCGAAGTGCGTGCCGCCACCTGCAGGCCCTGTATCTGAGCGAGACCGCCGGTCACTTCCTCGACGAATCCATCGGTCACATACTCGCTGCTGGGGTCGTTGCTCAGGTTCAGGAACGGTAATATCGCGATTGACGAAAATGTCCTGTATTCGCGGCTTCTTGCCAACCAGTACGAAGTCATCGCCGCGGCGAGCGCGATCGCTCCAACGGCGGCCACGGTCTTCCAGGCGAACGGAAGACGGCGGGACTGATCGTCATGGGGCTGGGCGTTGCCACGAAAAACCGGAACGTAGGTTCCCTTGGGCAGATCGATGACCAGCGCATCGTCGCGGCCCGTTGCGAGATAGTAGTCGCGCAGCCGGGCTCTCAGATTCCCGGCGGCCACCCGAACGACTGAATCGCCGCTCGGATCGAATGAAGGCCGGCGATGAAAGACCTGCATGGCGAGCGCGGTTTCCTTGATGGTCTCCGCGCCATTCAGCTTCTCTTCCACCACGAAGGTAAGGAATTGCTGCAGCCGGCTGGCGTTAGCGAACTCGGGCGCGGCCAGAATCTTCTCCAGGTGCTGGTGCACGGCCACCGCGTCCGGGTCCGTGGCGCGGCGCGACGGAGATGCCTTCGACGCGTCTCGAATTCGAATTGGAATTCGCACAACTTCGTCTGCAGAGGAAAAGAACTGTTCCGGGGGACACGTCAACGCGCGTCCCGGAAGGTCCGGGAGGCACCGGTCGCTTGTGCCTGGATAATATCACCGTCTTCGCGGATTCCGGCGGGTCCGATAAGGCGTCGCGCTGCTGGCGTGCCGCCCGCGCCATCCGCCGAAGAAGCCGGACCGCGGACGGAAGACCCTCTGAAAGCGATTGCATGACTCCCGCGGCCCCGAGTCACTCGGCAATTGGCCGCGGGAACGTGCAGTCAGTCCTGGCAGGTGGACATCGCAACAATCTGCCGCCGGGATCGGCGCTATTTGTGTCTCCAGGGCGCGAAATGAAAGAAATAGATGACGCCCACTCCCAGCAGGAGAGCGCCCCACCAGATTCTCGCGTGCAGCCCCGCGAGGACCACCTGATGTTCCGGCGGCGTCGCCAGTTCAAACAGACCGGCGCCGAGAATCACCACTCCGTAAAGGAGCAGGACCGAACCGATGAAGAACCAGATTGAAATCAGACCGGGATAACGCATGGCGATCACCAGAAGATGACATTGAGAATCACAAACACCACGGCCACGAGCGTTGCCCAGAAGATGGGACGCTGATAAAGGCGCAGGTCCCCTTCCGACGGCAGTTCCGTGCAGCCATAAACCAGGCCGGTCAGCTCCTGAACCGGCTTGGGCCTTGTGGCATAGCTGACGGCCACGTTCACCACCACGCACACGATCCAGCACCACAGCGCGCGGTACATGTTTTCGGCCATTGGTTTGGCGTGCGGGGAGAGAGCGACATACTGGAGCGCGGTTGGGTGGACCCTCACCCACAACCACAGACCGACGGACGAGGTGATGCCCGCCAGCAGACCCCAGAAGCCGGCCGCCGGCGTGGAGCGTCGCCACAGCATGCCCAGCAACACGGTGCCCAGCATGGGCGCGACGAAGAAACTGAACAGCGCCTGGACGTAGTCCATGATGCTGAGAAACTGCATCACCAGGTAGGCCGTGCCGATGCTCACCAGAACACCGAGGACCGTGCACCACCGGCCCACCGAAACATAATGTTTGTCCGGCGCCTGCCGGCGAAAAAAGGCCCTGTAGATGTCGTAAGTCCAGACCGTAGAGAAGGCGCTGACGTTGCCCGCCATCCCGGACATAAAGCCGGCGATGAGCGCGGTGACGCCGAGTCCCAGTAACCCCGGCCCGCAGTAGCGAGCCATCATGAGCGGCAGGACCTCGTTGAAACTGTGGCCGCCGCTGGCCACCGCCTGGCTTTGTCCCACCAGCTTGAAGGGAAGAACGGCGAGACCCAGCAGGCCCGGCAGAATCACGATGAACGGCACCAGCATCTTGAACGCCGAGCCGATGATCGGCGCCATTTTGGCGGAACGAACGTCTTTGGCGGAGAGCACGCGCTGCACCACCAGAAAGTCCGTGGTCCAGTAACCGAACGAGATGACCCAGCCCAGACCGAAAACAATGCCGACCCAGTTAATGCCCATCGGATTGTCGGTAAAATGCCCCATTGTGCTCCACAGATGGGTGTAATCCTGCCCCGGGAAATTGCGATGAATGCGCTCCACCATACCGCTCCAGCCGCCCGTTTCGATCAGGCCGAAAATGGGAATCAGCAGGGCCCCGGCCCATATAAGGACAAACTGCATCACTTCATTGAAAATGGCCGAGAGCAGGCCGCCCAGTCCGACATAAACGGCTACGGTAATAGAAGAAACCCAGATGCTGAAATGAATATCCCAGCCGAGCACCACGCGCAGAACCAGCGCCATGGCGAACATGTCGATGCCGCTCATCAGCACGGTCATGAAGCCGAACATCACCGCTGCCAGACCGCGCGCCGGTTCGCCATAGCGCAACTGGAGATAGCCGGGCACGGAGTGGGTTCTGGAGATGTAGTAGAACGGCATCATTACCAGACCGAGGAACAACATGGCGGGGATGGCGCCGATCCAATACCAATGCGCGGCAAGAATGCCGTACTGGTAGGCGGAGGACGACCAACCCATGAGTTCAAGCGCTCCCAGATTGGCCGAGACAAAGCTCAGTCCGGCCACCCAGGCGGTCATGTCTCGTCCGGCAAGGAAAAAGCCTTCGCCGGTTTTCGTATATTTCTTCAGGTAAAACCCAATTCCAAGGACCGCGGCAAAATAGAGCGCGACAATCAGAATGTCCACGGGGGAAAGGGAAAGCAGACGGCTTGTCGCTGCCAGCAGGAACACGGAGAAAACAGGCATGCCTACTCCTCGACGCACGTCGCCCGCGTGTAAGATGACAAGGCCGACTGGTGATTGCGGCGGAAGCGGTTCGCTGGCAGTCCTGAAGGAGAGAGCAGACAGGCATGGCGCAGTGCCTGCTCTGAACGCCCGCCGCCCGCGGGCAGAAACGCAGGTTGTGATTGCTTACGGCAGCATCGTATTCCGCTTAACAACGGATGTCAAGCGCCGCGGGATCGAAATGGACCGGACGGGTTCTGAGCGGCGCTGCGGGCGCCGGGTCTGTGGCACGCGCGCTGCAATCTGCGCGGGTGTTTCTCTCTTCGCGCCCCAGCCATTGACAGGCGCATATTCCTGCATGTAGTATTGCGTCTGAAAGCGCTTGCAGAATGCACCTGGGTCGCGGACGGACCACCCATGATTGCAGCTCAAGTCTGTCGCGACTCGTCTTCCACTTGCGAGTTCACAAATCTGCGGAAGGATCTGATGAACAACAGTTCTGATGTGACCCTGGGACTCATCGTCGGGAACCGCGGCTTCTTTCCCGATCATCTGGCGAAATCCGGCCGGAACGAAATGGTTGCCGTTCTGGAGAAGGCCGGGGTGCGCGTCGTCGCACCAGGCGTCGAAGAGACCAAGTACGGCGCGGTGGAGACGCGGGCCGAATCGCGGGTGTGCGCGGACCTGTTCGACCGCCATCGCCACGAGATCGAGGGCATCATCGTGACCCTGCCCAACTTCGGCGAGGAGCGCGGCATCGCCGACGCACTGCGCTGGTCCGGCCTGAACGTGCCGGTGCTGGTGCAGGCTACTCCTGACACGCCCGGGCGTATGACCATCGCCGACCGGCGCGACAGCTTCTGCGGCAAGATGTCCTGCTGCAACAACCTGAAGCAGTACGGCATTCCGTATTCGCTCACCACGCTGCATACAGAGACGCCGGATTCGCCCGAATTCGCCAAAGATCTGGCGTGGTTCAAGGCCGTGTGCCGAGTGGTGCGGGGCATGAAGAACCTGCGCGTGGGGGCCATCGGCGCGCGCCCGGCGGCCTTCAACACGGTGCGCTACAGCGAAAAGCTGCTGGAGAAAGCGGGCATCTCCGTCGAACCCATCGACCTGTCGGAGATCTTCGGGCGCATTGCGAAGATGAAGGACGACGATCCGGCGGCGCTGGCGAAGCTGGCGGCCATTGAAAGCTACGTCTCCGTGGGCGACACGCCCCGGTCCGCGCTGCTGAAGATGGCGAAATTCGGCGCGGTGGTGGAAGAGTGGATGCGCCAGACCGCGGTCTCCATCAGCGCGGTGCAGTGCTGGACGTCGATGGAGGAGTATTTCGGCGTGGTGCCCTGCACGGTGATGAGCATGATGAGCGAGAACCTGATGTCCAGCGCCTGCGAGGTGGACATCTGCGGCGTTCTCGGCATGCACGCGCTGCGGCTGGCTTCCGGCACGCCCAGCGCGCTGCTGGACTGGAACAACAACTACGGCGGCGATCCCGACAAGGCCGTCTGCTTCCACTGCAGCAATCTGCCGAAACATTTCTTCGCCGACGTGAAGATGGACTTCCAGCTCATCATTGCCGGCACGGTGGGCCGGGAAAACACGTTCGGCACCTGCGTGGGCCGCGTGAAGGCCGGCCCCATGTCCTATGCCCGCTTTTCCACCATCGACGACGAAGGTCTGATTGCCGGCTACGTCGGCGAAGGTGAGTTCACCAACGACCCACTGGAGACTTTCGGCGGCGCCGGCGTGGTGCGCATCCCCCATCTGCAGGGCCTGCTGCGATACATCTGCGCCAACGGCTTCGAGCATCACGTGGCCGCGAACCTGTCAAGCACGGCGGCGGTGCTGGATGAGGCGGCGACGAACTATCTGGGCTGGCAAATCTATCGGCACGAATAGCGTGGAAACTGGAGCCGCGGGAGAACCAACGTGAGCATCGTAGCTGGTGTGGACTTCGGGACGCTGAGCGTGCGCGTCTCCATCTTCGACAGCGCGCGAGGAAGAATTGGCTCGGGGACGGCGCAATATCCGCTGCACCGCCGGCGCGACGATCCCGATCACGCCACCCAAAGCCACGCCGATCACATGAAGGCGCTGGTGGAAGCGTCGCGCGCAGCCATCGCGGCGGCCGGCATTGACGGGCATGCGGTGGAAGCGATCGCCATCGACACCACGGGCTCCAGCGTGATCCCGGTGGACGACCGGCTCGAACCGCTGGACGACTACTATCTCTGGTGCGACCATCGCGGCTGGCAGGAAGCCGCGCTCATCACCAGGACCGCGCGAGAAACCGGGCTCGCAGCGATCCAGTGGTGCGGCGGCACCTATTCCTCCGAATGGGGTTTCTCGAAGCTGCTGCACTGGCTGCGCCACAATCCCGAAAAGCGTCGCCGCATGGCCACCGCGCTCGAGCATTGCGATATGGTGGCGGCCGTGCTCTGCGGCATCGACAAACCCGCCGATGTTCCCCGCAGCGTCTGCGCCATGGGCCACAAGTGGATGTGGAACCGCGAGCTCGGCGGCCTGCCTCCCGAGGACTTCCTGACCACGGTGGACCCGCTGCTCGCCGGCGTCCGCGCGAAGATGGCGCTGGGCCGCTATCAGACGTCCGCGGCCATCGCCGGCAGGCTATCGGGAAAATGGGCGGCGGCCATGGGACTGCGGCCGGGCATTCCCATTCCCGTGGGAGCGTTCGACGCGCACTGGGACGCCATCGGCGCCGGCTGCCGCATGGGCGACGTGGTGAACGTGGTGGGCACCTCCACCTGCATCATGGCCATCAGCACGGAGAGCACGCTGATTCCCGGTGTGTGCGGCGTGGTGCGCGGATCAATTCATCCGTCCTGTACCGGCATTGAAGCGGGGCTCTCCGCTACCGGCGACATCTTCGACGCGATCGCGCGGCGCGCGGGCTCCACCGTGGCCGAGCTTTCGCGGGGGCTCGACGCGTACAAACCCGGACAGACCGGCCTTCTGCGCCTCACCTGGGACAACGGCGACCGTACCGTTCTGGTGAACCCGGAGCTGGGCGGCATCACGCTCGGCTGGAACCTGACACACACCGCGCAGGACGAGTTGTTCGCGGCCATCGAGGGCACCGCGTTCCACACACACATCATTCTCGGCCGCATGGAAGAGTACGGCGTCCCGGTGAAGCGCGTCATCAATGGCGGCGGCATCCCGCAAAAGAACGCCGTGCTCAATCAGGTCTACGCGAACGTTCTGAACAAACCCGTTCTGGTTCCCAAAGGCGACGTCACCAGCCTGGGATCGGCGATCTTCGCGTTCCTCGCGGCGGGCGCGTTCCGGACCATCGAAGAAGCGCAGGACGCGCTGTGTCCCCCCTTCGCCACCGTCGAGCCGCAGCCAGCCAGCCGCTCCGCATACGACGAACTTGCCGAACACTACCGCCAGTTGTACTTTGCTTTCGGCAGCCGGGAATCGCAGGCGGTCGCGGTTGGCGGAGTGCTGCCGGCGCTGCGCCGCATTGCCGCCGCGGCCAGAACGTCATGAGCGAACTGCAACAACTGCGCGAGCAGGTGTACGAGGCGAACATGGAGATCGTTCGCCGCGGTCTGGTGCTATACACGTTCGGCAATGCCAGCGGGATTCTGCGCGGCGACGATCTGGTGGCCATCAAACCCAGCGGCGTGCCCTATGAGGACCTGCGGCCGGCCGATCTGGTGGTGGTGCGGCTGGACGGTTCGCCGGTGGAAGGCGCGATGCGGCCCTCGTCGGATCTGTCCACGCACCTGGTGCTCTATCGCGCGTTCGCGGAGATGGGCGGCGTGGTGCACACGCATTCCACGTTCGCGACATCGTGGGCCCAGGCGGGGTGCGAGATTCCCTGTCTGGGAACCACGCACGCGGACTATTTCCACGGTCCGGTTCCAGTCACGCCGCCGCTCGACGCCGGCGATATCGAAGGCGACTACGAAGCGAAAACGGGCGACGCCATCGTGAGACGCTTTTCGAATCTCGACCCCGGCAGTTTCTCCGCGGTGCTGGTGCACGGCCATGCGCCGTTCTGCTGGGGGTCCACGCCGGCGAAAGCCGCGCACACCGCCGTCGTGCTGGAGGAGATCGCCCGAATGGCGTACTATACAATTACTTTGAACGCCGGCGCACAGCCGATTTCGGGTGCGCTTCACGACAAGCACTTCCTGCGCAAGCATGGGCCGGGCCGTTACTATGGCCAGCCCTGAAAGGAGATCATGCGAATTCATACTTTACTCGGCGCCGCGCTGCTGCTTGTGTCGGCGGGCGCCACGGAGGCAACCATGACCGCAGCAGTGACCGGAAAGCCGTTTGGAAAATCCCCCGAGGGAAAGACCATCGAACTGTTCACCCTGAAGAACGACAAAGGGATGGAGACCGCCATCACGACGTGGGGCGCCACCGTGGTGTCGCTGAAGGTGCCCGACGCGAAAGGGCACATTGACGACGTGGTGCTCGGCTACGACAGCGCCGAGGACTACATCAAAGGCACCGCGTTTTTCGGCGCCGTCGCCGGCCGCTACGCCAATCGCATCGGCGGATCGCGCTTCACCCTCGACGGGCATGAATACCACGTGACGCCGAACGAGGGCGCGAACTCGCTGCACGGCGGCAAGCGCGGGTTCGACAAGCGGGTGTGGAGCGTGGTGCACGCCGACGATCATTCGCTGGAGTTGCGCTATGTGAGCAAGGACGGCGAAGAGGGCTATCCGGGCACGCTCACCGCGACGGTGCGCTACACGGTGACGCCCTACAACGAGCTGCGCATTCACTACACCGCCACCACCGACAAGGACACGGTGCAGAACATCACCAACCACTCCTACTTCAATCTGGCCGGCGCGGGCAACGGCAACATTCTGGATGAAGACATTCAGATCAACGCCGACAAGTTCACGGTGGTGGGTCCGGGGTTCATTCCCACGGGCGAGCAGCGCGCCGTCGACGGCACGCCGATGGATCTGCGCAAGCCGACGAAGATTGGCGCGGGCATCGACGCGGATTATCAGCAACTGAAGGTGGGCTCGCACGCCGGCTACGACCACAACTGGGTGCTGAACAAGAAGGACGAGGAGCTGACGCTGGCCGCGCGGGTGCACGATCCGCAAACGGGGCGCGTGATGGAGGTGCTGACCACGCAGCCGGGCGTGCAGTTCTACACCGGCAATTTCCTGGACGGCAAGACGGTGGGTAAGGGTGGCAAGGTGTACGCGTATCGCGGCGGGCTGTGCCTGGAGACGCAGCACTTTCCGGATTCGCCGAACCAACCCGCGTTCCCGACCACCGAACTGAAGGCCGGGCAGACCTTCGAAAGCACTACCGTGTTCCGCTTCCTGACCGCGAAGCAGTAATCCAGGCTCAATCGTGAGGCGGCGCTCGGCACGGCCGCAGCAGGTTGCTGAAAAAGGCCTTCACAGGCTGAAGCCTGTGCCACCATGTGCTGGCAGGTCACTGATAACAGGTGGCACAGACTTGAGTCTGTGGTCGGAATGGCAGGTACCCGGGCCTTTTTCAGCGGCCACGGCCTACTCACTGCGCTGGAGCCAAAGGGTTCCAGCCGTCGAGGCCCTTCAGAAACCGTTCAGGGCGGAATGAGGCGGCGTCTGCGGCCGTAATTGTTCTGGCCCACGGAGCTCGTTTCGCCACGTCGGCGCCGGGGCCGGTGGAACCGAGTTCAGCGAACCAGACCGTTTTCTCGTTCGCCGGATTCCCCCAGTTATCCCAGCCCGCGGGCCGAATGTGATCGCCCATCCAGCATTCAAGAAAAACGACCCGGGAACAGGATCGCCATGGGCGGCCCAGGTACACGCGGGATCCGGGCGCGCCGGTCAGCCGGCAACTGCGAAAAACGAACCCGGTGGCCTCATCCGCTCGCATGCGGCTCTGGGCGGCGATGAAACCGCTGCCGCGGCTATGGATCTCGCAATGGTCGAAAACCGCGGCGGCGTTGCCGAAGACAAAATCGACGTGCCCTTCGATATGGCAATCGCGATAATACTGGCGTCCCCAGGCGGCGTAGAGCGTGTCCTGCCAGCCGAGAAACCGGCAATTGCGGAAGACGGCGCGATCCGAATGAAGGGAGAGCGCCACCGCCTGCGAGCCGCTACCGAACGAATTCTCGAACGCGAGATTCTCCGCCTCGAAGGAGGCTCCGTCGATTTCGGTAATCGGGCTGAAGAACGTGCCGCCGGCCTGCGCCGCGCTCATGCTTCCGGTGATCAGGGTGGACGAAGCGTCGCTGCCCAGCAGCGTCAGGTTCGGCCGATCCTGTGGGATCTTCACCCGTTCACGATAAACGCCGGGACGGATTTCGAGAATGACCCGGCTGACCGACGCCGGCGCGCGATCGAGCAGATGGTCTACGGCCCGCTGGATGGTCGGGAAGTCGCCGGGGCCATCGGCGGAAACCACTGTCCGGATGGTTTCTCCGGCTGGACGCGCCTCGCTGGAATGAGGCAGCAAGCAAGCCGCGGAGGCCAGAAGCGCGCGCCGGGTTGGGGCCATCATGGGCTCCATTCTACCCGCGGCCTGAGTAAGTGAGACAATGCGCACATAAGAGATCGATGAATAGCGCGGTTTGGGTACCGCTCCCTGACGGTCGCGGCTCGGTAACTGCGCGCGTCGGCAAGCGGTAACCGGGAGCGAGTGCATCCACTAAATGCTGCGATTGGGGACACGATGAGGCGTCACCATCTGGTGCTGTTGCTCCTCTGCTTTCTGGTCGCCGCCGCCATCGTAAGCAGGAGGCCCGATGCCGTTCTGAGGGCCCAGTTCTGGGCGGAAGACGGGGTGGTCTGGTTTGCGCAGAATTATAATCTGGGCGTGCCGGCTGCCCTGTCGATAACGCAGGCCGGGTACTTTCACACATTCCCCCGGCTGGCGGCTGCCCTGGCTTTACTCGTGCCATTGAGTCTGGCGCCTTCGGTGATGAACCTGCTGGCCATCGCCGCGCAGGCCCTTCCCGCCTGTTTCCTTCTGACCCGGCGATTCGAGCAGTTCGCGCCGTTGACATCTCGTCTGCTGATGGTCGTCCTGCTGCTGGCCATACCCACGTCGTTCGAGGTGCACGCCAACGTCACGAATTCCATGTGGTTCCTGGCGCTGACGGCGTTCCTCGTGTTGGTTGCCGCGCCTCCGCCCAATGTGGCGTGGCGCGTCTTTGATGTCGCTGTGCTCGCCTTGAGCGGGACCACCGGTCCATTCTGTCTCCTTCTTTTACCCGTCGCAGTCATCCAGTTGCTGGTTCGACGCCAGCCATGGACCAAAGTGTTGCTGGGCATCCTGGGCGTAACGGCGGTCTTGCAGGCTACGGCGCTGATCGCGGGTTGGGCGCACCGCACGCCCGCGCCGCTGGGCGCCACTCCGCGCCTGTTTGTTCGAATCGTTGCAGGCCGCATCATCGTCAGCCCCGTGCTCGGCCTCGAATTCCTGCTTCGTCACCCGGCCATCGCCGGCCCCGTCTGCGCGCTGGCGTTTGTTGGCGCGGGACTGCTGGCAATCTACACCATCCTCAAAGCCCCTCTGGAACTGCGCCTTCTGCTTCTCTTTGGCTCTCTGGTTGCCGGCGCCTCGCTGCTCTCCCCTTTGGTTGCGACGCCCAATGAACCCTCCTGGACCCCGCTGGCCGATCCACGGGTCGCCGGACGCTACTGGCTGATTCCCGTCGCGTCATTCCTGTGGATCTGTGTATGGACCCTGGCCCCCGTGCGGCCGCTGGTGGTTCGGGCCATCGGCTCGCTGGTGATTGCCTCCGCGCTCTGGACCGGAACCCCCTGGTGGCGCTACGCACCCTTCGAGAATCTCGATTTCCCGCGCTACGCCGCGGAATTTCAGCGAGCGCGCGCCGGCCAGGATTTCACGATTCCGATCAACCCGCCCGGGATCACCATGACGCTCCACAAGCATTGAAAATGTCCATGCGGCGCGATGAGAGCGGACCAACGACGGAGAACACGGGCGCAGGCGGCCGCGGTGCAGCGTCCGATGTCGCCATTCTCGCCGGTCTGTGTCTTGTTCTCCTGCTGCCACTCCTCATCAATGGCCGCACCGTCCTGCCGGTGGACTGGTGGGGCGTTAGGCCGCTCAATTCCCATCCGCGGCAACCGCACGCTTACACCACGGATCCGGATGGCTCCACCGGAAACGACCTGGCCTGGGCAGCCTACACGGCGGAGTCGCTGCGGCACGGCACTCTCCCCCTGTGGGATCCGTTTCAGGGCCTCGGCGATACGTTTCTGGCTCAGGGCGGCAGTCAGGTGCTCTACCCGCTCAACTGGCTTCATGCCTTCATCCCGGTCCAATACTGGGATGTCCTGAGCTTTCTCCACTTCTTCCTCGCGGCGTGGTTCGTCTATCTTTTCGCGCTGGAATGCGGGCTCGCGCGCTGGCCGGCGCTCATCGCCGGAGCGTGTGTCTACGCGCAGGGGTTCATGCAGGGCTATCTGGCGATGAGCATGGATCTGGCGGCTTCCACCTGGCTGCCCCTGGTCCTGTTCGGCGTGGAGCGGCATTTCAACAAACGCCGGAGCAGGGCGGGTTTCGCGGCGATTGCCGTGGGCACCTTCATGCTGGGGACGGGCAGCCATCAGGGCCTGGCCACGGTGTGCGCGATCGCCGTTGTTGCCTGGATCGCCGTACGCTGCTTCATCGCCCGCGATGTCCGCCCTGCCGTGGCGATGATGGCGCCATTCGCGATCGCCGTTCTGTGCGCTGCGCCCGTCCTGGCGCCATTCCTTCAAAACACCTTCGCCGTTCGCTCCGAAATGGGCCAGCAGCAGGCGAATCTGGGCCTGCGGACGCTGCCGTCTCTGCTCTATCCATTTGTCTATGGTGCGTTCTATTCGCCGGCGTTCGGGAATCCGCAGGTGAATGCCGGAGATGTGTGCGCGCCGCTGCCCGCGGTAGTGTGGTTCCTGGCGATTGCCGGCGTGGTGGCCGGTGTTTCCCGCAAAAACTCCCGGATGCTGGCGCTCGCCGGCTTCGCGCTGTGGGATCTGCTTTGGATGACCGATGTCCCGCCGTTCAACGTGCTCCGCTACGCGCCCATGGTCCGGCGGCTGGGGCCGGCATATCTGCTGTGCTCGATTCAACTGTGCCTGTGCGTTCTGGCCGGCTATGGCGTGTCGGCGCTGCTCTCGCTGGGACGGCGTGGGCTTCGCGCACTTACCGGCGTCTGGATCGTCCTGACGGCAGGGCTGTGGCTGATCGTCGCATCCGTGCTTCGCGAGGCCTGGCCGCGCGTCGATCCGGCCTGTCTGGCGGCGGGCATCGGATCGAATCTGGTTTGGTCGATTGCCGTTCCGGCGTTGTTGCTCGCATTGTGCGTGTTCCTCCGGCGAACACGTCGCGAGAACCTGTTCCCCGTGGTTGCTCTGGCCGCCGTGATGGGAGCCGCGGTGGCTTTCTTCCCCAACGGCGCGGACTACAGATCGGTCCTCATCGCGCGCATGGGCATGCTGGCGGCAGTGGCTGTTTGCGGCCTTCTCGTCGTCGCGCAACGCAATGAGCGGCGCGCCGCATGGGTGGCCGTTGCTGTGTTGCTGGTGGCGAACGCGGGCCTGGTTGCAGGATACCCAGGCTGGCCGAAACGGGTAGATCCCTTCGCCGAGACCCCTTACGTTCGCTTCCTGAAGAGCCAGCCTCAATCCAGCCGCGGTTACGGCCTGAAGTGCGTGCTCTTTCCCGACCTGTCCTCCCGGTTTTCCCTGCTCACCATCAATACCCTGTTTGCGCTCACGCAGCCGGCTTCCCTGAGGTTTATTTCGCGCCATGTCGACGACTGTCAGAATCCGCAGCTCTTCTACGGCGTCACGTCACCTGACTGTCCCGACCGTCCGGCGCTCGCTCAGGTTCTTCGTCGCCGCGCGGTGTGGGACTACCTCGGAGTCCGCTACGTGTTCTCCGCCGATCCAAACGAGTTGCAGGCCGCGGCCGCCCCGCCGCCCGGCAATTCTCGCGATCGGATGCAGCCATCGGACGAAGGCATGCGGCTGGCTTTCTCCAGTCCGGACGATCCGGTGCGGGTCTGGGAGAACGAGTCGGCCCGACCGATTGTTTACATCGCGCCGCAAACGGCGGTGGCTTCCGATGCGGCCGATGCGCAGGCGAAGCTGGTATCGCAGGCCGATCTTCATCGCACCGCCTGGTTAGAGCCGGGGCCGCGTGCCTGCGCCAGCGATGCTTCGTTTCCGCTCGGCCAGGAAGCGTCCACACTGAAGACCGCTTCCATCACGCCGAACCGGGCGAACTTCACGATCGATGCGGCCGCGCCCGGAACTCTGGTATACGTGGGCAGCTATGCAAAAGGATGGACCGCGCGGATCGACAATCGTGCGGCATCGGCGTTCCGCGTGAACGGCACTTTTCTCGGCGCCTGCGTGGCCACTCCGGGATTGCATCGGGTGGAGTTCGAGTACCGCCCGCCGTTCTGGCGCGCCTCACTTGCGGCGGCGGCGGCTGGCTTTTTGCTGCTTGGCTTCGGTCTGGTTCGCGGTATTCGCGCGCGCGATTCTCACTCCGCCCCTTTGGCCAACGCGGTCTGGCCCTCGTAGGCGTCGAAGACGTCCTCAATGCTGCCGCAGGTCATCATCTCGCCATGATCGAGCCACATCGCGCGATCGCACAGCGACAGAAGGGAAGGTTTGTTGTGGGACACGCACAGGAATGTCTTGCCCACTCGGCGAAAGCCGTGGATGCGCTCGCGGCAGCGCGTCTGGAACTCCGCATCCCCCACCGCCAGAACCTCGTCGATGATCAGGATGTCGGGATCCACGTTGACCGCGACGGAAAAGGCCAGCCGCACCATCATGCCCTGCGAATAGGTGCGCAATGGCTCATCGATGAAATCGCGGACGCCGGCGAATTCGACGATCTCATCCGCGAGCGCCTTTGTGCGCTTATAGGTGAAGCCAAGCAGCGATGCGTTCAGGTACACATTCTCCATGCCCGTCAGGTCGGGATGAAAGCCGGATCCCAGCTCCAGCAAAGCCGCCACCCGTCCGTTCACCGTCACTGTGCCCTTATCCGGTTTGGTCAATCCCGTTACCAGGGAAAGCAGAGTGCTCTTGCCCGCCCCGTTGGCGCCGATCACAGCGAGGGATTCGCCATGAGCAACCTCGAAGGAGACTCCTTTCAGCGCCTGGAACCGGGGACGCGGTTTTCTCCGAAGAACGGAGGCGAGATGCTGGCTCATGAGCTTCCGCCCGGTATGCAGCCGAAAACTCTTCCATACGTTCCGGCAAACGATTGCTGGCTGCTCTGGTCTCATGGCTACAGGTAATCGAAGAAGCGCGGCTTCAGGCGGCGAAAGACGAGCAACCCGGCGCCGAGCGCCAGAATCGACACGAAAGTCAGTTTCATCATCAGGACGTCCGAAGGAGCTTTGGCGTCCAGAACGATATCGCGCATGGCCAGCACCAGCGCGGCGATGGGATTGTATTGATAGAGATCCTTGAAGCGCCGGGGGACCGCTGAGAACGAGTAGAAAATGGGGACCAGCCAGAACAACACCAGCGTGGCCGATTCGACGAAGTAGCGCGTGTCCCGGATATAGACGTTGATCGCCGAGAACAGAAGCGCGCACCCGCACACGAACACCAGCTCCAGGGCCCAGAGCAGAGGAAGATAAAGCCAGTAGACATTGACGGTGAGCCCCGCCGCGAGCACGAAACCGACCAGCAGTCCCATCTGGATCACCAGGTGAAGGACGTTGGAGAGAACGCTGGCAACCGGGACGATCTCCCGGGGAACGGGCACGCGCTTAATCAGTCCGGCATTCTCCACGATCGAATTGGTGCCGGTCATCCATGCTGTCGCGAAGAAGTTAAAAGGCAGAATTCCGCACAGAATAAACAGCGCAAAGTGTTGCACCGGATTGCGGAAGATCTTCGTGAACACGAAGTCATAGACCGCCAGCATGACCAGCGGGTTGAGCAGCGACCAGAACATGCCCAGCGACATGTTGCGGTAGCGGATCCGGAAGTCCTTGAGGATCAGGTTCTTCAACAGGAAACGATAGTCGCCGCGCCACATAGCGTTCAACTCCCCTGAGCCGGCGAATCGCGCCCGGAAGACTCCGAGACTTTTCTGGCCTTTCGCCGTGGGAAATAATCTATTGTACTCTTTGAGTAAACGCCGCCACAACGGAGCGGACCGCCGGCTTTACTCGGCTCGCACTGTGGGCGGCTCCGCCCTGTGCCGGCTCGCTTGAGTAAACGCCGCCACAACGGAGCGGACCGCCGGCTTTACTCGGCTCGCACTGTGGGCGGCTCCGCGCTGTGCCGGCTGGCTTGTTTCACGCGCGGGCAAACTCCAAAGCCGGATCCATCGAAAAGTCCACGTTCTGCGACGTAAGATTCGGATTGTAATGCGGGTCGCCAGCCATCCAGGCGGCCCACCGATGGACGAACAACTCCAGTTCCCTGGGGTCCTGATGCTTTCGCTGGAGCGAAGACCCCTCGAAGTGCAGCAGCTCGGCGAAGGGCGTGTAGACAACGCGGTATCCGG
>Ga0326727_10009378_pt1 | contig 24117 bp, 18 predicted proteins | sample MB2enrmetagenome_FD_207643 | JGI IMG/M metagenome (GOLD analysis project Ga0326727, IMG submission 207643) | Lab enriched peat soil microbial communities from McLean, Ithaca, NY, United States - MB29MY | ecosystem: Environmental > Terrestrial > Soil > Wetlands > Peat | place: USA: New York... | reverse complement strand
AAAAGCTCGAAAATGTGATCGACATGGTCCAGGGAATGGGCCCGCAACAGCTGTTCCGTGGTCGCCCGCGGTGCCTCCTCCCGCTGGAGAAACAGAAAGTCCTCATGTTCAAGGATATGGGTCACTGCCAGAAGACGCTCTGCGCTTTCGGGATGGTAGGGACCGGTCTCATGCCGCAAACAGGCAGAGTGGGTCAGGAGAAGGGTCGTCATCGATGTTACTGCCTCCCTGGCCAGGATTATTTTTTTGTGGACCGCCATTGCCGGCTGCGCCGCCCATTCCTTCCAGACATGGGGAGGCGAACCGAACTCGGAAAGCGAACTATTACGAACGGCAAAGTTTTTTCGGTCTTGCCCCTGACTCCCTCTGTCTCGACACGTAAGACAAGCCTAACCCAACCGCCTCCCTTTCGCCAGAGACGGGCGATAAATCATTTCTCGCACGTAATAGGGGACCCTGGTCCTGTCGGCCGGCCGGTGCCAAACTGTCACCAAATCTTCTTTTCTTCCGGAAGTACAAAGATTCTATTCGTAACGCCTCGTTCGGAATGATCGATAGGAACAGAGACCATCCGGTCCAGTACTTTGCGAAATGAATAAATGAGGATATTTACGAAGGTCACCATTGCCGCTTTGGTTGCCGGCCTACCGACATGCCGGACGGATGCCGAGCCGGCTCATGTCGACGAGATTATCGTATCCGGCCAGGCCGATACCGCCGGCCCGGGCGACCAGTCCGGCTTGAAGACAGTGGTCGACGCCCAATCCATCGCCGCATCGTCTGCGGTGTCCCTGGATCAGGTTCTTGAAAAATTGCCGGAGTTCGGTTTCCAGGGGGTCAACGGCAACCAGAACGACGGCGGCTTTGGTGCGACCTTTGTCGACCTGCGCAACCTGAACTTCAACCGTACCCTGGTCCTGGTCGATGGTCGCCGCGTCGTCCTGTCCGGAATCAAGACTGACGAGGCCGTCGACCTCGGCAACATTCCGCTGCCCCTGATCGACCATGTCGACGTCCTCAAGGACGGGTCCCAGCCGCTGTTCGGACCGGATGCCATTGCCGGGGCGGTCAATGTGGTTCTGAAGAAGGATTTCGAGGGTGCCGCCGGTTCCGCCATGGCCGGAGCATCGGGCCATGGCGACGGCGCCACGGACTCGGTCGCCGCCACCTTTGGTCACAATTTCGACGCCGGCAACGTCACGTTCGGGGTCAGCCAGTCGCACAGCAACCCCATCCGCCAGTCCGACCGGGATTGGGCGCGGAACCCGATCGCCGGAGCGACCGTCAACGCCGACGGAACGCTGTCGGTGTCGCGGGGCGAGACCGCTACTCCCGCCGGCCACGCCATCTCCGGCAACGGCATCGACGCGCTGATGATCGGGGACGGCGCCTCACGCCCCTTCAATGCCATGACGGACTCCTATGACATTTCCCATGGGCGCGACCTGCAATCCGGCCAGGATCGACGAACCGCCACCCTGCTGGCCCACCAGGCGCTGACCGACAGCCTTGACCTCTTCACTGAAATCAGTGCCGTCCGACGCAACTCCAGCACCCTCGAGCCGCCGGCCACCCTGGGCCTTTCCGGCACGGCGAAATATCCCGACGGCTTCATCGTTCCCGCGTCGAACCCGTTCAACCCCTTCGGACAAGACGTCACCTTGCAACGGGTTCTTGCCGAGGTTGGCAATCAGCGAACCGACACCGATGCAACGACCCTGCGCACCGTAGCCGGACTGGACGGCACGCTGTTCGGTGGCGACTGGACGGTTTCATTGGACCATGGCCTGACCCACCAAACCTACAGCACGATCAATGCCGTCAACCTGACCAAGGTCTTCAATACCCTGTCGACCGACCCGTCGGTTTGCGTTGCGGCGGCAGGGTGCGTCGCCGCCAACTATTTCGGTCCCAACAGCCTCTCCCCGGCGGCCGCGACTTACATCCGCTATACCGATGTCTCGCACGCGACCTACCGCGAGACCGTCGCCCAGGCGTCCTACAGCCACCCGTTGGTGACCTTGCCGGCCGGCCCCTGGACGGCAACGCTGGGAACCGAATACCGAACCGAATATGGCTCCACCCTTCAGGATCCGGTCACCGTGGCCGGCGATCAGGCCGGTAGCGATGCCGCCACCACCAGCGGCGGGTACCGTAGCCGCGACATCGTCGCCGCAAGCCACCTGCCGCTGGCGAAAGGTCTTCCCTTCGTCGCGACGGCCGTTCTGGACGGATCGGCCCGTTACTCCAGCTTCGACCGTTTCGGCGCGTTCCCGACCTGGAAGATCGCTCTCGACTGGGCCCCCGTCGACGCCCTGCATTTTCGCGGGTCCCTGGGCGCTGGACGCCGCGCGCCCGCCATCACCGAAGCTTTCGGCGGCAGCACGGCCAGCTTCCTGCCGGTGCAGGACCCCTGCGACAGCATCAACGGTTCGCTGGCCAACCCGACGGTGGCGGCCAACTGTCGCAAACTGGGGCTTGGTCCCGGTTTTGCCCAGGCAACGCCATTGATCGACGTGGCCAATGGCGGCAATCCCGACTTGAAACCGGAGTCTTCGCGGAATTGGACCGTCGGCACAACCTGGACGCCGCCGTGGATCGCGGGACTAGCCCTTTCGGTGGACTATTATGCCATCCATGTCCGCAATGCCATCGACGCCCTGTCGGACGCCGACCCCAATTACATTCCCAACCAGTGTTTGGCCAGCGTCGGCATGACCAGCCCATACTGCTCCCTGATCAGCAGGATCCCATCGGGTCCCAATGCCGGGCAGATCAGCCGCATTTTGTCGCCGGACACCAACATCGGGGCGATCCGAACCGATGGACTGGATCTGGGACTGTCGAAGACGGTCGCCCTGGACAATGGCGACAGCCTCTCCCTCGACTGGCAGAACACTTTTCTTTTCAATGACCTGGTGCAGGAAACCCCCGGGGCGGCATTCGTCCAATATGCCGGCACCTTTCCCAATCTGACCGGCGGCGGCCTTTACAGCCGCTACCGGTCGACCCTCGCGGTCCGGCTGGACACCGGCCCATGGTCGGCCGGCTGGACGTCGCGCTACCTCGACGGCGGCAAGGTCCCGGGCTCGGCCGTTGCCTTCGAGAGCAAAGCGCCGGGCGTGTTCTACCATGACGTCGTAGCCAGTTGGACCCATGAGCCGGCAACAGTCCGCATCGGTATCGACAATCTGTTCGACCGCAGGCCACCCGCCCTGATGGACGGGGTCTCGAACACCAACCTGGCCAGCTATGACGTGGTGGGACGGTTCTTCTACCTGAACACCAGCGTCCAGTTCTGAGATCTACCCCCGCATTTCGGCCGCGGCCTCGCGGGTCCAGCGGTCCAAGTGCCCACGCACCCCCAGGTGATCCAGATACCCATCATCGAGCGGGAAACCACCGGGATCGGCGTCCTGCCCGGGAACGGCATAGACGGGCGACGGCCCGGCCAGGTACCGGGCGACGTGAACAATCCCCGGCACATCCAGCGTTTCCCCGGGCGCAACGCTTGGTCGCCCCAGCAGCACCACGGCCTCGACCACCGAATGGTTGAACCCCCACAGCCCCAGCAGATAGGCACCGATCTGAAAATGGGTGGCCCCGAACACGTCGTCCTCGGCCGCCAGGGCGCCCAGTCCAGCGGCCATTGCCGCCTTGACCCGGGCAATTTCGCCGGGCTTCTGGTCCAAGAGAACCAGCAGACCGATGGAACTCAGCATGCCGGCGCAGTAGGCCTCCTCCTGTCCCTTCAGGTCGAAATTCTCCAGCTTGGCGATACGACGGGCGATCCGCGCCACCAGGAAGCTGTCCCGGTTCATCTCCTCCATCATCCGCCCCATGGCAGGAAGGCCCCGGAAGCTGCGGAAGATCCCGATCCTCAAGATCAATGCACCCACCGTCTCGAAGCCCAGGACGCGGACCGCCTGCAGCGGTTGGGTCAGACGCGACGACAAGCCGAAATAGGACGAATTGGTCAGCTTCAGAAGCTCGGCGGTCATCGCCACATCGCGGGAGATGATTTCGGCGACGCCATTGGCCGAGGCGTCGGCGCGGCCCATGTAGTCCAGCAGGGCGATGTAAGTGTCCGGCGGACTGGGAAGGTTCGAAAGACCCGACAACAGTGCCCGCAGGTGGCCAGAACTCAGGACCCGCTTCAGTTCAAAGGCGCGGCGGATGACATCCACCAGCACCTGGGCCGAGCAGGGTTTGGCCAGAAACTGATGGACCAGCCCGATGGTCTTCATCACCGTCTCGTCGTCGGAATAGCCCGACAGCACGACGCGCACCACTCCGGGATAGCGCTTGGCCACTTCGGTCAGCAGCGCAACCCCGTCCATGCTGGGCATCCGCATGTCCGAGACAATGGCGTCGAAGTGCTGTTCGGCCATCACCGCCAGGGCTGCCTCCCCACCATCGACAAACCGCATTTCCCATTCCAGCCGCATGTGGCGCAGCATGCGCTGCAGCCCCTGCAGGACATTGGGTTCGTCGTCGACGAACAAAATGCGGAACCGGCTCATGCCAGATCCATCCGCGCCTGCCGCCCACCGTCGATCGGCAGTGTGATGGTGAACGAAGTTCCAACGCCCTCCCGGGTTTCCACGGCGATGGCACCGGCGTGCTTGTTCACCACCACGTCCCGGCAGATCGCCAAGCCCTGTCCGGTCCCCTTGCCGACCGACTTGGTGGTGAAAAAGGGATCGAAAATACGATCGCGAATGGCATCGGACATGCCGATGCCGTCGTCGGCCACCACGATGTCGACAAACCGCCCGCGCAGCCGCGTCTTAATGGCGATCCGTCCCTTCTCTTTGGCATCGCGGGCCTGGATCGCATGGGCGGCATTGACCACCAGATTGAGCAGGACCTGATTGATCTCTCCCGGCAGACACAGGATCTGCGGCAACTCCGTCGCCAGATCGGTCGCCACCTCGGCATAGTGCTTCCATTCGTTGCGGCTGACCGCCAAGGTGTTCTCGATCGCCTTGTTAAGGTCGATCGCGCTCTTTTCGCGGTCCCCGGGGTGCGAGAACTCCTTCATGGCCAGCACGATCCGCGCCACCTGGCCAACGCCATCGAGGGACTGGCCAACCGCCTGCGGCATCTCGGTCAGCAGATAGTCCATATCCAGGTCGACGAAGGCCTGCTCCAGGGATTCCCGGCTTTCCCCTTCCTCCTCCGGTTCGGACAGGAAGCGTCGGTAGCGATCGATCATACCGAGCAGCGTATCTATTCCGTCGCCAATAAATCTTAGATTGTCGCCGATATATTGGATCGGCGTGTTGATCTCGTGCGCGATGCCGGCCGCCAGTTGGCCGACGCTGGCCAGTTTCGAGGCTTGCAACGCCTCCTGCTGGGCACGCTTGAGATTACGGTTGTCGCGAAATGAAATAATGATGCCTTTGTGCAAGCCATGTTCGATCAACGGAGAACAGGCGTAGGCAACCACCAGGGACCGGCCATCGCGCATTTCGAAGACGGCATCGTCGTCGCGCACCGCCAGTCCGGTGGCCGCCACCTTGCGGAAGGGACCGTCGGCGAAACGGATGGTCTTGCCGCCGGTGCGCAGACCGAAGACGGAATCGACATAGCGTCCGGCCAATCGCGGCACCTCCTGGGTCCCCAGCAGGCGGTCGGCGGAAGGATTGGAAAAGGCGATGAACCCGTCGCCATCAGTCACCAGGACCCCCTCGAACAGGCTTTCGGTGATCGCCTGAATGCGGTCCTGGCTTTCCCTGAGGGCCTCCTCCATGCGCCGCCGCTCGGCCGACTGGCGGGCCAGACGGTCGAACTTGCGCTGGAATTCCATCCGCTCGATCGAATAGCGGATCACCCGACGCAGCGCTTCCGGCGTGATCCGGCCCTTGTTCAGGTAGTCCTGCGCCCCGGCCTGCAGAGCCTGGGTCCCCATGCCCTCGTCTTCCGCCGCGGTCAACACCACCACCGGCGTGCCCCGGGCCGCCGAGACCATGGGAGCGATATCGTGGATGCGATCCGATCCGCCCGCTCCGATATCGAACAGCACGGCGTCGAAATTATCGGCATGAAGCACTTCCATGGCCTGCGCCACGGTATGGACAGTTTCCAGAAGGCTATCCGGCCCCGCCAGACCCGACATCATGTCAAGGATGCCGGCGTCTTTATCAAGGACCAGCAACACCTTCGATGCAGCACCCAAGACACGATCTCCCGGCGGTTCCGTCACCCCTGGTCCGGCGTCGTGCCGTCCCATCCGGCGCAACGGGCTTACGACACACGCCGGTCAGTGTAAAGGCCGGGGCGGGCGGACGGAAGAGACTTAAGAGATGCGGGAGAGCTGCGGGAGCGGACCGCGAAAGCGATGGATCGCGGAGAGATTGTCAGATGTATGGATCGAGGAGAGGTTGTCAGATGTTTCGATGCACCAAGCCGGCGTGGTGTTTGACCAACACTGGCCGTGGAAGCGCTCGCCACACCAGCAACGGCGAACGTTACAACTGTTTGGGCTCTTCGTGCCAAAGCCCCAGATTTTCAGGGCAGTCGGAGATGATCAGCATGAAAAGCTGCGTTCCGTTGGTCGCTTCCAACCGAACCTGCCGCAGGTGCAGGGCGGACAGGACCTGGCTTAACGGCGGCACTTCCCAGTGGTCGAAGGTAACGCCTTCGGCGATCATCCCGGCCAGCGGATCCTGAACCCCCAGGCACCACAACAATTCTCTGGTCTTGAGATGTCTCATGGCGGTCGGACGGATACCGAACTCGCTGGAAAACACCTCGTTGCCCCACTCCACATAGCCGTCCCCGTGGACCAGCAATGGGCAAGGAACAGTTGCAATCGATGCCGGCAATTGCCGTTGGATCTTGGACTTTTCCATCGGAACAACCCTTGCGCCCCTAAGGGCCTATCGCTCATAGTGAAAACGGTAATGACGATGCCATTCCGTCGATATCCCCATTTGGGGACTGCCGCCGGTTGTGGCGTGCGGGTCTCCTATCGGCCCCCAATACAGAGAGGCGTTTCCGGGTGAAAAAGCCGCGCATTCTCTTCGTTGACGATGAACCGCACGTGCTTGACGGCCTGCAGCGTTCGTTGCGTAGCCGGACCAGCCAATGGGACATGGTCTTCCACGTCTCCGCCACCGATGCCATCGCAGAACAGCGACGGAGTCCCTTCGACGTCGCGGTGGTCGACATGCGCATGCCGGTGATGAGTGGGGTGGAACTGATCAAGGCGCTGACGGCCATTGCCGCCAACACCGTCGCCATCGTTCTGACCGGGGCCACCGACATCGAATCGGCCATGGCCGCCATCAACGAAGCCAATGTCTTCCGCTATTACGCCAAGCCCAGCACCACCGACATCCTGGCGGCCGGCATCACCCAGGCCCTGTTGCAGGCCAAGGCCAGCGACCCCGAAGAGACACCCAAGGCCAATCTTGGTCTTGCTGCGCTGAACCGTCTGCCGACGGGGATCGTCGTGGTCAATGCCCAGGCCGCCGTGTTGTTCATGAACAGCCGCGGCGCCGAATACCTGGCCGACAGCGATGGGTTGGGCATGGGTCATACGGGTGTCGTCAGGACCAAGCGGCCGCAGGAAACGGTGGAATTGCACCGCCTGATCAAGGTGTCGGTCGAGGGAGGTGAGGACAGCGTGGCCCATGCCTTGAGCATCACGCGCGAAAACAACGACCGGCCGCTCTCGGTGGTGGTCGCTCCGCTGCCGGCCGAAACCGGCTCGGGACGGGTCGCCGTCATCCTGGTCAGCGACGTCGAACGCCAACCCCTTCCCAGCCTGGATACGGTGTCCAAGTTGTTCGACCTGACCGATGCCGAAGCCCGCCTGGCCCTGATCCTGAGCGAGGGCTTGCGTATCGAGGATGCGGCCGAGCGCTTGGGGATTACGGTTAATTCGGCTCGCACCTACCTGAAGCGCGTCTTTTCCAAGACGGATGTGACGCGCCAGGCGGAACTGGTCCGTCTGATCCTGGCCGCGCCCACGCTGGTCAATCTGGGCGCCCTGCGCCATGATCCGCGTGCCCAGCGCCCGACGGACAGCCGCAGCCGGTAACGTCACGAGGCCGGGTCGCCAAGGACGAGGAGCGCCGCATGCCCAAATCCACAGACCAGTTGTTTGCCACGGAAAGCATCCGCCGGCAGGGATTGCAGATCCCTGACGACCGGCAAGCCCCCCTGGCAGCCACCGCCGCACGGCTGCTGACCGCCAGCCGCACGCTGGAAGAGCGCCTGCATTTTCCGGCCGACCCCTACGGATTCCTGACGTTTCTGCGACAAAAGGAGACGGACCGGTGAGCAGTGATGACCTGGGCGCATGGTCGGCGACGGCATTGGCCTCGGCCATCCGTACCCGCGATGTCTCGGCGACCACCGTCGTCACCGCAGCCCTGAATCGGACCAGCCGGATCAATCCCGCGCTGAACGCCGTTGCCTCCCTCGATCGGGACGAGGCTTTGGCCGCCGCCAGGGCGTTGGACGCCAGGCTGGACCGCGGCCAGGCGCCGCCGGGTCTCCTGACCGGCGTCCCCTTGGCACACAAGGACATGTTCGCCCGGATCGGACGCATCGCCAGTTGGGGTGCCCGAATTCAGGCGACCAGCCCGGCCACCCAGGATGCCACCGTCATCGCTCGGCTGAAGGCCGCCGGGTCGATCCCCTTCGCCGCCCTCCTCATGTCGGAGTTCGCCTTCGGCATCACCGGTCACAACCTCCACTACGGACACTGCCGCAACCCCCATGCGCCAGGGCACATTCCCGGCGGTTCGTCCAGCGGCTCGGCCGCGGCAGTGGCGGCGGGACTGGTTCCTTTTGCCTTGGGCTCGGACACGGCCGGATCGATCCGCGTCCCTGCCGCTTGTTGCGGCATTGCCGGGTTGCGCCCGACCTGGGGCCTGATCAGCCGGGCCGGCGCGATGCCGCTGGCACCATCCCTCGACACCGTGGGTATTCTGGCCCGGGATGTCGAGGATATGGCCTTGGCCCTCGACGTGATCGCCGGCGCCGATCCGGCCGAGGCCACCGCCTTCGCGCCAAACCGCGAGTATGGTGCCGGGGGTCCGGTGGCGGATCTCGCCATCGGTGTCGACCGCACCCTTTTTGACCGGATCGAGCCTGCGGTAGCCACACTGTTGACCGCCGCATTGGAGGTCCTGATCGATGCCGGCGCCCGGGAGGTCCCGGTCAACCTTCCCGATCTGCGCGAACTGGACCGCTTTGCCCAACTGCTGCAATGCGCCGAAGCGACCGCCCATCACGCCGTTTGGATGCGCGACCGGCCACAGGACTATTCCGATCAGGTTCGGACCCGTCTGCAGGATGGCTACACCATTGCCGCGGTCGACTATCTTCAGGCCCTGCGCGCCCGCCCCCTGGTGACCGGAGACTGGCTGCGCGGTCCGCTGGGACATGCCGACGTGCTGTTCCTCCCGGTCCTGTCCGGTCCGGTCCCGACTCTGGCCGACAGCGATGTGGGGGCCGGCCCCGCCATGGCCACGGTGATCGGCGGATTGCTGCATTTCACCCGTCCCATCAGCTATCTGGGTCTACCCAGCCTGGCCCTGCCCACCGGCCGCGACCCGGCCGGACTGCCCAACGGCTTCCAACTGGTCGGGCGTCTCTTTGCCGAGCCGACCCTGCTGGCCCTGGGACGGGCCTACCAGCAGCGGACCGGCGTGCCAAGGCCGGTGGTTCCTCCGCTGCCCGACGAAGGCGCGATACCGTCAGGATGAGAATTCCATTGACCGGATGGTACGACCGTGTTGGTATTGTTGTCAGATAACCTTACCACCATGAGTCCTTGATCCGCGGTGGCGAGGGGGAGAACGGTCCCCCTGCGGTCGGCGGCGAAGCCTGATCGGCTTGATGCCGTGCGTTTGCGCGGTTGCCTGAGATGGCGCCACCGCCGATCCCTGGGGTAGGAACGGCTGACATCGTTATCCTTTTCCTCATCTTGTCAGTCATCCTTCCCTCGGTCAGTGTCCAGCGTTCGCGAAAGGTATCCTTCTCTCGATGACCAGATCCGATAACAGGCCCGGTATTCTTGCTCCCGTCGTCTCCCGCCGCAGTCAGGTGGTCGACTTGCTGGGCAATGAAATCCGATCTGGAAAATACAAACCGGCGGAACGCCTGCCGACCGAACAGGAACTGATCGCCCGCTTCGGCGTCAGTCGCACGGTGATCCGCGAGGCCTTTGCTTCGCTGAAGGCAGAAGGCCTGGTGGTGACCCGCCAGGGGGCCGGCACCTTCGTGGCCGACAATCCGTTCGGCCGCCCGTTCCGCATCGCGCCCGAAGAGATGAACTCTCTGCCGCAGATGATCTATGTCCTGCAGTTGCGCCTGGCCGTCGAAGTGGAGGCCACCGGGCTTGCCGCCCAATACCGCAATGGCCGGGCTTTGGACCGCATGGGTCGTTGCCTTGACCTGATGGATGATGCCATCCGCGCCGGCACATCGATCAGCGCACCCGACTACGAATTTCACCTGGCCATCGCCGAGGGCACCGGCAACCCCTATTTCGAGCGGTTCATCCGCTTTCTGCGCAACAGCCTGCCACCGGGGCGCGAAGTGAACCAGGACCTCAAGGACCCGGGCGTCTGGCGCCAGTATTTTGCCGAGATCCAGTCCCAGCACCGGGCGATCTACGCCGCCATTCGCGACGCCGATGCGGATGGAGCGCGCACGCTGGCACGCACCCATCTGGAAGGGGCTCTCGACGAGTATCGCAAATTGACGGAACCACCCGCCGGCTTCCTCCCCCCCTCCGGAACCCCTGCCGACATCCCGCTGGACTGACCGGGCCGGCCGCCAAAGGCGGACCGACCCTGTCGTCCGTTCCGACCATCCGGATCAGCGACAGCGGCTGAAATCCGGCGGTCGCCGTTCCAGGAAAGCCGCGACCGCTTCGCGCAGTTCCGCCGAACTCAGCGCCTCTTCGAAAACCCGGGCTTCGCGGTCGATGCGGGCCAGCACTTCTTCCGCAGGTCCTTTCATCAAGGCCTTGGTCCGGCGCACCGCGCCCCACGGCTTTTGAGCAAGTCGGGCTGCCAGGGCCAAGGCTTGGACCTCCTCCTCGCCATCGGGCGCCACCGCGGTGATCATGCCGATCTCGCGAGCCTTCTCGGCATCGAAGGGATCGCCCAGCAACAGCAGTTCGGCGGCGCGCTGATGCCCCGCAAGCCTCGGCAGCAGCAAGCTGGATCCGGCTTCGGGCACCAGGCCCAGATTGACGAAAGGAAACTGGAAGCGGGTCGAACGGGCGGCGACGACCAGATCGCAATGCAACAGCATGGTCGAGCCGATACCGATGGCGGCCCCCTTGACCGCTGCCAAGACCGGCTTGCGGCTGCCCGCCAGCGCCAGCAGGAAACGCTCCAGTGGCGTTCCCGCCAGCCGGGTGATGCGCAGAAAGTCGTTGAGATCGTTGCCGGCGGTGAAATCCGTTCCGCTGCCGGCCATCACCTGGACGCCGATACCATCGTCGGCCTCGCCGGCCGCCAGGGCGTCGGCCATGGCGCCGTACATGTCCAGGGTCAAGGCGTTCTTCTTTTCCGGTCGGTTCATCCGGATGATCTGCACGGGTCCGTCGCGCTCGACAAGGACGAGATCGGTCATCTGTGGCACCCTCCCAAGAGTCTTCTGTCGCGAAGATGCACGCAATGAGCCCGTCCGTCGCCCCTGTCTTATGTCATGGGTTGGCGCCCTGTCATTGACCCGCGAGGAACGTCGCCACCGCCTCGATATCGTGGCCCGTCATCGGCAAGCTGTTTTCGTGCATGGTCTCGTTGGCCCGCTGGTTGCTTGCAAACGCTGCCAACTGTTCCTTCAGATAGTCGAAATGCTGCCCGGCCAAACGGGGAATGGGACCCTGTCCCTCGGCATTTTCCCCGTGGCATCCCTGGCAGGCCGGAATGCCGCGCGCCTCGACCCCATCGCGGAAGATGGCCTTGCCTTCGGCCACAAGCGTCGGGTCGCCGCCGCCGCCCGTTGCCGGCGGCAGTGCCGCATAATACCTGGCCACGCCGGCAATGGTTTCGTCGGACAGGTGGGCCGCCATGCCCCACATGTAGGTGTGCGCATGGGGATCGGCCCGGGTTTTATCCCGGAAATTGTGCAGCTGGGCTTCCAGATAGTCCTGTTGCTGGCCAGCCAACCGGGGGAAGGTCGGGCTGACGCTACGACCATCCAGGCCATGGCACGATGAACAGAGATGAACGGTACCGGCGATCGGGCCGTTGCCGGCATCGTCCGCCGGCGTGCTGGTACATGCGGCCAACAGCATTGATCCGGCCAGAGTGACAACACGATAAGCAGCCGTCTGAACCATCGTCCAGGTGACCTTGGCAGAGAACATCATGGTCCCGTCTCCAATCGTGGACTATCAGAAGGCAAGCCAGAGGAACAGATAGAGCGTGTTTTGCCCGTCGGCATTGGCCCCGGCCCCGTCATAATTCTTGCCCGACCCGAACAACTTCTCATAAGTGGTGTATTGCAGGCCGATCTTGGCATTGGCCCAGGGCCAGAACGACGGCCCGCCATGATTGAAGGGCATGTAGTCCAGTTCGAAGGTCCAGCCGCGACCGTTCGGGCTGCCCGAAGCGCTGCCGGGGTAGAGAGACGCGTCGGCACTGCCATCATCACGGAAATAATCGACCGTGGCGTAGTAGGTCTGATCGTAACCATAAGTTGCTTTCAGATTGAGGCTTCTCAGGTGATCGCTGAGATTACTGGAAGACCCGGACGCGAAATCTGCGGACCGATGCTGACTTTCATCGATGTATGTTCCTTGAAACGACAGGCTGTGTTCATCGGAGAGAAATTGGTATTGAGCGTCGACACCACGATCCGAATAGCGATTCGTGCCATTACTGTGGTCCCCGCCGGGATACATCGACGCGGCAAGTCCGAAGGTCCCAAGTTCGACGCTGTTTCGTCCCCAGTCATGGAGCAGAGCCAGACGCCAGTAAGGGGTAAGTCCTTGCAGGGTATCGGCATTGGGTGGCGCCGCCACACCAAGGGCCTTGTCGAGGGTCTTGGAAAAGGTGTCGTAGGCGCCGGCATCGATGAACAGCAAGCGGTGCCACATGGAATAGGCGGTCATGCCCACCACGCGCTGGGCCAGGGCGCCGTCGACCAGCGTCGCGACCGGTGGTGAACCCGACGTAAATCTTGAAAAGACATAAGGATATCGCCAGGCCGGCGTCGTATTCCAGACGTCGCTCATGGTCGGGTTGTTGTTGACCGAAATCCCCGAAACCATCTCCGTCCCGGCTATCTGATAGGACGTTGCATAGCGGACATCCATATTGTCCCAATGCAACTGATGGCCGACACCGTCATAGGTGCCCTGGACGAAGGCACCCAGGTTGTCGAGGATCTTGCCACCGGTGAACAGGCTGACCTGATCGATGGCGGGATTATCGTTGGCCGAAAAGTAGGGAAGCGGAGTCTGGTTCGAGGTTTGCGTATGGTTGAACGAGGCCAGAACCATGGCGGACAGGGGCGGCACATAGGCCGTCCCATTGGCACCGGGCACCGCACCCGGAAAGGTGTAGCCGTTCAGCTTGAACAACCGGCCATAAGGCGTCAGTTCTGGAAAGCCGTTGTGGCAGGCGGCGCATTCCTGGCCGGTCTGCCGGGCGTACAACGGCAACGCTCCCGCATCGTGAGCGCCAAGTCCCGTCAGCAGCACAGTTGCCCAAAGGACCGCGACGGCTCGACCCGCAGATATCCGCATGGTGTTATCCCCCCGACAGCCCGAGCGGCTGCCTCAAATCGCTCCGCCGGAACCGGCGCCCAGAAATACGCCCACAGGAAGTGTAAGAATGACGGAATAATCGTGACAGACGCATAGAAAGAGACACATTGTCACAGCAAGTGCGACAATTCATGAGGCCGTGCCGTGGACTTGGTCGCAGCGATGCGGATGTTCGTCATGGTGATCGAGGGCAACAGCCTGACTGCGGCGGCGACCCGTCTGAACACCTCACGCGCCGCGGTATCCCGCCAGGTTCTGGCTCTGGAGGATCATTTTGGCGCCCGCCTGTTGCATCGGACCACCCGGCATCTCTCCCCGACCGAAGCCGGCCTGAGCCTGTTCGAGCGTGCGAAAAGCATCCTAGCCGAGGTCGCAGAGGCAGAGGCGACGGTTGGCAACCTGGCCCTGCAACCGACCGGTCTGTTGCGGATCAGCGCACCGATGTCTTTCGGCACCCGACTCCTGGCCCCTCTGCTGGGCGCCTTCCGATCCCGTTATCCGCAGTTGAATATCGATATCGAGTTGACCGACAGGATGATCGACCTTGCCGATACCGGTGTGGATATCGCGATCCGCGTGATCCGCGAGCCGAACCCGCATCTTATCGCCCGCCGTATCGCGGTCATCCCCTTGGTGGTCTGCGCCGCTCCGTCCTACCTGGCGCAACGGGGAACGCCCTCTGCGCCGACAGACCTTCGCGAACACGATACGTTAGGCTTTTCCTACCTGACGACGGGCGACACTTGGGTTTTCGTCGCACCCGACGGCGATGATCTTGCCGTTCGCACGACGCCCTGGCTGCATGGAAACAATGGCGATTTCCTGGCCGGTCTGGCGGCGGCGGGTGGTGGCATAACCCTGCAGCCGGACTTCATTGTCCGCCATCACATCGCCGCTGGACGCCTGGTCCCGCTGCTAGACCCCTGGCGTCCGAAACATTTGACGTTACACGCCGTCTACCTCAGTCGGGCCTTCCTGTCAGCCAAGGTCAGGGTCTTCATCGATTTCCTGGTCAGCAAGAGCGGGCCTTGGCACGGGACACCCCTGATCGGCATCGAAGATCCGGGCGCCCGGGCCAACCCCGGGTGATGGTTGCGCCGATCCCGCCCCTCATGCCGACCCGCGCTGATCGGAACCGATCCACGCCGCTCCATCGCCGGGCAGGTTTCTCCGAAACCGCTGGCGACGCTCGCATCAGCGAGCGAGCCTGGGGCGGGACAGACAAGAAAGCCCTTCCGAGGAAGGGCTTTCGATTGGAAAGTTCAAATATTGGGCCCGGTGACAGTCAGAACGGAATCTCGTCGTCGAGATCCGGCGGGGCGTCCCATCCGCTGCCGCCGCCGCTGCCGCTGCCGCTGCCGGCGCCACCGGACGGACCACGCGCCGGCTGCTGGCGGGGCGCGCCGTAATCGGCATCGGGACCCGGCTCGTAGGCCCCGCCGCCGCCGCCGCCTTCGCCGCGGCCATCGAGCAGGGTCAACTCACCCTTGAAACGGCTGATCACCACTTCGGTGGTGTATTTTTCGGCACCCGACTGATCGGTCCATTTCCGGGTCTGCAGTGCGCCTTCGATGTAGACCTTGGACCCCTTCTTCAGATAACGCTCGGCCACATCGGCGACGCGATCGTTGAAGATCACCACGCGGTGCCATTCGGTCTTTTCCTTGCGCTCGCCGGAATTGCGGTCCTTCCACGATTCCGACGTGGCGACGTTCAGGCTGACGATCTTCGACCCATCCTGGGCGTGACGCACTTCCGGATCACGACCGAGATTTCCGATCAGGATAACTTTGTTGACACTTCCGGCCATGAGCCCGCTCCTTGTCTGACGAGGCGGCACTGTAGCCCGCCTCGTCGGCCTCTGGAAGCGGATTTTACCGGCAAGACCACCCGGTATTCGGGCCATCTCCGCGGGGTTGCGCATCCCCTTGCGCCCTCCTACACTCGGACGCTTTTTTGACAGAAACAACACTGCAGGCGAGGGACGGAATGGCGAAGGCGGGGTGGCCCAGGATCGCGATGTTGGCTGGATTGGTACTGTCCGTCGGGACCACACCGACGCTGGCTGCCGGACCGCTGAAGATCGGCGCCATTCTGTCGCAGACCGGCCCCTTGGCGGACTTCACCCCCGCCACCGCCAATGCCATCGCCCTGGCGGTCGGCGAAATCAATGCCGCCGGCGGCGTGCTCGGCGCCCCCATGGCCACCACCATGGCCGACGACCAGGGCGATGCCAAGACCGCGGTCGAGGCGGCTCAGCATCTTCTGGCCCATGACAAGGTTCAGGCCTTGCTGGGTCCGATGAGCAGCGCGGCGTTCCAGGCGGTCGCCACCACGGTGGCCGCGGCCAAGGAAACGCCGATGATCTCGGCGTCGGCTACGGCCACCAGCCTGGATGGTCTGGACAGCAAGGGCTTCGCCCTGCGCACCGTACCCTCGGACGTCTACCAGGGAGCGGCCTTGGCCGAGGTTGCCCACGAAAAAGGTTATGGCACCATCTCCATCGCCTATGTCGCCGACGATTACGGCAAGGGATTGGCCCAGTCCTTCACCACCGCCTTCACCAAGGCCGGCGGCAAAGTGGCCGCTTCGGTCTCGTTCGCCCCCAAGACCGCCGGCGACCATGACGAACCGCGCAAGGCCGCCGTTGGCGGGGCGGAGGCCCTGCTGGTGATCGCCTATCCGGACGATGGCGCCAGCCTGACCAAGGGCGCCCTGGAGGGCGGCTACTTCAACAAGTTCCTGTTTTCCGACGGGCTGATGACGCAAAGCGTGATCGACACGGTGGGTGGGCAGTTCCTTGACGGAGCCTCGGGCGCCACCGCCCAGGCACAGGAAAACGCGCCCGGCCACCAGGCGTTCGAAAAGGCCTATGCCGCCAAGTTCGGCCCCCTGTCCACCACCCCCTATGTGGGGCGGATCTATGATGCGGTCTATCTCCTGGCCTTAGCCGCCGAGAAGGCCAAGTCAACCGACGGTGCCAAGCTGCGCGCCGCCCTGCGCGAGGTCAGCGGAGACGCCGGCGACAAGATCGGCCCCGGCGACTTTGCCCAAGCGCGGCGGCTGATCGCCGCCGGTCACAAGATCAGCTATGTCGGCGCCTCGGGACCCTACGCCTTCGACGCCCATGGGGGCGTTACCGGCAGCTTCGCCTACTGGCAGATCCAGGACGGCAAGTTCGAAACGGTTCGCATGCTGACCCCGAAGATGTAAGCGGCAGCCGAATTCCCAAGTTTTTGCCTTGACCTGCCGCGTCCCGACCCCCATGTTCGACGCAAACGATCTCGTTATGTTCTCATTCAAGGACCATCATGAGTTCCTTCCTGCGTGTGCGTGGCGCCCGCGAACACAATTTGAAAAACGTCGACGTCGACATTCCCCGCGACAAGCTGGTGGTCATCACCGGCCTGTCCGGTTCGGGTAAGTCCTCGCTGGCCTTCGACACCATCTATGCGGAAGGCCAGCGGCGTTATGTCGAGTCCCTATCGGCCTACGCCCGCCAATTCCTCGAGTTGATGTCCAAGCCCGACGTCGACCTGATCGAAGGCCTGTCGCCGGCCATCTCCATCGAGCAGAAGACCACCTCGAAGAACCCGCGCTCGACCGTCGGGACGGTTACCGAGATCTATGACTATTTGCGGCTGTTGTTCGCCCGCGTCGGCGTTCCCCATTCGCCGGCCACGGGACTGCCCATCGAAAGCCAGACAGTGTCGCAGATGGTCGACCGCGTTCTGGCAATGGCGGAGGGGACCCGCCTTTACCTGCTGGCCCCGGTCGTACGCGGCCGCAAAGGCGAATACCGCAAGGACTTGCAGGACCTGCAGAAGAAAGGCTTCCAGCGTGTCAAGGTGGACGGCACCCTCTATGAGATCGACGAGGTGCCGGCGCTGAACAAGAAGGTCAAGCACGACATCGAGGTGGTGGTCGACCGCCTGGTGGTCAAAGACGGCATCGCCACCCGCCTGGCCGACAGCTTCGAAGCGGCTTTGGACTTGGCCGACGGCATCGCCATCGCCGAGGACGCCAAGAGCGGTCAGCGCACCGTCTTCTCCGCCAAGTTCGCCTGCCCGGTGTCGGGATTTACCATCGACGAGATCGAGCCACGCCTGTTCTCCTTCAACAACCCGTTCGGCGCCTGCCCGGCCTGCGACGGGCTTGGAGTGACCATGCACTTCGCCGAGGACCTGGTGGTTCCCGACGACCGCCTGTCCTTGAAGAACGGCGCCGTCGCTCCCTGGGCCGGATCGTCCTCGCAATATTATCAGCAGACCTTGGACAGTCTGGCCCGGCACTACCACTTTACCCTGGACACCCCCTTCGCCAAATTGCCGGAAAAGGCCCGCCAGGCCATCCTGCACGGCTCCGGGACCGACGTCGTGCCCCTGCATTACGAGGACGGGGTACGCACTTACTCCACCGAACGACCGTTCGAGGGGGTCATCCCCAACATGGAACGGCGATTTCGGGAAACCGATTCCAGCTGGGTCCGCGATGAACTGTCCCGTTTCCAGGTCACGGCCCCCTGTACCCGCTGCAATGGCGCGCGCCTGAAGCCGGAGGCCCTGGCCGTCAAGATCGCCGGCCTCAATATCGCCGAGGTCTGTGCTTTCTCCATCAGCGACGCCCACGCCTGGTTCGCCGGCCTGTCGGGCCAGTTGAAGCCGCAAAGCCAGGAGATCGCCCGGCGGATACTCCGTGAAATCGATGAGCGCTTGGGTTTCCTCAACGACGTCGGCCTGGACTACCTGACCCTGTCGCGCAACTCCGGCACGCTGTCGGGCGGCGAATCTCAGCGCATCCGCCTGGCTTCGCAGATCGGCTCGGGACTGACCGGGGTGCTCTATGTCCTTGATGAACCCTCCATCGGCCTGCATCAGCGCGACAATGACCGCCTGCTGGCGACGCTGCGGCGCCTGCGCAACCTGGGCAACACGGTGATCGTGGTCGAACATGACGAGGACGCCATTCGGACCGCCGACCATGTGATCGACATGGGTCCCGGGGCCGGTATCCATGGGGGCGTGGTGGTGGCAGCCGGAACGGTGGACCAGATCATGGCCAACCCGGCTAGCCTGACCGGGCAGTACCTGACGGGATTGCGCCAGATTGCCATACCGGATAGCCGTCGGCCGGGATCGGGCAAGGCCCTGACGGTGGTCAATGCGCGGGGCAACAACCTGCAGGACGTCACCGTCGACATTCCGTTAGGCACGTTCACCTGCGTCACCGGCGTCTCCGGCGGTGGCAAGTCGACCCTGGTCATCGAAACCCTTTACAAAGCCCTGTCGCGCCGCCTGAACGGCGCCCGCGACCATGCCGCGCCCCATGAGCGCATCGACGGCATCGAGCATATCGACAAGATCGTCGACATCGACCAGTCGCCCATCGGGCGGACGCCCCGCTCGAACCCGGCCACCTACACCGGCGCCTTCACCCCCATCCGCGACTGGTTCACCAACCTGCCGGAGGCCCAGGCCCGCGGCTACAAGGCCGGGCGCTTCAGCTTCAACGTCAAGGGTGGTCGTTGTGAGGCCTGCCAGGGCGACGGGGTGATCAAGATCGAGATGCATTTCCTGCCCGACGTCTATGTCCAGTGCGATGTCTGCAAGGGCAAACGTTACAACAGAGAAACGCTTGAAATCACGTTCAAGAGCAAAAGCATCGCCGATGTTCTTGATATGACGGTTGAAGAGGCCGCATCCTTCTTCAAGGCGGTTCCGGCAATCCGCGACAAGATGGAAACCTTGAAACGGGTGGGTCTTGGATACATCCACTTGGGTCAGCAGGCCACCACCCTGTCCGGCGGCGAGGCTCAGCGCGTCAAGCTGGCCAAGGAGCTGTCGCGCCGCGCCACCGGCGGAACCCTTTACATCCTTGACGAACCCACCACCGGACTTCATTTCGAGGACGTAAAGAAGCTGCTGGAGGTTCTGCACGCCCTGGTCGACGCCGGAAACACGGTGCTGGTCATCGAGCATAACCTGGAAGTCATCAAGACCGCCGACTGGCTGATCGACTTAGGCCCCGACGGCGGCACCAAGGGCGGCACCATCGTCGCCACCGGGACCCCGGAATCGGTCGCCAAAGTGGCGGGCAGCTACACCGGACAGTACCTGAAGCCCTACCTGGCCAAGGGCCGCAAACGGGCGTGACTCCCCAAGGGCGGGGGAGGTGAGCGTCCGGGTCTGTGAGAATACGGTAGCGCCGGCCTCTCCGCCGGCTTTTCGGCCCTGCCGGAATGGCCTAACTCTGCCGCTTCGCAGCACCAGCCGGCAGGGACGCCGGCGCTACTGGCCTCACTTTTCACATGCTCATCCGGCGTTTTTGCGGATCTCGGCCAGCTCCTCGGCGGTCACGATATCGTAGCGGGTCAGGGCGCTGTCCACCGTCTTGGCGGTGATGGAGCGCCAAACCGCCAGCGCTTCCGGCCGACCGAACGGTCCGTAGGTTTCCAGCTTCTGAGCCAGGCGCACAAAGTCGACATCGGTGTATTCGCCGCCAACCACATACCAGACCGCCCCGGAAACATCCTCCTCGGGCTTGACCCGGTAGCGCACGAGGGCGTTGTCGACGGTCTTGCCGGTCAGAGCCCGCCAGGTGTCGTGGGCTTCCTTTTCCGTGAAGGGGCCGTAGCGCTCCTCACTGGCACCGGGTGCCAAGGCGGTGAAGGTGGTATCCGCGTATTCTCCGCCGATCACATAGTAGTTGGCGCTGGCCATCCTGCCCCTCTCCTTTGACCATTCATCCCCGCAAGGGTCCTTATGCCCACCGTTATACCCCATCCACGGCAAAACCCCAGAGGGTGGATCGCCGCTTCCCCCTGGACAGACGAAGCGATCCCGCTTAAGTGATCGCCCATGAGCCCTATTCATGTCATCGGCGGCGGTCTCGCCGGCAGCGAGGCGGCCTGGCAACTCGCCACCTCCGGTCTTCCCGTCATCCTTCACGAGATGCGGCCGCATCGGCACACCGAAGCCCATGCCACCGACCATCTGGCGGAACTGGTCTGTTCCAACTCGTTCCGCTCCGATGATGCCGACTACAATGCGGTGGGTCTGCTGCACGAGGAGATGCGCCGGGCCGGATCCCTGATCCTGACCGAGGCGGATCGTCACCGGGTGCCGGCCGGCGGTGCCCTGGCGGTCGACCGCGACGGCTTTTCGGCCGCAGTCCAGCAGGCGCTGGAAGGTCATCCGCTGGTCACCCTGCGCCGCGAGGAGATTACCGCGCTGCCGCCCGAGGACTGGGGCCAGGTCATCATCGCCACCGGCCCACTGACCGCACCGCCGTTGGCCGAAGCGATCCGTGCCATGACCGGCGAGGCCTCGCTCAGCTTCTTCGACGCCATCGCCCCCATCGTCCACAAGGACAGCATCGACTTTTCCAAAGCCTGGTTCCAGTCCCGCTATGACAAGGGAACCGGGACCGACTACATCAACCTCCCGATGACGCGGGAGCAGTACGACGCCTTCGTCGACCAGTTGCTGGCCGGCGAGAAGCACATGCCCAAGGACTGGGAAGGAACGCCCTATTTCGAAGGCTGCCTGCCCATCGAGGTGATGGCCGAGCGTGGCCGCGAGACACTGGCCTATGGACCGATGAAGCCGGTCGGCCTGACCAACCCGCACAACCCCACCGTCAAGCCCTATGCCATCGTCCAGCTGCGCCAGGACAATGCCCTGGGCACCCTTTACAATCTGGTGGGGTTCCAGACCAAGCTGAAGCATTCCGAACAGGTCCGCATCTTCCGTCAGATCCCGGGACTGGAGAGCGCCGAGTTTGCCCGCCTGGGCGGCATGCATCGCAACACCTTCCTCAACAGTCCCCGGCTGTTGGACCCCATCCTGCGCCTGAAGGCGCGCCCTGCCTTGCGTTTTGCCGGCCAGATCACCGGCTGCGAAGGCTATGTGGAAAGTTCCGCCATCGGCTTTCTGGCCGGCCGCTTCGCCGCCCGCGAGGCCCTGGGCCTGCCCGCGACCCTGCCGCCGTTGTCCACCGCCTTCGGCGCGTTGCTCAACCACATCACCGGTGGCGCCACGGCCGACTGCTTCCAGCCGATGAACGTGAATTTCGGCCTGTTCCCCGAGCCCGAAAACGACCGCGACGAGCGCGGCCGGCGCATCAAGGGACGCGAGCGCAAGAAGCTTTATGCCGCCCGCGCCCGCCTGGACCTGGAACCCTGGCTGACGGCCTAGGCGCCAGGTAACAGCCGACGCCCGCGCAGTGGGCGAGGGTCATTCTTGCGTCGCTTCGCGCCTGGTCGGTCGATGCACCAAGACTGGAGGGGGCCGGTATCGTCAGTAGCGCCGGCGTCCCCGCCGGTATTGCCGGTATCGTCAGTAGCGCCGGCGCTACTGTCATGCACCCCGTCAAGCGAGCGCCCCCCGTCAGAACGCCCCGGTCAGCCTGGCCCAAAGCAACCCGGCCACCCCGCCGCGTCGCTCGGCCCAAGGGCGTAGGCGCAGGTCATATCCGCCCCGGGCCAATGCGGTCAAATAGCCATCGGCCAGACGGGCGACCAGCAAAGGCGAGACGGCGGCGCGGGGAACATGCCGACGCAGGCGGCGGGCTTGGCGCAGACACTGGCCGGCTTCATCGACGAGAGGACGCACCACCGCCAGGCCTGCCCCGGCTCGCCCGGCCAGGACATCGGCCGGCAGGATGTGGGCCTGCTCCAGCATGGTCCGGGGCAACAGCAGGCGCCCCTGACCGGCCGCATAAGCCACCGAACGCAACAGCCCGGCGATGGCAAAGGCCGTACCGGCCGGCCGGCCGGCGGCCGCGGCCAGATCGGCCGGCACTCCAAGGATCTCGAGCGCCGCCGCGGTGATCTCGCCGGCAGTATCCCCGGCATAGGCCAGGAGGGCGGACAGGTCTGCAAACGGTTCGATCTCCAGGTCGCGTTCGCGCGCCCGCACGGATCGCAGGCAGCGCTCCAGCACACTGTCCCGGCGCCCGACGCTGTCCGCCAGCGCCGTCAGCACGGGATGGGGCGGAACCACCTCCCCGCGAACGATGGCTTCCAGGCTGTCGGCCCACCATTGCAGACGGATCCGCCCCAACAGCGGTTCGCGGACCTGGCTCGCGACCTGGGACAGATGGATATTGAAGGCATAAAGCCCGAACAACGCGTCACGACGACTCGACGGCGCGAACAACGCGGTGAGGAACCGATCGCGGTCCAGGCGACGGACGTCCTCTCCCAGGGGTGACAACGGCGCGGCGGCGGCAGACGACATGAAGCGCATTCCAGGATTGGCGAACACCAGGCTGTTATATAGGCGGCGTCGGTCCTGCCGACGGAAAATTCGCCCACCGGCCGAAAAGCTTTTGCTTGCGCTTCGCCGCCATGTCGGTTTTGTTTCCCCCGACCGAGACAGGATGTCGGGAGACGATTCGCTTCATGACCGTGTATGTGGTGGGCGCCGGGCTGGCCGGTCTGTCAAGCGCCTTGGCCGCCGTGGACGCCGGCTTCAAGGTCGAACTGCACGAATCCGCCGGCCAGGCCGGAGGGCGTTGCCGTTCCTGGCACGAACCGTCGCTGGACGAGGTCATCGACAACGGCACCCATATGGTGCTGGGCGGCAATCGCGCGCTGTTCACTTATCTGCGCCGTATCGACGCCGTCGACCAGTTGGTTCCGGCGCCGATCGCCTTCCCGATGATCGACCTGGCGTCCGGCCAGCGCTGGACGGCCACACCTTGGCGCTTGCTTCCCTCGCTGATCGCCTCGCTATGGCGGACCCGCCACGACGCCGATATCGGCATCGGCGCGCTGTTGGGCACTGATCGGAATTTTCTGCGCTTCTGGGAGCCGGTGATCGTGTCGGTGATGAACACGCCGGCCGAGGCCGCCTCGGCCACCGTCTTCCGCCGCGTCCTGGCTTTGACCTTGTGGCGCAGCCTGGCCGCCAGCCGCCCCTTCGTGGTCCGTCGGTCGCTGTCGGACACCTTCGTCACGCCCGCTCTACGGACCCTGGAGGCAGCCGGCGCCAGGATCGCCCTGACCCACCCGCTGCGTCGCCTGATCCTGTCCGGCACGCGGGTCCAGGAGCTGGTTTTCGACGACCGGACCATCGTCCTGGACGATGACGACCGGGTCGTCCTGGCACTGCCCTGGGCGGTCGCCGCCGGCATGGTTCCCGGCCTGCCGTCCCTCCCCTCCAGCCCGATCGTCAATGCCCACTTCCGGTTGTCCCAGCATCCGCAGACCCTGCCGGCGGCGGGCTTCGTCGGCCTGTTGGGCAGCACGGCACAATGGCTGTTCGTCCGCGGCAACATCCTCTCGGTGACGGTCTCGGCGGCCGGCGCCTTGGCCGAACGATCGGTCGAGGAGATCCGCCAGATCCTTTGGCGCGATGTCGCTG
>Ga0326727_10009376_pt1 | contig 24120 bp, 21 predicted proteins | sample MB2enrmetagenome_FD_207643 | JGI IMG/M metagenome (GOLD analysis project Ga0326727, IMG submission 207643) | Lab enriched peat soil microbial communities from McLean, Ithaca, NY, United States - MB29MY | ecosystem: Environmental > Terrestrial > Soil > Wetlands > Peat | place: USA: New York... | reverse complement strand
ACGGTGCGGGCCCCTTCGAGCTCCACGAACCGGTGGATGATGAGGTAGGAGGGGTCCGAGGAGATGACCTCGTCACCGGGGCCGAGGAGCGCCCGGGTGAGCATGTAGAGCGCCTCGGTCCCTCCCGCGCAGAGGAGGAATCCGTAGTCGGACGGGAAGTTGAAGTCGCGGAGGACGAGCTCTCGGAGCTCGGGGATGCCGGGCGCGTACGGATACCCTTCGTAGACCTTCTCGCGAAGGGCCTCCTCGACCGCCGACCGGACGACCTCCGCCGGCGCGAGGTGGTTGGTGTTCTGGCTCATCCAGACGATCTGGTCTCGGTGGGCATGCGCGTAGCGGAATGCGTCGGAGAAGACGGTATCGGTCATCGACGAAGGAAAGGGCGGAGCGCGACTATATCGTCTTGGATGGCACGTCGCCGAGATACGTCGTGACAACCCCCATCGACTGCGGATGGGCCTCGGCTCGCACGAATCCGGCCTCGCTCATCATCCGGATCATGCCGGGGGGGTCCGGGAGGAACCGGAGCGACTCGGGAAGGTACCGATACGGGCCGGCACTGTGGGCCGCCGACCCGAGCCACGGCACGACGTGGTCGAAGTAGGCGTGGAACATCTGGGCCACGAACGGGTGCCGCGGTTCCGTGATCTCCAAGGTCAACACCGTCCCTCCCGGCCGCAGGACCCGTCGGAACTCGGCGAAGGCGTGGGGGAGGTCCGGCAGGTTCCTCGCGACGAACGCCGTCAACACGAGGTCGAAGGAAGCAGGGGGGAACGGAAGGCACCGAGCGTCGGCGCGCACGAACCGCACGCGCCCGGCGAGCTCGTCGGGCAGGGTCCGCCGCATCGCATTGCGCAGCATGGCGGCCGTGAAGTCCGCGCCCACTCCGAGGCTCCCGTCAAAGTGGCGAGCGGTCAAGGAGGTCAACTCCCCGGGGCCGCACCCCACGTCCAGGAACCGCCCCACCGTTCGTCCGCGCCGGTACCGATCGAGGGTCCACAAGGCCCGGGGGCGCCACAGGTAATCCTGCCCAAGGGAGGCCAGGTGGTCGAACCAGTCGTACCGGTCCGCGATGTGGGTGAACATCGCCTGGACCTCCTTCTCGAACCCCGGTCGGGCCCGGTCCGGGTACGGAGAGCCGTCCGGCGCTCGGCGTCCGTCCGCGATTCCGCTCATGTCGGTGAGGTCGGGTCCGAGCTCGAGGGCTCGGTCGGTTCCAACCCGAGCTCCCGGGCGAACTCGTCGGCCACGACGGTGAGCTCCCCCTTCAGCCGGTAGAGCCCCGCCTTCTTCGACGCCTCGAACTCCTCGGCGGCCTTCTCGCGCGCCCCTCGCTTGAAGGAGAGCCGAGCGTGACGGAAGAGGATCTCCGCGCACTCCCCTTCCAAATGCAGGTCCCGGGCGATGCGGAGCGCCTCCGCGTAGCTCTTCTCGGCCCCCTCGAAGTCCTGCTCCGTCTCCCGGGCCAGGCCCTCGATCATCGTGAGCTGCTGCTGGGCGAACTGGTCGCCGAGAGGGTCCAGCATGGCGTGAGAGCGTTCGAGCGCCATGCGCGCCTCGGGGATGTGGCCGCTCTCGACCAGGAACTGGGCCTCGTTCATCCGGCAGTAGCCGATCCACAATCGCGAGCGCGACCGTTCGGCCGCGACGATCGCCCGGTTCAGGCACTCGGTCGCCTTGGCCCGGTCCGGTAGGCTGTAGTAGAGGATCGCCTCGTTCATCAGGACCCGGGCCTGGGAGGTGTAATCGCTCCCGTCGGAGAAGATGCGGGCGGCGGTGTCGTACAGCTCGAGGGCTTCCGGGACGCGTCCCTTCCCCTGGGTGACCAAGGTATTGGCCAGGTCGATCAGGCTGTGGCCGCGCTCCCAGGGGTCCTCCTCCTCCTCGGCGAGCGCGATCTCCTGACGCTGGTGCTGCTCGCCGGCCTCATAGTCCCCGACCCGCCAGCAGGCGATGCCGATCACCCGGTGGGCCACGAGGAGTCCCCGTCGGTTCCCTTGACGCTCGAGGATCCCGAGCGCTTCGAGCCCGAGCATCCGAGCGGAGGAGAACTCGCCCAGGTCGGAACGCGTACGGGCGAGCCAGAGGAGCGCGAGGGCGAGCTGGGTCTCCAGGCCGGGCCCGGCGCGCGCCTGCTCCACCGCCCGAAGGAGGACCTCTTCCGAGCGGCGGAACCCCTCGCTCTCGTCGAGGACCCGGCCGAGCTCGACCATGAGATGGAGCTCCTGCTGGGCATCCGGCTTCGGCTGTCGCCGGAGGCATTCGAGCGCCCGCTCGAGGAACACCACCGCGGTCTCGTGCGCAAAGGCTCGGCTCGCGAGCTCCGCGGCGCGCCGGTTGAACTCGATGGCCGGGCCATCCTCCCGGGCGAGGTAGAACTGTCGGGCGAGCTCGAAGATCGTCTCGGGGTCCGTGCGTCCCCGGGCCTCGACGGCCCGGGCGACCTTGCGGTGGAGGATGCGGCGGCGGGTCTCGGTGAGCTGCGCGTAGGCTTCCACCCGGACGCGTTCGCTCACGAACTCGTACACTTCCCCGCCCTTCTCTCGGAGCAGTCCCCCGTGGACCAACCGGTCCACGCTCTCGGCCAGGCGTTCCTCCTCGGAACCTCCCACCGCGACCGCGAGGGTCGGGAAGTCGAACTCTCGGCCGAGCACCGTGGCGTAGACCAGCACCCGGCGGTCGCCTTCGGGAAGGTTACGGACCCGGGCCTCCAGGATCCCCTCGAGGTCGTGCGCACCGGAGACCGAGGGCACCGCTCCTCCGCCCCCCAGGCCCATCGAGGCTCGGATGAGGTACTCCAGGAACAGCGGGTTGCCCTCGGTCTGAGTGTACCAGCGCATGACCGCCTCGCGTCCGGGGTCCCGGCCCTTGAGGAGCCACCTCGCGTAGTCGGCGACCTCCGGCTCGGTCATCTGTCGGACGGTCAGACGGGTGGAATGTTGGCCGGTGAGCAGGCGCTCCATGAGATGGGCCGTCCGGGGGGGAGATTCCTCCCGGGGGACGACGGTCGCCACCACCGCGACCCGGGCCGCGCCGATGCCCCGGGCGAACTGTTCCAAGAACTCGATGGAGGAGTCGTCCGCGAACTGCAGGTCGTCGACGGCCAAGAGGAGCGGCTCGTGGCGGGTGAGCTCGAGGAAGAACTCCGCGACCCGGTCGAACAGGACGATCCGGCTCTCTTCCACGTGCGATGAGGGCCCGGCGAGGTAGTCCAGGAGGTGGTCGACCTCCCCTCGGCTCGTCGGTTCGCCGGGCCCGTTCTCCGGGCTGGCTCGGTCGGTCGCGAACGGGGCGAGGAAGAGCGAGAGGAAGCTCGGGTCCTCCCTCGGCCCGGTGCGCTCGAGCGCGTGGGCCTGGTTCAGCGATCTGAGGAGGTCCTGCACGAGGGCGAACGGCGGCGGGAGCTCGACCGGGAGGGCGCGGCCCTCCACGGCGAGGAAACCCAGGGTCTGGGCGTCCTGGACGGCGCGACGAAGGAGCGTGCTCTTCCCGACGCCCCCCTCCCCCACGAGCAGGAGGAACTGTCCGGCTCCCTGGCGGGCCTGCTCCAGCGTCTGGACCACGGCGTCATGGATCTCGCTCCGACCGAACAGTGGGGTCGACCTTTCGGCGTGGGAGACCCGGTTCGCGACCGCCACGCAGGAGAGAGGGACATGAGGACACTTATAGGCCCCGCCTCGGGCGCTCTCGGTGCCGGGAGGATGCGCCTGGACCGGTCCCGGCCTCCCGTCGTCGACCGACGTAGGCCCGCTGCGCGGCCTCCCTCACATCGAAGCCGGAACGGGTCTCCAAGGCTGGCGGGGTCCGGGCCGCGCTCCGGCGAGGGTCCCTTACCCCGCGCGGGGCGATTCTTCGGGGTGGTCGCTCTTCGGCTCCGGTTCGGGGGAGGTCGTGGGCATCTCGAGCTGCCGTTCGAGCTCCCGGATGGAGGGCGCCAAGGTCGGTCGGAGCTTGACCAGGCCCCTGAGCTCGACCCGCCGGAGGGCATCCCGTGCCCGCCCGAAATCCCGCGTCTTGAACAACAAGCCGGCTAGCCGGAACTCGCTCTCGGCGTTCTCGGCGATCAGCCCCAGCTGGTCGGCCCGCATCGCCGAATCTCGATAGGCGAGCTCCGCCTCCTCCCACTGCGCCCGGCGCTCGGCGATCATCCCGTGGGTGTAGGCGGCCAACTGGAGGCCCCGCGGGTCGTCGACCCTCTCGAGGAGGCGGGTCGCCATCGCCTGCCCCCGCTCGGCCTCTTCGACGTGTCCGAGGGCCAGCTGGTATTCGATGCTGAGGAGCGTCGCTCGGATCGCCCCCTCGGGAGAGGCGACCTCTTCGGAGAGCACCCGAGATCGCTCGAGCCATTCGAGCGCCTGGATCGGGTCGTTCCGGCCGACCACGATCGCGAGGCCCGCGTAAGCGCGGGCCGTTCCCCCGTGGGCCTCGCTCGGCTCCAGGAACTCAATGGCCCTCCGGTACCAACGGACGGCATCCTCGGTCAGCTGGGGACTGAGGACGGAGAAGGTGAGGGCGATATCGGAGCAGCATTCTCCGAGCGCCGGTCGGTCCCCGACCCGCTGAAGGTAATCCAGCGCCACCATCTGTTCGTCGAGCGCCATCGTGAACTCTCCCCGTTCGAGCGCCATGCGCCCGCGGATACGGTGCGCCTCGGCCTGGCCCCGGAGGTCGCCGATCTCCCGGGAGATCTGGAGCGCCTCCTCTCCCATGCCCTGCGCAGCCCCCCGCCGAGCCGTGGAGCGGGCCATCTCGGCCCGAGCGAGGAGGAGCCGGGCGCGAGCTTCCCGGTTCTTCGGCGCGATGCGGTTCAACGCCGCGAGGTACGCCTCCTCCGCCGCATCCGGCCGGCCCAGCTGACGTTGCAGGTGCCCGAGCCGTTCGTCCAGCTCGGCGAGCTGGGCGAGATGGTTGCCCGGCAGCGAGGCGAGGTCCCGCCGGGCCCGCTCCAGGTGGTGGATCGCCGCCTCCACCTGGTTGCTGCGGCGGGCGAGCTCGGCGGCGTCCCGGTTGAACTCCCAGGCCTTCTGGGGCACCTTCCCGAGGAAGTAGTGCCGTCCGAGCTCCGGGATGATCTCCGGAGGCGGGGTCGGGTACCGGGCGTCGAGCATCTGGGCGATCCGGCGGTGGATGACCCGCAGGCGGCTCTCGGTCATCGACTGGTACACCTGGGCCCGGACGCCATCATCGACGAACGCGAACCGACCTCCGCCCGGCCGCTCCTTCAGGAGCCCGCGCTCGATGAGGCTCTCGAGCCGCTCGGCGAGCGATTCCGGGTCGGTCTGCAGCACCCGAACGAGCAGGTCGAACTCGAACTCGCTCCCGAGCGCGCTCGCGTAGGCGAGGATGCGGTGGTCCTCGTCGTCCATCCGCTGGAGCGCCTCGACCGCGTACGGGCGAGGGCCCCCAACTTCCTCGGTCGGCCCCGGCATGCTCAGAAGGGAGCTTGCGCTCTTCTCGGGGATAAAACCTCAGTTCGGCGACCGGAGGGTCCCCTCCCCGTCCTCGGAGTCACCCCCCATCGACCTTCGCCCCAAGGCTTAAAGAGGGGGCCCGGCTCGATGCCCGACGTGACCAGCTCGCCGGAAGCGCCGCCCTCCTCGGCCGGCCCGGCCCGGGCGGTGCGGGACCTCCCTCTCCACCGTCAGGTCGTGTTCTTCGCCTTCGCCGCCCTCGCGATCCTGGGCGTCGTGTTCTTCCTCTGGTGGGGCCTCTCCTACCACGTCTGGGTCGACAACGGCGTGTACGCCGTCGTGATCACCTTGCTCCTGTTCGGCCTCTCGGGGATGTGGCTCATGGCGCCCAATCCGCCGCTTCCCGCGCTACCGCCCGAGCACTCCTGAACCTCGGGGCTCCCCCGCCCCGGGCCGGCCTACAACGGGTGGGCCGCCGCGGCCCAGGCCGTCGAAGCCGCTTGACCGCAGGCGATACAGGGGCCCGGCGCCGGCAGAGGGGTCGGGGGCTCCCCGACGATCGTGCCCAGGAGCGCGCCATCGATACCGGCCTCGACCTGGTGGCCGCACGCTTCCGACCCGCACCAGCTGACGAGGCGAACCCGGTCGGAGCCCGCCAGCTCTTGGAGAGAACGGGCGATCCGGAAGGAATCCCGGAAGGCGGAATCCGCTCGGGTCCGTAGGGCGTCGTCGTAGGTCGAGAGGAGCGACAGGACCTTCTCTTCGATCGCCTCGGGGCCGACCGTATTCTTCTGACCCAACCGGTCGACGGCGGTGGCGCTCCGGGCGGAAGCCTCTCGTCCTCCGACCTCCAGTCGGAGCGGGACCCCCCGGGACTCCCATCGGTAGTACTTGGCGCCCGGGCGCTCCTCGCCGTTGTCCAGGTGGACCCGGAGATGGCGAGCGCGCAGACGGGAGAGAAGCTCGCTCGCCCAGGGGGCTGGGTCGACCCCGCCCTTTCCCGGGATCGGGATGACGACGACCTGGTACGGGGCCACCGAGCTGGGGAAGACGACCCCCCTGCGGTCCCCGTGGATCGCGATGATGGCGCCGAGGAGCCGTTCGGAGAGCCCGAAGGTGGTCTGGTGGACGAGCCGCTGGCCGCCATCCGGGGTCTCGTACCGGATCCCGTAGGGGCCCGAGAAGTTCTCCCGGTAGTGGTGGATGCTCCCGAGCTGGAGGGTCCGGCTTCCCCCGAGGGGTGTGTCGAGGGCGACCGAGTAGAACGCCCCCGGGAACTTGTCCCACTCCGGGCGTCGGATGGGCAGGTACGGCAGGGCGAGTCGGCGCGCCATGGCCGCGAAGGAGGCGAGGTTGGCCTCGACGCGTCGCGAGGCGGCCTCCTCGTCCAGCTGACAGGTGTGCTCCTCGAAGAAGTGGATCTCCCGCACCCGCAGGAACGGTCGGGTCGTCTTGGTCTCGTACCGGAACGTGTTCACGATCTGGTAGACATTGAGGGGAAGGTCCTGGTGGGAGCGGACCCACAGGGCGAACATCGGGTACATGGCGGTCTCGCTCGTCGGGCGGAGGACGAGCGGGATGTCGAGCTTCGTGGCCCCGCCGTGGGTCACCCAGTACACCTCGTGGTCGAACCCTTTGATGTGCTCCTTCTCCTTCTGGAACTCCGTCTGGGGGATGAGGGTCGGGAACTCCACGGGCTGGCTCCCGGAGGCTTCGATCTCTTCGATGAGGACCCGGTCCAGCTCCCGGCGAGCGAGGAAACCGTAGGGGGTCCAGACGTTCATGCCCTTGATGGGGTAGCGCTTGTCCGTGAGGTTCGCGACCTCGAGCGCCTCGAGGTACCACTCGAAGAACGCGCTCGTCTTTTCCGGCAGTTCCACCATCGGCACCGGCGTTGGCAACGGGCCCTATAATGTCCACTCCCGGGGGGCGCGCCCGTCGGTCGGTGCGGTTATAAGGCGAGGAGCCGCATGCTAGGTCGATGCGGCTGGTCGTCTGTATCGATCGCGACGACGACCTGGGACGGAAGACGAACATCCCGGGTCCGGTGGTCGGGCGGGCCCCGGTGCTCGCTGCGGCCCAGGCGCTGGGGGTCGCCGACCCCGGCGACACCGACACCAACGCCATGTTCGGGGCGGTCCAGCTGTACGACGAGATCACCCACGCCGGCGAGGAGGCGTCCATCGTCGTTCTGACGGGCTCGCCCAAGGTCGGGCTGCTCTCGGACCGGAAGGTCGCCGAGCAGTTCGACCAGGTGCTGAAGTCGATCCCGAACGTGACCGCCGCCCATCTGGTCACCGACGGGGCGGAGGACGAGTACCTCTTCCCGATCATCGCGAGCCGGCTGCGCATCGACGGCGTCCACCGGGTGTACGTCCGGCAGAGCCCGACGATCGAGTCGACGTACTACACGATGGTCCGGGCCCTCAAGGACCCGAAGTTCCGGGCCAAGACCGTGCTGCCGTTCGCGCTCGCGCTCCTCACCCTGGGGCTCGCCGCCGCGGCGGGCGTGATCTGGATCGGGGCGGTCGTGCTCCTCCTCGTCCTCGGCGTCTATCTGGTGTTCTGGACGTTCGATATCGACGAGGCGATCATCGACTCGCTCCGGAGCGCCTCCTCCGACATCCGTCAAGGGTCGGTCGCCTTCGGCTTCGGCCTGTTCGCCCTCGCGCTCGCCGGCGTCGGGTTCCTGGAAGGGTACAACGTCTACGTGGGCTCGCCGAACGCCGAGCCGATCGCGCGGGTGCTCCTGTTCGTGCAGGCCGGGCTCCTCTGGTGGTTCCTGACCGGCGAGCTGTGGGAATCCGGTCGGGCGCTCCGACGGTACCTCGCGACCGGGCGCATCGGGGTCTCCTACCCCATCGCCACGATCTCCATCGTGGGGCTCGCCTTCATCAGCTACGGGATCGTCGCGATGATCCAGTACCTGGAGAGCCTCGCCACGGCGCTCACCCTGCCGTTCATCATCGGGGGCCTGGCCCTCGGCTTCGCGCTCCTGACCACGGCCGGGGTCCTGTCCCAGTACTTCAAGGCCCCTCCGGAAGGCGCCGACGCGGAGACTCCCGTCCCCGGCTGAGCGGCTCGGGACGCTCCGGTCACCCCGAACGGAGCCCGTCGAGGACGGTGGCGATGTCCCCCACCGGCACCGTGAGGTGGCAATCGGTGGAGAGGATGCGGTGGACCTCCGCCGCGGTCGAGGCCGAGCGATGGACGCGCTCGACCAGCGAGCGCAGGTCCTCCCAGTAGTTCCAGGGGAAGACCACCCACACCCACGACTCCCGCGGGATCTCCTCCGCGGTGTAGGTCGGGCGGAACTTCGAGTGCGTGATGTGGAGGAACGTGGCCGTCTCCAGGCGGCTCGGGTGGCGCTCCTCCACGTGGAGGCTCGCGAGCTCCAGGCTCTCGCCCGTGTCGGTGATATCGTCGAGGACGAGCACCTTCTGCCCCTCGACCGGGCCGCTCAGCCCCTCGGTGAGCTCCGCCTTCCCGGACTTCGTCGCAGTGACCCCCCAGTGCTGGGCGCGCAGCGCGAGGAGACGCTTGATGCCGAGGCGGTCGGCGAGGAGGCGCGCGGGCACCCATCCGCCCCGGGTCAGGGCGACGATCACCTCCGGGACGTGCTCGGCCTCCCGGATCTGCTCCGCGAGGGAGTCGGCCCAGCGGTCGGCGTCGGCCCACGTCGTCCGGCGACAGTTCGGTAGTTCGGACATCGGGAAGAAAGGAAAGGAAGGGGTTGGTCTTAGCGACGCCGGGTCGTGCCCTAGGGGTAGATCCCGCGGCGGTCGATCGCGTCGACGACGCGGTTGATCGCGACCACGTAGGCCGCCGTGCGGTTGTTGATCTTCCGCTTCTCGGCTTCCTTGTGGACGGCCTTGTAGGACTCGACCATGACCCGCTCCAGGCGGTCGTTGACGTCCTTAAGGGTCCAGAAGAACCCCTGGATGTCCTGCGCCCACTCGAAGTAGCTCACGGTGACCCCTCCCGCGTTCGCGAGGATGTCGGGCAGGACGACCAGCTTCTTCTCGTAGAGGATGTCGTCCGCCTCGGGGACCGTCGGGCCGTTCGCCGCTTCGGCGATGATCTTCGCTTGGATCCGGTCCGCGTTGCGCTTGGTGATGACGTTCTCGAGCGCCGCGGGCACCAGGATGTCCACCTTGAGCTCCAGGAGCTCCTCGTTGGAGATCGGCTTGGAGCCCGGGAAGTTCACGACCGAACCGGTCTTGGCCTTGTACTCCTCCACCGCGTGGGGGTTGAGCCCGGCCATGTTGATGATCCCGCCCTTGGAGTCCGACACCGCGACGATCTTCGCGCCCTGCTCGTCGTTGAGGATGTTCGCGCAGACGGACCCGGCGTTCCCGTATCCCTGCACGGCCACCGTGCCGCCCTTCACCTTCACGCCGCAGTCCGGAGCCGCCTCGCGAATGGTGTAGGCGCAGCCGCGGCCCGTGGCCTCGCCACGGCCCTCGCTCCCGCCCAGGGAGATCGGCTTGCCCGTGATGACGCCCGGAACCAGGTACCCGCGCATGTTGGAGTACGTGTCCATGATCCAGGCCATCGTCTGGGAGTCGGTGTACACATCGGGCGCGGGGATATCGACCTCGGGTCCGATGATGAGCGCGATCTCGCTCGCGTACCGGCGCGTCAGGCGCTCCAGTTCGAGCTTGCTCATGTGCTTCGGGTCGCAGATGACGCCGCCCTTCGCCCCGCCGTACGGGAGGTTGACGACGGCGCACTTCCAGGTCATCCACGCGGCGAGCGCCCGGACCTCGTCGAGGGTGACGCCCGGGTGGTAGCGGATCCCGCCCTTGGTCGGTCCGCGGGCCATGTTGTACTGAACCCGGTAGCCCGTGAACACCTCGAGGCTTCCGTCATCCCGGTGGACCGGGAAGTTCACCGTCAGCTCCCGCTTCGGGTGCTTCAGGATCTCGCGCATCCCGCCCTTGACGCCGATGACGTCGCAGACGATGTCGACTTGGCGCTTGGCCGTCTCGAATGGGTTGATGGTCGTTGTTTCTTTCGGCATGATCGTCACCCTGTAGGCAGTCTCCGTCAGGTCGGGCACCGTACTTGAAGGTAGCCCCGGCCGACGAGGAAGCATGCCTCGGTGTGACGGGGGGGCGGTTTCCCTAGGGATCGCGCCACCGGGCCAGTCGGAGCGCGAGCCCTCCGAAGAGGAGCGTGGCCCCCGCGAGACCCGCCAGGTCGAGCCACGGGCTGTTCAACACGCTCGGGGAAAGCGCCGGGCCGAAGGTGAGACCAAGGGCATGGTCCGCGAGCTGGCCGGCGAACGTCGAGGGCACCAGGAACGCCGCCCATTGCAACCTGGCCGGGATCACGCCGGCGGGGTAGAAGATCGGCGGGAGGATGGAGAGCGTCGAGAAGACGAGCGTGCCGATCGGCCAGATCTCTCTCAACTGGTGGAAGAACGTGGAGATGAGGAAACCGAGGGTCGAGGCCATGAGCCAGGTGAGCACCACGACCCCGAGGAGGACCCCGAGCGTCGCGGGCCCGTACGGGTGGACGAGGTCCAGGATCCCGAGGAACATCGCGAGCGCGGGCAGCGTGAAGGCGAGCTCGGAGAGCGCCATGCCGAGGAGGTAGGTGAGGGGACGCACGGGGCTCGCGACGAAGATGGTCTGAAGCTGGCGCTCGAGCCGGAGGTAGGCGCAGTCGTTGAGCATCCCGTTGCCGGTGAAGAGCGCGCTGAACAGGATCCCGCCCATCACGCCGAACGGGAGCAGCGCCGGGTTCGTCGGCGCCGTGATCACGAACAGGAAGAACAGGAAGCTGAACGGGGTGAGGAACACCGCCGCGACGAGGAGCGGCGTCCGCCAGAGCGGCAGGATGCCGTTGAACCAGCAGATCCGAAGCGCCGCGTACGCCTGCTGACGTGCGCTCATGCCGAGCCCTCCTCCTCTTCGATGGGGCGGCCGACGAGCTCCAGGAACGCCTCTTCGAGGGTCACCGGTCCCATCGTCACCTCGCTTCCCCGCTCGAGGGCGAGCTCGGTCAGCGGGCGGACGTTCGATCGGGAGGTCAGCAGGACGAGATGCGTGCGCTCGGCGTACACCCGACCGAACGGCTCCAGCTCCTTCGCTTGGAGGCCCGGCCCGAACTCGAGCCGGATCTCCCGGTGGAGCGTCGACTTGAGCGCGGCGGCGGTCCCGCGGTACAGGAGCCGGCCGTCCTCGATCACCGCGAGCTCCTCCGAAAGCTGCTCCGCCTCGTCGAGGTAATGGGTCGTGAGGAGCACGGTGGAACCCCGACGCACCGTGCGTCGGACCACCTGCCAGACCTGGCGACGGGCGAACGGGTCCATGCCGAGGGTCGGCTCGTCGAGGAAGAGGAACGGCGCCTCGGTCGCCAGGATCATCGCGACCAGCGTGCGCTGCTGGAGACCTCCCGAGAGCATCTGGGCGATGGTGTCGGCGAACGGGGTGAGCCCCATGGCCCGGACCAGCTCGTCCGTCCGATCCCGGGCCGTCTCCGAGGCGAACCCGCGGACCCGAAGGTACTCGTAGATGTGCTCGCGCGGGGTGAGATGGAAGAACGGCCGTCCCTCCTGCGGGACGACCGCGATCTCCTCCCGGACCCGGGCCGCCTCGGAGACGACGTCCCGTCCCAGGAGGGTCACCGAGCCCGAAGTGGGCATGAGGAGCGTCGCGGCGACCTTGATGAAGGTCGTCTTGCCGGCCCCGTTGCGCCCGAGAAAGGCGAACAGTCGGCCCTTTTCGATGCTCAGGTCCACCGAGTCCAGGGCCCGGACGGTCTTGCCACGGCCCGTGTACACCCGGGTCAGTTGGCGAGCGACCAGCGCCTCCATCGGTCCCCTCGAACGGCGAAGACGGAAAACGATGTTCGTGGGGATTCCGGGACCCACCGTCAGCGACGGAGAGCCGCCGAGCCGGTCCGGAACGGGTCCCAGCCCGCAAGGGGAAGCGGGCTTTCGCCTCGAGCCCCCTGCCAGAAGGCTCCCCGGCCGGATCGGACCGACCCGATGACGGTGAGGGGACATCGAAGGCGCCCGAGCGCGCGTCGGGCCTCCAAAAGTCGCTGGGGGTCCATCGTCGCGAACAGCTCGTAATCTCCGCCGAACCCGGCGACCCGCAACCGTTCGGTCGGGGAGCGGACCCGCCTCCGAAGCTCCGGGTCGAGCGGGAGCGTCTCCGGATCGAGGAGGAGCTTCGTTCGGCTCGCCTCCGCGATGAGGTGCGCGGACTCGAGCACTCCGTCGGAGGTGTCGGTCATGGCGTGCACGAAGGGAGCGAGACGGGCGCCTTCTCGCACGCGGGCGCGTACCTCGAGGAGCGCGCGAGCCTCCCTCCCTAGGAGACGACGCTTTCCCCCGAGCGCGAGCCCCGCGCGACCGCCACGCCCGACGACTCCGGTGACCACGACGAGGTCCCCGGGACGGGCCCGGTGACGAGCGGGGATCTCGGGGGAGGCGACCCAACCCAGCGCGGTACCCACCAGTGTCGGTCGGGCCGCAGGCTTCGTGTCCCCTCCCAGGAGTTCGACCCGGTACGGCCGGAGAGAATCCCGGACCCCCCGGACCACGTCCCGGGCCCATCGGGCGGGCGTGCCCGGGGGCACGAGGAGGTCGAGGAGGAATCCGAGGGGGGCGGCCCCTTTCGAGGCGAGGTCGCTCAGGTTGGCCTCGGCGAGCGCCCGGCCGACGAGCCGCGGTGGGGATTCGGGCCGAAAATGGACCCCCTCGCAAAACGCGTCGGTCGTGAGGAGAAGGGTTCCCTTCCCCACCGGTAGGGAGGCGACATCGTCCGCGAGGGCGCGCACCGGGCCATCCTCCGGGCGGGCCGACCGGGCGAGCCACCGGTGGAACGCCCGCTCGTCGATCGGCTCCCTCCGACGGGCTCGGCCGCCCCGCATGGTCCCTACTTGTACGGCACGAACTCTTTGCCGAGGAGCTCGCGGCCGAGGATGATCCGCATGATGTTGAGGCCGCCTTCGGCGCCCACCATGTAGGACATGATCCCCCGGAAGCCGATCTCGAGGCCGACCTCCTTGGTGTAGCCGGCCGCCCCGAACCACATCATGACCTTCTTCACGGTCTCGAAGGCGACGGGCGGGGCGGTGAGCTTGACCGTCGCGACCGCGCGGTCGACCTCCGAGCGGTGGCTCGTGTCGCCCCGCAACGTGTAACGGTCGAGCAGCCACGCGGCTCGACGGCACTGCCACTTCACGGCCTCGACGCTCGCGTACTGGTCCGCGAGCTCGAACTGGATCCCTTCGAACTTCCCGAGCGGTTGGCCGAACGCCTGCCGCTCTCGGATGTACTTCGTCCCGATCTCGAGCGCCCGCTCGGCCGCGCCGACACAGGCCGCGGCGACGAACGTTCGGGCCACCGTGAACCCCTCCATGGCGTACTCGAACCCCCGCCCCTCCTCCCCGAGGAGGTACCGGTCCGGGACGCGCGCGTTGTCGTAGGAGATGCCTCCCGTGGAGATCCCCATGCGTCCCATGTTGTGGAACCGCTGGGTGCTGAGCCCCGGGTGACGGGTCGGAATGTACAGGAAGTCGAACCCATGAGCCTGGGAGCGGGCGAGCGTGAGGTGACCCCCGCCCATCTGCTTCGCCTCCTCTACACCGGAAATGAACGATTTCTCGCCCCGGACCACGAACTCCCGCCCTTCGCGGCGGGACTGAGTATGCATGTGGGCGAGGTCGCTGCCGCCCGAGGGCTCGGTGGAAGCGATGCCGAGGAACGCCTCCCCGCGGCAGACCGCCGGTAGCACCTCCCGGCGGGCCTCCTCCGTCCCATGTCGAGCGAGCATGGCCCCCCATCCCGCCTCCAGCAGGAAGAACACCGCCGTGGCCATGGAGAAATCTCCCCGCCCCACCTCCTCCGCGGCGAGTTCGGTGAGGACCGCCGAAGCTCCGAGCCCGCCGTACTCCGCGGGAACGGGCATGGCGAGCAGCCCGAGGTGCGCCATCTCCCGAAGCACCTCGGGGGGGATCCGACCTTCGCTGTCGATCCGTTGCTCGTGGGGTCGCAGCACGGTGTCACCGAACCTGCGGACGGCTTGCTGGAACGCCTGCTCCTCGTCGCTCAGCTCGAACTCCATCGATCCCGGCGAGGGGAACGGGCCGATTAAGCATTCGGGAGCGACGGGTGCTCGGGGCTCCGGGGCGGAACTCCTTTTACGCACCTTTCCATCGACCGTCGGGTCGGACAATGGTCGTTCGAGTGGCGGTCAATGGGTTCGGCACGATCGGCAAGCGCGTCGCCGACGCCGTCCGGCGCCAGCCGGACCTCGAGCTGGTGGGGGTCGCCAAGACGCGGCCCAGCTTCGAGGCCGAGATCGCCGCGCGTCGAGGGTATCCGTTGTACGTGGCCGGAGGCGGCAAGGTGGAGGAGTTCCGGGCCGCGGGACTTTCCGTGGCCGGCGAGTTCCCCGAGCTCCTGAAGCAGGTGGACGTGGTCGTCGACTGCGCCCCCGACAAGGTCGGACGGGAGAACGCGAAGCTCTACCAGGAGCACCACCTCCGGGCGATCTTCCAGGGCGGGGAGAAGGCCGACGTGGCCGAACACTCCTTCAATGCGCTCGCCAACTATGGGGAGTGCCTGGGGGCCGAGCGTCTCCGCGTGGTCTCCTGCAACACCACCGGACTCGCCCGAGCCGGTTCGGTGCTGCTCCCGCGATGGGGTGTGGAGCGATGGGACGCCACGATCGTCCGTCGCGCCGCGGACCCCGCGGAGGTCAACAAAGGCCCGATCAACGGGATACTGCCCACCTTCAAGCTCCCGAGCCATCACGGGCCGGACGTCCAGACGATCTACCCGAACCTGGCGATCCACACCGCCGCCGTCGTCGTCCCGACGACCCTCATGCACGTCCACGTCAACCAAGTGCGCCTAAAACAGACCCCCGCCGATGCCGAGGAGGTCGTGAAGGCGTTCGCGTCGACCCGCCGGTTCCGCATCTTTCAGCGATGGGAGCGGGTCGACGGCACCCCCCAGGTCATGGAATACGCTCGGGACCGCGGCGGTGCGCGCCCGGACATCATGGAGAACGTCCTCTGGCGGGATGGCCTTCATGTCGAGGGCCCCCAAGTGACCTTCTTCCAAGCGATCCATCAGGAATCGATCGTCATTCCGGAGAACATCGACGCGATCCGAGCGATGTTCCGCCTCGCCCCGGACGCGGCGAGCTCGATGGCCATCACGGACCGGACGCTCGGACTCTCCCCCGACTGAGCGTCCCCGGAGGAGGTCGGGTCCTCGCCGTCCCGGTCGGCAACCGGCCATCAGCAACCATCATATAGACGGCCAAGGTCGGCGCGGGGAATGTATCTTCTCGACCAGCGGCGGGACGTGGTGCGGATCCCGCCCGAGCGGCTCGGGCTGCGGCTGGAGACGGTGCTCCCCGAGCTCGCCCAGCAGCAGTTCGAGGGCAAGCTCGTCGATGGGCAGAACCTGACCGTCATGATCCGGGACGTCACCGCCGTGGGGGAGGGCCACATCATCCACGGCGATGGGGGAGTCTACCAGGAGGTCGAATACCGCGCGCTGCTCTTCCGCCCCGAGATCCAGGAGGTCGTCGAGGGGAACATCGTGGAGATCCGGAAGTTCGGGGCGTTCGTCCGATTCGGCCCCCTCGACGGGCTGCTCCACGTCTCCCAGATCATGGACGACCGCGTGAACATCGACGAGCACAACCAGCGGCTCGTCGGGGTGGAGACCAAGCGGGACCTCAAGGTCGGCTACAAGGTCCGTGGCCGGATCGTTTCCCTCTCCCTTTCCGAGATCTCTCCCCGCGACAGCCGGATCGGCCTCACCATGCGCCAGCCCGGCCTCGGACGCCTGGAGTGGATCGTCGAAGCCCACAAGAAGGCGGAGGAGAAGGGCGGCGCCCGGAAGAGCTCCAAACCGGAGAAGGGCGACAAGGCCGAGAAGCCGGCCGCGAAGAAGGAAACCCCTAAGGCCGTCCCCGCCAAGCCCGCACCGGCGGCGAGAACCCCATGATCAGCTTGAAGGCGTGCAAGAACTGCAACTCGATCACCGAGGCGAACAAGTGTCCCCGGTGCGGAGGCGAGACCTCCCGCGAGTGGCAGGGCTACCTCGTGGTCATCGATCCGGACAAGTCCGAGATCGCCCGGAAGATGGGGATTCATGCCGCGGGTCGGTACGCGCTCCGGGTCAAGTGAGGAAAGGGTCTGGGTCGTCCCGGCCTCGCTCCGACCGGTCCTGGCGGAACGGTACGGTCCGGTGTACGCCGGCGCCGAGGCGGAACGTCGGGTCCGGGCCCTTCGCACCTTTGCGAGCTGTGGGGACCGGGTGACCTCCCTCGCCCTCGAGCTCGGGAACGTCCCGCTGATCGGCGTGGTCGATTACAAGACCCAGCGGAACGAGCCGATCAAGCCCACGGCGTTCGCCGAGCTCGCCCGGCGACGCACGGTCCAGGTGAAGAACCCCGCGGGGATGCTCACGGAACGGCTCCGGCGGGCCGTCCGAGAGATGGTGAGCCTGGGCGGAGGGCTCATCGTGGTCGACGGTGAGGAGGACCTCGGCTCCCTCGCCCTCGTCGAGGCGCTACCGACCGGAGCCACCGTTATATACGGCATCCCGGGTGCCGGGGTCTCCTTCGTCGCGGTGGACGCCGTGGCCAAGGAGAACGTGCGAGCGCTCATCGCGCAGATGGAACTACGGAGGTTGGACCTTGGAGCTTAAGATTTTGGAAGAGCGGGCCAATCCGCTCCTCAAACGGACCGAGTATCGATTCGAGGTCACGCACACCGATGCGGCCACCCCGAGCCTCGATGACGTTCGGGCCGAGCTGGCCAAGGTCCTGAAGCTTCCGAAGGACCGGCTGGTCGTCGAGAGCATGCACGCGCGGTTCGGCGCCCCCCGCACCCGCGGCGAGGCGCTGGCCTACCAAAACCACGAAGCGCTGGAGGCGATCTCCCGCGAGCATATCCTGATCCGGAACAAGTTCAAGGAGAAGGCCGCCGCCGCCCCGCCGGCCCCGGCGGCCGAGACCGCCGCTCCCGAGGCTCCGGCGGCCGCGACCGAGAAGCCCGCCAAGGCCGAGACCAAGAAGGAGTAGGGAGCGATGGCGAAAGCGCGCGTGGGATTGTACGCGGTCAAGGGCGATGCGCTCACCCGAACGCACAAGTCCTGCCCGAAGTGCGGACCGGGAGTCTTCCTCGCCGAGCACGCCAACCGGCGCTCCTGCGGTCGCTGCGGGTATTCGGAGTCGCGGGCGGCCACCGACAAGCCCGCCGCCAAAGCGCCCAAACCCGAGAAGGGCAAGGACGCCAAGGCTCCCAAGTCGGCGTAAGGTTCTCCGACGACCCGCCTAGGGGTCGCGCTCCTTCGAAGGCGCTTCCGGCCCTGCCGGGGTCCACCCGTCCAAGCCCCGGTCGGGGGAACGACCGCCGAGTGCCCAAACGCTGAGGCGAGTGCCGAACTCTTTAATATGCCTCGGCACCAGGAACGAGCCATGCGCCCGAAGATCGACCCGTCCCGGCGAATGAGCCGCCTGGTCCTCCGACATCCCTGGTGGGTGGTGATGGCGTGGGTGGCGTTCTTCGCCGTTCTCACCCCGACCGCGCTCGGGTACACGCATTGGATCAACTACGGCACTTCGTCCAATGCGCTCGCCGGCACCGAGTCGGCGCGCGCGTCGGCGCTTCTCGCCCAGACCGGCCCGGCTCAGTCCACGCTCCTCGTGGTGGTCAACCAATCGGGGTGGTCCCCCGCGACCGCGGCGAACCGGACCTTGGCCCTCCAAGCGGCCATCGTTTCCGCCCGCATCCCCTACCTCGCCTCCACCGCTTCGGCCTACAGCGTCTACGCGAGCTCGCTCGATGAAAGCCTCGGCCCCACCGGCTCGACGATCCGTTCTTTGGCCGGCAACGTGACCGGACTCCTCGGTCGCGTCTACGAACTTCCCGCCCAATTCCTGGCGAACTGGACGACGGCCGGCGCGACCCGTTCCACCATCAACGCGACCTCCGCATCCGTGGGATGGTCGCCGAGCGGCTACACCGGAGCGCTCCGAGCCTGGCTGGACTCGAACTACACCTCCGAGCGCTCTCCGTCGGAGCTGGTCCAGCGGGCCGTGGCGGCCTGCGCCCCTCTCTACTTCCCGGACGGGCCGACCCTTCGGGCCGTGCTCCAGGAGGCGAACGTAAGCGCGTTCCGCGGGACGACGGTCCTCTTGGTCCAGAGCCTCCTCGCCGATAGCGGGGGGTCGTCGGTCCCGCTGAGCTGGGTCCGGGCCGCGACCGAGGCCGGCGATTTCGGGGTCAACCTGGTTCGAGCTCAAGGGCTGGCCGGCGCGCCGACGTCGATCCAAAGCCGGTTCGTGAGCCCGGACGGCACCGTATCCCTCGTCGTGGTCAGCTTCACCGTCTCGGAGGATTTCCGGACCTCCGACGGTGGCTACCCCGCACAGTCGGCGACCCCGACGATACGCGCGCTCGTCGCCCAGTACCTCGGTCCGAACTCCTACGTGACGGGGAGCGGCGCGGTCGCCTACGACACGCAACAGCTCGAGAGCGGCGCCGGCATCCTGTTCGCGCTCACCTTCGTGCTGCTCGCCGTGGCCGTCGCGATCACGCTCCGCTCGTGGATCGCCCCCCTGCTCGCGCTCGTGGTCGTCTCCCTCTCGACCGTGGTGGGATACCTCGCGATCGAGGCGACGGGGATCCTCTTCGGCAAGGTGGACTTCGTCGTCACCTACACGCTCACCGCGGTCACTCTCGGGGTCGCCACCGATTACCTCCTCTTCCTCTCCTATCGCTTCCGGGAGGAGCTCACGAAGGGCGTCCCTCCCGCGGAGGCGATCGAGACGGCCACTCGAACGTCCGGCTTCGCCATCCTGGTGAGCGCGATCACCGTCGCGGTCGGCCTCGGGACCCTCTCGCTGTTGAGCGGGCTCACTTCGTGGGGCCCGGTCTTGTGCGTGACGGTCCTCACGATCGGAGCGCTCGAGGTCACCCTCCTCCCGGCGCTGCTCCGTCTCATCGGTCCCCGTCTCTTCCTAAAGCGCTGGCTCAAGCCGGCCGCGCCGACCGAGCGCTCGGTCTTCTACCGTGCCGCCGCGCGTTCCTCCTCTCGCCCGCTGCTCGTGGTGGCCATCGCGCTCGTGGTCGCGGTGCCGGCCGTCGCCAGCTTCTTCCTCGTTCCCACGACCTACGACTTCAGCGGTAACCTGCCGAGCGACCTCCCGAGCTCTCGGGGGGAGGCGCTCCTGGAGGCGAAGTTCGGGGCGAACCTGCTGTTCCCGACGTACGTCATCGTCACCGCCCAGGGGAACTTCCTCCTCCCGAACGGTTCGGCGTCCCCGGAAGCGTCGACGGTGCTTCCCCACGTGGCGATGGACCTGATGGACCGTCCCGGCGTTACGTCCGTGGAAGGACCGTTCGTGGCGGGACGTAACCTCACCAATTCCTCGACGCTCGTTCCGTACCTGTTGGAGAACGGTCGTGCGGCCTACTACACCGTGTACACCATCTGGGGACCGTACTCGACGAACGCGATCGGCCTGGTCGAGTCCCTGCGAAGCGACCCGAGCTACCTCGTAGGCGGACTCACCTCCTCCCTCATCGACCAACAGGCGTTGAACAACGTGCAGTACCCCCTGCTGGAGGTCTTGCTCACCGTCTTCATCGGGGCGATCCTCGGGATCGCCTTCCGGTCGGTGACCATCCCGCTCATCTCCCTCTCCGGGGTCTTCCTCAGCATCTCCGTCGCCACGGGCCTGCTCTTCCTCATCGCGCAGTACCTCCTCCACCAACCCCTGATCTATCTGATCCCGCTCATCCTGTTCGTCATCCTCCTCTCGTTGGGCAACGACTACACCGTCTTCCTGCTGAGCCGCGTACGGGAAGAGCAGGCCCGCTTCGGAGCTTCGGAGGGGATCCGCCGGGGGATCGCCGGCAACGGGGTCGTCGTCAGCGCCCTCGGTCTCATCCTCGCGGCCTCGTTGGGCTCGCTCGCGCTCCAGCCGTTGTCGTTCCTCGAGCAGATCGGGATCGCGTTCGTGATCTCCCTGGTGATCGACACGTTCCTGGTCCGACCGTTCTACTTCCCGGCGCTTCTCACGCTCGTGGAGCGGCGGAGGAAGAGCGGGGGGCCCCTGACCTCCCCCACGGAAAGCTCCTCTCCCGGCAAGGCTGGAGGGTAAGTCATGGCGTTCCTACGGGTGAAACGGAGCCGCGGACGGTCGTACGCCTACCTCGTGGAGAACGCTTGGGACCCGAGCCGCCAGCAACCACGCCAGAAGGTGATCCGGTACCTCGGTCGGTTGGACGGCCTCCGGGCGGAACAGCTTCCCGTCCGATATCGGACCGCCCCGATCCTGCGGGCGATCGAGCGGTACGTTCACGAGGATCGCCGGAGTCGAAGCGGGCGGGCCGCGAACCACCTCGATCCCTTCCTTCGAGCCATCCTGGAGGGAGACCGTCCCAGCGCTCTGCGACTCGCTCGCCGAGTGAGCCACGAGGCTGGTCCCGAGTACCTCCGAGAAGAGGTCGTGAAGGCCGCGCTCTACGAAGTAGGGGAGCGGTGGGCCGACGGAAAGCTCACCGTGAGCCAGGAACATCTCGCCACCGGGATCGTCGCCCAGGTGCTCTCCGAGGTCAACGCCCGGATCCGCTCGAGAGCGGAGTCCGGATCGGTCGTCCTCCTCTGTGTCCCCGAGGGCGAAGAACACACGATGCCCCTCCTCTTCGCGGAAGGGCTTCTTCGACGCAAAGGGTTCCAGACCCACAACCTCGGGGGAAGCGCTCCGACCGGTGAGGTCGTCGCGTACGCCGCTCAAACGGACCCTGCGGCGGTCCTGATCTCGGTGACCGAGCCCCAGCGGCTCGGGCGAGCCCGGACGCTCGCGGCGGCGCTCCGCGAGCGGTTACCCCGAGCGCGGGTCGTGATCGGTGGGCAAGGGACCCAGGGAGCCGCACCGCGCTCGGACCTCCGAGGGGTGGAGGTGGCCGTGGACTCGATGGAGAGCTACCTCGGGAGCTGGTCGCCGGCGCCGACTCCGACGGGCCGCTCGGGACCTCCTCGTCGGTGAGCGGGCCCCCGGTCCGGCTCCCGGCACGGCCGGGAAGTTCTTCCGGTCGGGCCCTGGACCGCTCCCGATACCTCGGTGGGCCGAGGCAGCACATACCGGAACGTTGGGATTGTCGTCGAACCGGATGGGCTCGGTTGGGGCGGACCCGTCCGGGAGACGGGGCGGTCGGCCCGAGGGTGGCGTTGAGGCGCCGTCTCACCGGGAACGCCTCCCCCGTCTCAACGGCCAGGGCCCGGGAGCTGGAGAGGGGATCGAAGGAAAGGACGCCGTACTCCCGGATCGGCCGCCGTAGGCGGGGACTGGAGGAACATATCACGCTTCCCCCACTCCGGTCGGCAGAGTCGTTCGGGCAACCGCCGGAGCGAGCGCGCGCTCGTCGCCTGAGGTATTTTACCCGGTGCTTCGTCGCCGTTTCGGTTTCTATGGATCGATCACGGCCCGACTGGCTCGACGTCGACGAGTACCCGTTCGACCCCCATTACTTTAAGACGGACCACGGAGCGATGCATTACGTCGATGAGGGGAAAGGCGCGCCGGTCATCTTCGTCCACGGCAACCCTTCCTGGTCCTTCCAGTTCCGCCACCAGATCCGGAGGCTCTCGGCGAGCAACCGTTGCATCGCTCCGGACCACATCGGCTTCGGGCTTTCGGACAAGCCGTTCGACTGGGACTACCTCCCGCAGGGACATGCCGAGCATCTGGAAAAGTTCCTGGACTCGTTGGACCTGAGCGGGATCACCCTGGTGGTGGAGGATTGGGGAGGCCCGATCGGCCTTTCCTATGCGCTCCGACATCCGGAACGGGTACGAAACCTGGTCATCTCCAACACTTGGCTCTGGTCGGTCCGCCGTCAACTCTATTACCAGATGTTCAGCGGCTTGATCGGAGGGCCCCTTGGAAGGTATCTCATCCGAAAGCGGAACTTCTTCGCCAAGTCGATCATGGTGCGGACCTTCGGGGTCAAGAGCCGGCTGACCCCCAAGATCCACGAACAGTATCTACGACCGCTGGGGAGCCCGGAAGACCGGAAAGGGTGTTGGGTGTTCCCGAAACAGATTGTCGGGGCCTCGAAGTGGCTGAGCTCGTTGTGGGACCGGCGCGAAGCGCTCGCCGGAAAGCGGATCCTCTTCGCTTGGGGCATGCGGGACATCGCCTTCCGGGAGAAGGAGTTGAACCACTGGAGACGGGCCTTTCCGAACTCCCAAGAGGTCCGGTACGAGGACGCCGGCCATTTCGTATCGGAGGAGAAGCCCGAGGAGCTCACTCTCGAGATCCAGCGCTTGTTGGAGGCCCCCTCCGGATCTCACGTCTAGGTGGCGTCTCCCTCGCACCCCCTTCACCCGAGGCGCTGGCCGTGACCTGGGTCGTCCCGAGCTCGACGTGCGGAGTTCCTCGAACCCCGGGAGCGAATTGTTGCCCAACCCCGGTGGCCCCTCCCTCCGAGCGAGCGAATCACCGGGGGGGCGTTTCAGTCTCTACGCGCCAGAGTCCGGGTCCTCGGGGCGACCTTCGGCCTTGGCTTTGAGGGAGCGCCTTCGGAGAAAAAGGACAACGCCGATCCCGACCGCGACCACGGCAGCGAGTCCGATCCCGGCGAGGTCGAGGAAGGGGAATCCATTAGGGGGAGCGACCGAGACGTTCGCGACCACGAGCGAGATGGCAGTGGAAACCACCCGGAATCCGTTGCCATCCGTCGCGGTGGCCGTGATGGAGTAGTTCCCGACGGTCTTGGGCGAGCAGGTGATGGTGGTGCCGATCACCGGGCAGCCCGGGGGAAGGCCGGTCCAAAGGACCGTCGAATTCCCGAAACCGCCGCTGACAAGGACGCTCAGAAACTCCCTTGTGCCGACGGTCGTCGTCGAGCTGGAGATCACCGGGGGAGATATCTGGGGGTCGGAGAAGATGGGGGTGGGAGCGGACAACGGAGAGACCGCTCCCACGCCGTTGGTATCGTTGAACGTCGTCCAGACCTGGAGGATTCCCGGCTGCCGCGGAGTGCACAGGATGGAAGCGGAGGCGGAGGTCGGACAACCCGAGGGGAGGTCGTGCCACGTGTACGCGGAACCGCCCGAGCCGCCGTAGGCGGCCGTCAGAAAGCCGACCGATTGGCCTACGTCCAGTGAGCTCCGATTCGCGGTCGGGGTCGTGACGTACGGGTCGACGAAGACGAGGAAAGGGAGGTCCGAAGAGGTGGCGAATTCGCCCCAACGGTCCTCGACGGTGACGCTGACGGTGTACGTCCCGGCTTGAGGGAGCTCGCAATCGACGGTGGGCATGGAATCGGGCAAGCACCCGGTCGGCAGCTCCTCCCAGGTGTAGGTCACCGGGGCCCCCGCCGAGGCGTGCGCATCGGACCGGAAGGTAACCTGTTGTCCCACATCTCCGGAGCTTCGGTTGGCCGTGACGTTCCCGGCGACCAGGTCGTCGACGACGGTGAAGATCAGTCGAGGGCTGCGGCCGGTCCCCCCGTTGGAATCCGAGAAGCTGGCCGTGACGACCAGCACCGTCGGGGTGGGAACGTCGCAGAGGGCTGTCGAGGAGTTCAATCCGGTACAGTTGCCGATTGGGAGTCCCGACCACGAGAATTCGGTGTAGGTGCCGGATCCATCGATCGGTTGTTCGGTGAAGCTCAATTCCTCATCGATGAACCCTCGGGTCTCGTTGACCCC
>Ga0326727_10009374_pt1 | contig 24121 bp, 22 predicted proteins | sample MB2enrmetagenome_FD_207643 | JGI IMG/M metagenome (GOLD analysis project Ga0326727, IMG submission 207643) | Lab enriched peat soil microbial communities from McLean, Ithaca, NY, United States - MB29MY | ecosystem: Environmental > Terrestrial > Soil > Wetlands > Peat | place: USA: New York... | reverse complement strand
GTGATCGGCATGAGTCCGGAATCGTGATCGCCATCACCTCGGAACGCTGATCGGCATCCCTCGGAATCCGCAACCAACCGTTGGTGGTCTCACGCCGGTGCATAGAAGCTTACGATTCTGCTCCGTGAAACCAAGCTGGAACATCAGTTGGAATGTACTCTCTCCTGGATGAATCAGACGGTCACGGGCACCTATGGTCTGGTCGATCCACTCCGCTTTATGTGCAGACAGAAGAGCGATCACCTTCTCCGCGACGCCTTTCTTTGAACTCGAAGCGTTATGAGCGAGGGCATTGAGAACAGCACCCCCATAAATGTCTTTGTCCCGGTGGAAGCCATGTACCGCGACATTCACGACTCGTTCGCTTGAGAGAAGTTGCACAAGCAGATCCAGCAGAGTCTTCACGCCGGAGAAAAACGCTTCGATCCTCATATGCAAGTCGGGCACCTCCCCGAATATCGCAACCTTTTGGACGTCAAACTCAGCGACGGCCCATTGCCTCTGAATAGCATCGACATGCCTCGCACAGAGATGCTCCGCTGCCACGCACATCTCCTTCAGTTGGCGGACACAGTGGCATAGTACGGAGGACTCCGTCCAACACGACTGGACAATCCCTTTGCTCCTTCCTGACCAGAAGTTGGGATTGAACAGCGTTGCGCAGCCAAGCCCGGACTCGTCCGCGCAGATGATCGGTATTCGGTCTGAATCTTTGCCAAGCTTCATGAGCCGACTACTCAGCAACATGATCGTAGCAAAGGCAACGGTCGGTCCGGTACAGAAGTCCCCTTGTGGGAGATGGCGACTCCGCGCGCTCCTGTCTGGGCATGCCGGTGTCCGAGGAGTTTGCGGCGGTCAGCTCCAGCGAGTCGGTGACACAGCCATCCGGATCTGTCGCCGAGGGACGTCGGGAACGCATGACATTAATCCTGGATCGCCCATCTCGGGCAGGTGAGAAAAGTTTGACTCTTGGTCGCATCAAAAGTCCAGCAATACTTCTCGCTCCAGGCCTTTCCAAAGCCATCCAGGTATCGAGTTGTTCCGTAGACGTATGCTACCGCGATCCCCTTCAGCACGTCGCTTGCCTGATCCGGACTGAGCCGCGTCAGCGCGGGAGTAGTGTACGAAGCTCCGGGTGCCAGATCCGCGCTGCTGAACGCAGGTAACATATGTCCCCAATCCAAGCGAAACGAGTCGGACCGATCCGTCGTCGCCATGAAATGGATCTGGGTCTCGTTCCTCATAGCAGGGGTCTTGCCACTGTTCTTGATGAACACAACAGCCTCCGAGGTGCCGTTGCGCCAGAATGCGCTTTCGCTGAGCACATAGGGTCGCTCCGACCGCTCCAGCGTGTCACGCGCCACCCTGTACTGCCCATACAGGAGTATGGCCATGACGCCATTGAGCACCAAGGAGGCAACCAGAACGGCCGTCTGCCACTTCGGCGCAGATGTTTCCCGCGTTTTCGTGTTCGTCGTGCTGGCGTGAACTACTGGCGTTGTTTTTCGGTGCTTAGCCATCTCGTTGGAATAGTACACCATTGCAGGCTCGGACGCATCGCCCGCGGAAGTGGTCACCCAGACTCCCCCGAAGTCCCCTTGGGGGAAGTTTGGCGCCTTGCCAATCCAGCGGGATCCCTCCCGTGACACGCCGATCGCGTTCGAAACCACGGCCAACATCCGGGAAGTCCATGAAAGCCGCATTCAGACCCTAAGCCGCCGCAGGCCAAGCGCCTCGCAGCACATCTCGCGACCAATTCTCTATAATGAGGGCGTGCAGGCACAGTGGAGAGAGACTACAGTCGGCGAGCATGGCGAACTCGTTTTGCACGGCCTCCCATTTGCGCCCGGCCAGCCGGTCGAAGTGTTGGTGGTCTCGAAAACCGCGGCATCGACGACGGCCGGGGGCCGAAGCCTCCGAGATTCGGTTTTCGAGTTTCGTGAGCCGTTGGAGCCGGTTGCCAGCGAGGACTGGGACGCCTTACTGTGATTCTACTGGACACCCACATTTGGGTTTGGTGGGTTTCTCAACCGGATCGGCTGCAACCGAGGCATCGCCAACTTCTCGAACTTGGCGCTGACCGCGTCTTCGGCGTGAGCGTCATCTCCTGTTGGGAAGTCGCAAAACTGGTGGAGTACGGAAGGCTGAAGCTCGATCGGGCCGTCGGGCTTTGGATAGAAAGCGCCCTCGCGGAACCGGGCGTGTCTTTCGTGCCCCTCCAGCGCGGATCGTGGTGGAATCCACCCAACTGCCGCAACCTTTCCATCGCGATCCGGCCGACCAACTGCTGGTCGCAACGGCCCGCCTTCTTCAGTGTCCAATCCTGACTGAGGACAGCAAGATTGCGGCCTATCCGCATATTCGGCTTGCCTGACCTTAGCAGCTTTGACTGGCCATCGCTCCCCTGATACGCCCGTCAAGCCCGTCGCGACTACCCCTTCCCTCCAACAACCGGCCAAATCCCGAAGATGCCGGTCGCATCCGCGGGCCATGAACTGCCCGCGGGACGCCGCCACCCGGTTCGTGCTATCCTAGAACTGGGATGAAGACCCGATGCGCGGGCCGGCTCGCGGCGAACAACCTTTGTATTGGGTGGGCTCTTCGAAACGGGACTTGCTGGCGTTTCCCGAAGCGGTCAAAGACGGTATTGGCACGGCTCTGAGCATCGCTCAGTTTGGCGGGAAACACCCCGCGGCGAAGCCATGGAAGGGAGCGGGTTCCGGAGTACTGGAGGTGGTGGAGGATCATGACGGAAGCACCTATCGCGCCGTCTATACCGTCCGCTTCCATTGGGCCGTGTATGTGTTGCACTGTTTCCAGAAAAAGTCGCATAGGGGTATTCGGACACCGGGACCGGACGTGGAACTCGTTCTGCAGCGCCTAAGACTGGCCAGACGGGACTATGAGGATCGATATGGCAAAACCAAACGCGAAACTTAGCGGAAAAATCGTGCGGAGTTCGGGAAACGTATTCGCCGACCTCGGCTTTGCGGACGCCGGCGAACGGCAGACCAAGGTTCGTCTGGCTATCGCGATCAATGACGTCCTCAAGCGGCGCGGGTTATCGCAGGCACAGGCAGCGGAGTTGTTGGGCATCAACCAGCCCAAGGTCTCGGCTCTATCCAAATATCGCCTGGAGGGTTTCTCCGTGGAGCGTTTGATGCGGTTCCTTACGTCGCTCAACCAGGACGTTGAGATCATCATCCGCAATCGGCCACGGACTCGTCCCCCGGGGCGGGTGTTTGTCACGGCTGCCTGAAAGGTCCTCGCCCTGCCCTGCCCCGCATTTCGCTGTATAGTACTCTCTATGGCCATCATCGCCGTGGCGGGCCGAAAGGGCGGAGTCGGTAAGTCTACCATCGTCGGGAATCTGGCGGCGGAGTTTGCCGCTATGGGGTGGACCGTGGCGGTGCTCGACGCCGATCCGCAGCATAGCCTGGTCGCTTGGGCGGCGCAAGGCGACGGGATGCTGGCGCGCTCCGTCCAGAAAGTGCCCGATAGCGGCGACACCTTGCGGTCGCGGGCGCATAAGGCCGAGAATGACGCCGATCTCGTGCTGATTGACACGCCGCCGGGCATGCCGGAGGTGGGCTACCAGGCGGCGCTTGCGGCGGACCTCCTGCTGCTGCCGTGCGGGCCGTCGCCGCTCGATCTATTCGCGCTGAAGGAAGCACTGTCTTGGGGGCTCAAGGCGCGCGCGGAGCGGCGCTCGAAAAAGCCGCGCATCCGGTTCGTGCCTTCGAAAGTGGTCATGACCACCAACCTCGGGCGGGGTTTGGCATCCTCGCTAAAGGATATGGGAAGGAAGGTTCTGCCTCCCATCGGGCAGCGCGTGGTGGTGGCGGAAGCGGTGGACCGCGGACTGACGGTGGCGGAGTACGCGCCGGATTCGCCTGCGCACGAGGAGTTCCGCAAACTGGCCAAGGCGGTGGACAAGCTGCTCAGACGGTGAGTTTCCAGGCTCTCCCGCGAATCGCGGTCACACGGATGCGGCGCCTGACCCATTCGGGCACTCGCGGCCGCCAGGCAGCGACGGAACAGGCCGCTTTCGTAACCGGCGCTCAGCCGCGAACGTCCTACCACTGTCGCGCGCCTCAACGCAGGCATGTTTGGGTTTGCTGGCGCGGGCTTAGTGTATGATAAGAGACATCTGGATGCTAGCATCAATGGCACGAAAGGTGGGCTTCGGGCGGCGCGGCGCCCTCGTTGTGCTCCTGCTCTGTGGCATTGTCTTCGCGCAAGTCGCGGCCCTGGCATCCGAATTCGATCAGCACGGCCCTTCCGATCATTGTTGCCTGTTGTGCCACTTGGGACCGCTGGCTCTGCTGCCGCCCAGTATTCCCGTCGCGCTGGCGCCGGCTGCTCCAACCGGGTGGCGGGCCGCTAGCCCCATCGCCGACATCGCCCGCGAAATGCCCCTGGCCGCGAGTTCTTCGCGCGCTCCTCCCGCTTAGTTCCGTTTACCGAGCTGCCGGTCCGGCGCTGGAATCCGGTGTCGGGCTATGTGTTCTTACGGGACGAAAAGAAAAAGGAGAAGCGCTTCCGCCATGGCGGTCCATTCGTTGCGCTTATATCGGATAGTCTCTGTTTTTGGGACCGTTCTTCTGCTTGGGACGGGCCTCTTTCAGTCGGCCTGCGGCAACTTGAAGAAGGTGGAAGGCAAGGGCGCGGATAGCCCGCAAGCCGCGGACGCAGCCCTGTTTACGGTGCCCCAGGAACAGCTCTCGCACTTGCGCATCGTGCCCGTCCGGAGGACCTCCTGGGCCGTCTCCGTGCGCACCACCGGAACCGTGGATTGGGACGCCGACCACACCACCCAGGCCATCACGCAGGTGAACGGTCCGATCTCCCGCATCCTGGTGGATACCGGTTCGCGCGTGGCTGCGGGCGATCCGCTGCTGTACGTCTCCAGCCCCGATGTGGCGAATGCCATTTCCGCCTACCGCAAGGCCCGCAACCGCGAGGTCCTGGCCAAGCGCGTCATGGATCGCCAGAAGGAGTTGCTGGACCTCGGCGCGATTGCGGTCAAGGATTACGAGAGCAGCCAGGCGGATTACAACGATTCCACCACCGACGTCCAGACCAGCCTTCAGGCGCTCAAAATCTTCGGCATCACCGGGCAGGAGATCGATCAGGCCGAGCAGCAAGGCACGGCCATCCGCACGGAGCTGGCGGTGCGCTCGCCGATTGCCGGCGTGGTGGTGCAGAAACTGGTTTCTCCCGGCATGTTGATTCAGGCCGGCGCGACGGTTTGTTTCATGATCAGCGACGTTTCCACGGTCTGGGTGCAAGGTCATATCTTCGACCGCGACCTGCCCGCCGTTCGGGTGGGCGACGCGGTTGAGGAAACCAACCCATCCTTCGACGGGAATTTCCGGGGCACGGTGGAATATATCGGATCGTTCGTCGATCCGGCCACACGCACCACTCCGGTCCGCATCGTGACCCAGAATCCCAAAGGGCTGTTGAAGAAGGACATGTTTGTGGACGCCGTGATCCGCACCAACAGCCGGAACAACATTATGGTGGTTCCGGTCTCCGCCGTGTTGCGCGACGACAAGAACGAGCCCATGGTCTACGTCCAGGTGGAGCCGGGCAAGTTCGCGCAGCGGCCGGTAACCATCGGGACCCAGCAGGACGGCATGGTGGCGATCGCGGGCGGGCTCACGGACCGCGACAACGTGGTGTCCGATGGCAGCGTGTTCATTCAGTTCGCGAGCAGTATCCAATAAGGCGGAGATCGAATGATCGCCAAACTCGTCTCTTTCGCGCTGCGGCAGCCGTTCGTGATTGTGGTGGCTGCATTGGCCCTCATGGTCTGGGGAGCCTGGTCGTTTCAGAACCTGCCCATCGATGCCTATCCCGATCTTTCGCCGCCGCACGTGGAGCTGATCACACAGTGGCCGGGACACGCGCCCGAGGAAATCGAGCGCCTGATCACCATCCCCATCGAAATCGAGCTGAACGGCATACCGCGCCTCGATTCGCTGCGCTCCATTTCGCGCTATGGCCTGTCCTTCATCGCCATGAACTTCGAGTATGGGACCGACCCGTACTTCGTCCGCGAGCAGACATTCGAGCGCATGGGGGACGCCCAGTTGCCCACCGGCCTGGCGCCCAGTCTGTCGCCGTTGTACAGCCCCAGCGGCTTGATCTACCGGTACGTGATCCAAAGCCCCGACCGCTCGCCGCAGGAGCTGAAGACCATCGAGGATTGGGTGCTGGAACGCCACTATCGCTCCATACAAGGGGTGGCCGACGATTCCGGGCTGGGCGGCACCACCATGCAGTACCAGGTGCTGCTGGACCCCCACAAGCTGTTCGCCTACGGTGTTACCGTGCCGCAGATATCGCAGCAGCTCTCGAGCAATAACTCCAATTCCGGCGGCGGCTTCTATTCCCAGGGCGGGCAATTCTATTACATCCGCGGGTTGGGACTGGTTCGCGACACGGCGGATATCGGCAACATCGTGGTGAGCGAGAAGGGCGGGATTCCGGTCTATGTTAAAGATCTCGCGAAGGTCGAAATCGGGTACGCGCCGCGGCTCGGTCAATTCGGATACATGCACCAGGACGAAGCCGTGGAAGGCGTCATTCTGATGCGCGTGGGCGAGCAGGCGCAGGTGATTCTGAAACGCGTCGAAGCCATGACCGACGAGCTGAACCAGCACGTGCTGCCGCCGGATGTGAAGGTGGTACCGTATTACGACCGCCAGTCGCTCATCGAGGAAACCACGCACACGGTGGAACACAACCTGTTGCGCGGCATGCTCCTGGTGCTGGTCATCCTGGGAATATTCCTGTTCAGCGTGCGCACGGCTCTGATCGTCGCCGTGACCATCCCGTTTGCCTTGATGTTTTCATTCATCTGCCTGGACTGGCGGCACATCCCGGCCAACCTGCTGTCGATCGGCGCGATCGATTTCGGGATCATCGTGGACGGCTCGGTGGTGATGGTGGAGAACATCTTCCGGGAGCTGGCGGCGCGTTACCGCCAAGACTACAACCTGCTGGACGTGATCCGGGCGGCGGCGCGCGACGTGGAGCGTCCCATCTTCTACGCCATCGCGGTGATCATCGCCGGATACATTCCGATCTACGTTTTGACGGGGCCTTCGGGGCGGCTGTTCCAGCCCATGGCCGATACCATGTCGTTTGCGCTGCTCGGCTCGCTGCTGTGCGCCCTGACCCTGCTGCCCGTGCTGTGCGCCTTTTTTCTGCGTAGGCACGTGCACGAACCCAAGGTGCCGATCTTCGAATGGGTCCGCGGGAACTTGTACGGCAGAGTGCTCGGATGGTGCCTGCGGAACCGGCTGGTCACGGTGGCCCTGGTCCTGACGATCTTCGGCGCCTCCCTGACACTGATTCCGTATATCGGCGCGGAATTCATGCCGCACCTCGACGAAGGCGCGCTGTGGGTGCGCGCCACCGCGCCCTACACCATCTCATTCGAGGAAGCGTCCAAGCTCTCGCCCCAGATCCGCGACATCCTGATGAGCTTTCCGCAGGTGACCACGGTAGCCAACGAGCTGGGGCGTCCCGACGACGCCACGGACCCGACCGGGTTTTTCAACAACGAGTTCTATGTGGGGTTGAAACCATACGACGACAAGGCGTGGAGCGGGCAGATTCACACCAAGCCGGAATTGATCCAGGCGGTGCAGAAGAAACTGGAGGTGTTTCCGGGCGTGATCTTTAATTACACCCAACCCGCCGAGGACGCCGTGGATGAAGCCGAAACCGGACTGAAGAGCGCGCTGGCCGTCAAGATATTCGGATCCGACCTGGCGACGCTCGAGGACAAGGCGCGGCAGGCCCGGGAAATCCTCGGGAAAGTTCCGGGCATTACCGAGATCACCGTGGTGCGGGAGCTGGGGCAGCCCAGCCTGATTATCACTCCGGACCGGGCGAAACTGGCGCGCTACGGATTGAATGTGGACGACGTCAACACCCTCATCGGGACCGCCATGGGGGGCCAGGCCGCCACCCAGGTGATTCAAGGCGAGCGGCAGTTCGACTTGGTGGTGCGCATGCAGGAGCAGTTCCGCAGCAGCGAAGACGCCATCCGCAATCTGCTCATCGCCACGCCCGACGGCCAGCACCTGCCGTTGAGCCAGTTCGCCGATGTGCGCGTGGAGAGCGGCGCGGCGTTCATTTACCGCGAGTCGAATTCGCGCTACATCGGCGTCCAGTTCAGCGTGGAAGGGCGGGACCTGGCGAGCGCCGTGGGCGAGGCGCGCCGGAAGGTGGATGCGGCGGTCAAGCTTCCCATTGGCTACAAGTTCGATTGGGGCGGAGAGTATAAGGAGTACCTCGCATCGCGGGAACAGATGAAGATCATTCTTCCGCTGACCGTGGTCCTGATCCTCGGGATCCTGTTCGCGCTCTACGGGAACCTGAAGTTCCCGCTGATCATATTCTTCAGCGTTCTGGTGACGGAGCCGGTGGGCGGGTTGCTGGCCCTGCGGCTCACCCACACCAATTTCAGCGTATCCTCCATGCTGGGTTTTGTGTGCCTGATGGGAGTGGCGGTGCAGACCAGCGTGATTCTGTATTCCTTCATCAACAAGCTGCGTTTGGAAGGAAAAGACATCATGACGGCGACGCATGAGGCCTCGCTGCTCCGGCTGCGCCCCATTATGATGACGGCCCTGGTGGCCTGTTTCGGCCTGCTGCCGGCGGCCATGTCCACGGGAATCGGCAGCGATTCGCAGAAGCCGTTTGCCATCGTGATCGTGGCCGGCCTGGTTTCGCGGCTTCTCTTGTCGGTTTTCCTGGCGCCGGTTCTCTATGCGCTGACCGCGCGGGAAGGCGATACATTGCAGGTGTAGGTAGGGCATGCTTTAGCTTGCCCAGACATTCAGGAGGTAAGATGCGACCCATATTGTGGCGTGGTTGGCGGTTTTTCGTCGCGGGCGCGCTGGCCCACGCCGTTTTTGCGCAGCCGGCCCTGACCTGGCCGGAGGTGCGGGCCAAATTCGAGGCGGCCAACCCGACCCTGCGCGCCGGCCAGATCGGCATCGACGAATCCAAGGCCGAGGAGGTCACCGCCTACCTGCGTCCCAATCCCGATATGACCGCCGGCGTGGATCAGCTCGATCCCTTCACCGGCAACCCCTACCGCCCCCTGGGCTTCACCTTTCCGTACGCCTCCGCCAACTATCTGCACGAGCGGGCGCACAAGCGCGAACTGCGCCTGGAAAGCGCGCAGAAGGGCACCACCGTGGCCGTCTCGCAACTGGCCGACCAGCAGCGCAACCTGCTCTTCAACCTGCGCAGCGCATTCGTCGCGGCGCTCCAGGCCAAGGCGGTGTTGGCAGTGGCCCGCGAGAGCCTGGCCTACTACGACCGCCTGTTGGCGGTGAGCAGCAGCCGTTTCCAGGCCGGCGACATCGCCCGCGTGGACCTGGACCGCCTGGAGTTGCAGCGCGTTCAGTTCGAATCCGACGTCCAGACCGCGGAAACCAGCGTGCGGACTGCCAAGATCCAGCTCCTGATGCTGCTCAACGACCGCACTCCGGTGGAGCAGTTCGATATCGCCGGGCCGTTCGATTTCAGCGATCCGCTCACCACCCTCGAGGAATTACGCCAGACCGCCCTGGCGGCCCGCCCGGACCTGCAGGCGGCGGTGCAATCGGTGGACAAGGCCCAGACCGATCACCGGCTGGCGGTGGCCAACGGCTCCACCGATCCGACGTTTGGCGTGGATTTCGCGCGCAATCCGCCCATCCCGATGTACGTGGGGTTCAGCGTTAACATCCCGCTGCGCATCTTCGACCGCAACCAGGGGGAGAAAGCCCGCACCGAGCTCGACATCCAGCGCAACCAACGGTTGCGGGAGGCCGCCGAGGCGCAGGTCTATAGCGACGTGGATTCGGCCTGGACCACGCTCAACGGCAACCTGGCGCTGTTGCGGCCGTACAAGGCCAAATACCTGGCGCAGGCGGCTCGCGTGCGCGAAACCATTTCGATCGCCTACCAGCGCGGCGGAGCTTCGCTGCTGGACTTCCTGAACGCGCAGAACGATTACCGCGCCCTGCAGGTCACCTACCTGAACCTGGTGGGATCTTATCTCACCGCCGCCGCCCAGTTGAATCTCGCGGTGGGCCGGGAGGTCATCCAGTAGACGCGCGCCGAATCATCGAATCCCGGCCCAACTGGACGGCGCGGTCCAGGCAATAACCCGCGGGCAGCAGGGACAACCACAGGATCGGATAACGGAAACGCACGCTGGATTGGACCAGGTAATAAACCAGCGGATAGAGCGCGAATACGAGTCCGATAAACCACGTAACGGGAAACTTCCGCACCGCCATCAGCACCAGTCCAGGCAGCGAGAGCAGCGTGATCGCCCAGATGCTGTAAGCGCTCGCTGCGGCGAGTGCGGGATTGGGGAACCAGAATTCGAGTGCCCGCTGCGCCGTGAGGACGGCAAAGCGGGAGGGATGCCGGCGAATCCAATCCACGGCGATGGCCATGCGCCCGCGATAGTATTCCACCTCGTTCATCCGTCTCATGCGCGCAGCTTCGGCGGGGTTGAAGTGCAATTGCATGGCGCGGTGGAGGCCCCGCATGTTGTTGACGTCGTCGCTGGAGGAGGCCAGGTCGTTGTTGGAATGGTACATCTCCTGGCCGAGATTGTCGCGAATCCAGAACCATCGGTGGAACACGAGATAGTTGCGCAGGTTCCAGGGAAAACAGACCAGCATGGTCGCGAGCACCAGGCCTGCCAAGCTCATGGCCGCGCGCCTGGGGTCCACGCGGCGCCGGACGAGTAAAACGACGATCCACGGAAAGCAGACGGCCGGCGCCACCGGGTTGATGAGGCACAGCAGGCCGCACATCGCGCCGCACGCCAACGCATTCGCCGGCGCCCCGCGGCCGCTTCCCAGCAACCGGGCGGAAACCAGGCAGAACAGCATCAGGCCATCGGCGAAATACATGACCTCCCAGCCGGGAAGAAACTGGACGGCGGGCGACAGGACAAAGACGAGCGCGGCCCAAAGACCCGGCGTGGCGCTCCCGAAAAAGAGCTTCGACAGACGGGGCAGCAGCACCGCATGCAGGCCGTGCATGGCGGCGTTAATCGCGACTGCCGAAAGAGCAAACCGCAAAGTGTACCCGAACAGCCACATCAGCCCGGCCAGAAAGAACGGGAATGCCGGCGCCAGATGGGCGGACGGCCCTGTCACCACATTCCCGAAGGGATCGGCGAAGGCTCCATGCTCGACCAGGCTCCGGGCAACATCCACCGGCTCGTAACCGTTCCCCAATGTGAGGGGAAGCCGGTACCATTGGTAGACGCCCAGGCACAAGGGCGTCAGAAACAGCAGGATGCGTATTCTGCGCTGCGACTCGGGGCTGGCAAACATGGTGTCGGCGCCTCCAGAGCGCCGTCGATAGCGAGAGTCGGCAGGCGCAGTTCTTTCGCGCGTCGCCGGCCAAAGTGCGGCAACTCTTCCAGCGGGTTTCAAGGGCAGCTTGCGCTTGAAGCCCACCTCCATTCGCTGGAACTTCCGGGAATCGGATCAGACTTTCAAGACGTCTTCGGCCTGCAACCCTTTGGGGCCTTGCTTGACTACGAACTCCACCTCCGAGCCTTCCTCCAGGGTGCGGTAGCCGTTTGCCTGGATGGCGGAAAAATGAACGAACACGTCGTCGCCGCTGGCCCTCTGGATGAATCCATAGCCCTTGGCGGCATTAAACCATTTCACGGTGCCTTTTTCTTTCACTACACGTTCTCCCGACTGCGTAGGGTATTCTCTCAGATAGCACTGGTATGGTCAAGCACAAGAAGATGGTGGCCAGCGAACTGGAGACGATCGAGCGAATCCGGAGGCGGGTGGCTCTGCCCTCGGCGGGCGGGCTGGTGTTGGGAATCGGCGACGACTGCGCGATTTTCCGGCCCCGCGGCTCCTCCGAGGACCTGCTGTTCACCACCGATATGCTGATTGAGGACGTGCATTTCCGCCGTGAAACGCACGGCGCCGGGGATGTGGGCTGGAAGGCGCTGGCGCGCGGCTTGAGCGACATCGCGGCCATGGGCGGCGAGCCGCGGTTCTGCCTGCTCTCGCTGGCCGTGGCGCCGTGGGTGGGTACAAGCTGGCTGGATGGCTTCTATGGCGGGCTGCTGCGGCTGGCCACGCGCACCCGGACGCCTTTGATGGGCGGCGACCTGGCGCACGCGGAGAAGACCATGTGCGACATCGTAGTGTGCGGAGAGGCGCCGCGCGGCACGGCGCTGCGGCGCGACGGGGCGCGCGCGGGCGATGCCATCTACGTGTCGGGCGCGCTGGGGGGATCGGCGCTGGGACTATCCCAGGGCGGCGGCAGGGCGTGGCGGCGGCATCTGCGGCCCCAGCCCCGCCTGGCGCTGGGGCGCTTCCTGCGCGCGCGCTTGCGGGCCACCGCCGCCATGGACTTGAGCGACGGACTGTCGCTGGACCTGCATCGGCTGTCGCTGGCTTCCGGGCTGAGCGCGGAGATCGGGGCGCCGCCGCGGTTTCCCGGCGCGACTTGGGAACAGGCGCTCCACGGCGGCGAGGACTACGAACTGCTGTTCACGGCGCCGGCGCGGGCCCGCGTGCCGCGCGATTTCGAGGGCCTGAAGCTCACCCGCATCGGGGCCATGCGCCCAGGGCGTGCGGGCGCGGTCGAGTTGGAGGGCGCGCCGCTGGAGCCGCTGGGTTACGACCACTTCAGGGCCACGGTAGAATAGTGGTTTGATCGTCACACTCACCATCAATCCGGCCATCGACCGGATCGTCAGCATCGACCGGCTGGCATTCGAGGATCGCGCCTACATCAATTCCAGCCGCGAGTCGGCGGGGGGGCGCGGGATCAACGTCTCCTCGGTGATTCACTCCTTCGGCGGCGAGACTCTGGCCGTGCTGATTTCCGGCGGCGATTCGGGAAAACGGCTGGAGGGGCTGCTGGGGAAATGCGGGTACCGGATCGCGGTGGTGCCGGTTCAAAACGAGATCCGGACGAATCTCACCATCACCGACAAGCACGGGCTCACGGTGAATCTCAACGAAACCGGGCCGACGCTCGCGAAAGCGGAGGTGGCGCGCGTGGAGCGGGTGGTGCGCGACACGCTGGACCATGCGTCGTGGCTGATGATTTGCGGCAGCATTCCGCCGGGAGTGCCGCCGGCATTTTACGGAAAACTGGTCTCGATGGCGCGCCACAAGAAAGTGAAGACGCTGCTGCACGCCGATGGCGACGCCCTGCGCGAAGGTATTGCCGCCCGCCCCACGGTGGTGTCGCCGAATCAGCAGGAGGCCGGGCGGCTGTTGGGCCAGACGCTGCTCACGCGCACCCACTATCTGGAGGCGGCCGAACGGATTCGCCAGTTGGGAGCGGAATCGGTGGTGCTCACGCTGGGCAGCCGGGGCGCGGTGGGCGCGTTTGCGGACTGCCTGATGGAGGCGCTGCCGCCGCGCATCGACGCGGTGTGCCCCATCGGCGCGGGGGACGCATTGATGGCTGCCTACGCCTGGGCCAGGGAGCGGAGAACCAGTGTGGGGGACGCGCTGCGCTGGGGCGTGGCCGCCGGAACCGCCTCGGCCCGGCTGCCGGGCATGAGCTTCGCCAGCCTGGCGCAGGCCCGGGAAATCTACCGCCAGGTGGAAGTCCGGCGCGTGGAATAGCCCCGGGAGCCGCATGTTACACTGCGATAAGCAATGCTCTCCGACCTGAAGTTGGTGATCCGTCTGCAGGAGATCGATAACCGTCTTGCGGAGCTCGCGCGCGAGATCGCCTCTCTACCCAAACACATCGCCGAAATCGAGAAGAAGCTGCTCTCGCACGAGCGCAAGCTGGAGGCCGACCGCGCCGCGGTGGCCGCCAACCAGAAAGAGCGGAAGAGGTGCGAAGGCGAGATCCAGGTGCAGGAGCAGAAGATCTCCAAGCTGAAGGACCAGATGCTCCAGGCCAAGACGAACGAAGTGTACCGGGCCTTTCAGAACGAGATCGAGTTCTGCCAGAAGGAGATCCGCAAGTTCGAGGACCGCATCCTGGAAACGATGGGCGAATCCGAGCCGCTGGAGAAGAACGTGAAGGCGGCGGAGACGGCGCTCAAGGCCGAGAAGGCGCAGGTGGATACGGAAAAGGCGCAGGCGCGCGAGCGCACCGCGGCCAACGAGGTGTCTTCACGCGAGTTTCGCAAGGAACGCGCCGGGATCGTTGCGGCGATCACGCCCGCCACTTACCAGCGATACGAGCGGGCGCGCAAGGCGCGCAAGGGCATCGGCGTGGCCGAGGCGGTGGATGGCCGCTGCACCGGCTGCAACCTGTCGATGCGGCTGCAATTCTACCAGGACCTGAAGAAAGGCGACCAGGTTCTGGCATGCGAATGCTGCCAGCGCATTCTGTATTACAACCCGCCGGCGTCGATCGAGGACCTGGCGGGGGAAGCGCCGCCGGCCGCTTAGCGGTCGCCCCAGTCGTATCCGAGCCAGACCGTCTCGCTGGTCACCACGTTGCTTCCAAACTGCGTCAGGTTGCGAACGTAGTGGACATCGAACTGCGGGCGAATGAAGACGTGGTCGGTGAGATAGATCTGCACGCCTACGCCGCCGTGCACCTGAAAGTGGTTGGTGCTGGACAAATACTGCGATGAGTTCTGGCTGCCGAGCACGGAACTGGAGGAGCCACTCTCATAGAACTTGAGATTAGCGCCGCCGATGCCGCCTTCCAGCTTGAGGGCGACTTTCTTGGCGTTGACCGGCTCGAAAATCCCGTTGACATCGAACAGGGTCATGCGGGACTGCACGGCCAAGCTGTTCAGCCCGTTTGCCGCAGCCGACGCGTTCAGGTTCACGAAAGTCTGTTTGGCGGGCTGGAAAGCCACCTCGGCCCCAAGACCGAACTTCTTCCAGAGCATCAGGTCGCCGCCAAAGCCGATGGTGACGCCGCTGAGCGCGGGGGTCGACACGCAAGGCCCATAAAGATCGCCCGTCGTGCAGGGATTCAGGCTTTGATCGACCTGGCTGGAACTGGCTTTATCCTGGACGGCGCCGACTCCCACGTTCAAGTCGAACGCGCTTTGGGCGGCGGCAAATTGAATGCAACAGAACAGCACGAACAGCAGGGGAAGGTAGCTGGAAATGCGTCTCACGTCGGAAATCTCCTCTACTCTTGCGGGATGCGGTCACTTCTATTTCAACACATACGACGCGGCAAGCGCGCGCCAAGTTTCAGAAGTATTTCACTCAACGTTTCTGGCATTGGGGGCAGAAATGCGACGAGCGTTGCGCCACCAGCAGGCGGCGGATGAGGGTCCCACAGACCAGGCAGGGCTGGCCGGTGCGCTGGTAAACGCGGTGGCTGAACTGGAAAAGACCCTTGCGGCCCTGGGCATCCACGTAATCGGAGACGGAAGAGCCGCCGGCGGCGATGGCTTCCATCAGCACCGCAACAATGGCCTCATGGAGCCGCCGGGCGCGGTCTCCGCGCAAGCGTGCAGCCACGGCCAAAGGATGAATTCCGGCGCGGAAGAGGGTTTCGTCCGCGTAAATGTTGCCCAATCCACGGAGGAAGCCCTGGTCCAACAGCAGCGCCTTGATGCGCGTCTTGCGGCGCTTGAGGGCGGCGGCGAACTCCGGGAACGGGATCTCCAGCGGCTCGGGTCCGAGTTTGGCAACCCGCTCGGGGAACGCCTCGCTGAATTGGATGCAGCCGAACTGGCGGCTGTCGTCGTACAGCAGGACGCCGCGGTCGAGCGTCAGGATGGCGTGGGTGTGCTTGCCCACCGGGCCGCCGAGCAGCAGGCGGCCGGTCATGCCGAGATGAACCGTCAGGTATCCGCCGCCCTCGAGCGACACCAGGATGAACTTTCCATAGCGCCGGACGCCCGCGATTCGGCGGCCCCGGATGCGCGCCGCGAGGGCATGCGGATCGGCGCCGCGCAACACGCGCCGGCAGCGGAATTCGGCGGAGACGATCCGGCGCCCCACCAGCGGCGCAATGGAGCGCACGACGGTTTCGACTTCGGGAAGCTCGGGCACCGGAGGACCGGTTACTTGCCGTCCCCGACTTGCTGGCTGAGGTACCGCTCGTACCCGATCTCTTTGATCTGATGGAGCTGCGCTTCGAGCCAATCCGCATGGCCCTCTTCGTCCTTCAGGAGGCACTGGAAGAGGTCGCTGGAAGCGTTGTCCGCCTCTTCCCCGGATACGCGGATGGCGCGATTGTACATGGCCACGGCGCCGATCTCGAGCTTCAGATCGCTCTCAATCTGGGCCTGCACGTTTTGTCCGACGGTAAGCTGCATCGGTTCGGTCATGCTGGGGGTGGCGCCCAGGAAAAGAATCCGCTCGATCAGCGCCTCGGCGTGCTTCATTTCCTCGATGGACGTCTTCTTAATATGCTTGCCGAGCCGGTCGTAGTGCCAGTTGTCGCACATCTCGGCATGGACAAAGTACTGGTTGATGGCGGTCAGCTCCTCGTGGAGCGCCTCATTCAATAAAGCGATTACTTTCGGGTTGCCTTGCATATAGGAGGATTCTATCAGGCCTGGAATCCAGCGTCCACCTGGTGGCGCCGGCGATCTTGTCGCCGGTGGGGTTGCGTGGACTGGGAACAACACCGGCGGCAAAGACCCGCATCGGGCGCTCCGCCGCCGGCGCTACGGGCGCGGCATGCCCGGCCCCTACAGTGCTAAACTGTTGGGAGATATGGCAATCCCGAATGTGAAACGTTTCCGTGCTTTCTGCCCCACCTGCAACGATAATTTCACGCTGATGGCGGTCCTGCCCAAGGACGCCAGCGTGGATCAGTACCTGGCGGACGCCGTGGCGCGCCACGATCACAAGGCGTTCCAGGAGTCCAAGGTGGCCCACTTCAAGATCCGCGTCGGCCAGCAGAAGCAGAGAAAGGCGAAGTAGGGGCCGGGCACGTCGCGTGCGTACCGCATGCCCGGCGCCCTACAACCTGGCCTGTAAGGTCCGCAAGGCTCGCAAACCTTCCTGCGCCACATCCGCGTCCTTATCGTTGCTGAGCTTCTGGAGATGCGGGATGCTCTCCTGGTCGCCGCTGCGGGCCAGCACTCCCGCCAGCCCGATCTTCTCGTCCTTCGTGCCCGTTTCGAGCGGGCCGTAGAGCGCCTTGCGGACCTGGCCGTCGCGCGCCAGTTCCACCAGGAAAGGAAACGCTTCGCCCTTGTAAGCCGCGGAATTCAACGTGTCGATCAAGTATTGCAACGGGCTGAATTCGGAGATTTCGGCCTTTCCGAGCATCACCTGGGCAAAGGCCAGGGAAAGCCGGGGCGGGGTTTTCCCCTCGTCCTGCCAGGCTTTTTCGAGCATGGGCAGATCGGCCGGGTTCCGCAGCCGGGCATAGCCTTCCGCCGCCGCCGCTCGCATCCGGTCGTCCTTGTCACTCAAATACTGCGCGTACAAGTCGCGGCTTTTCTCCGTCGGCAGCATGGCGATGGCGGTGAGCGCGGCGCGCTTCACCTTGGCATCGCGCGCGTGCTTAAGCACGTCGGCCAGCTCGGGGACGGCGTCTTTCGCCCGTAACAGCCCGGTGGTTTCGATGGCGGCGATTTGCACCTTTTGGTCGAGGTCGTGCAACAGGAACGTGACGCGCGGCCCGGCCGATTCCTCGCCGATCTTCTGCAATGCCACCAGCGATTCGTAGATCACTTCGCTGTTCTTGGAGTGAAGGGCTTCCACCAGGTCGGAAGTGTCTTGTCTGCTGCGCAGGATGCCGAGAGCGCGCGCGGCGTTGGCCCGCACATCCATGTTCCCGCCGCCGCTCGCCAGTCTGCCGAGCGCGTAAATTACCTCGGGCCGCACCATGACGTAGGGGTCGATCACCTGGTCGTTGGTGTCGGTGAACCGGCCCTTGATGCTCGAGCCGACACGCCGCAGCGACGCGCCGATGCCCGTCCGGACATAGCCGGGAAGGTAGAAGTTCACCAGGCCGTCGGTCGAGCGGATCTGCACTTCGGGATCGTTATCGCGGGTGGCCAGGATCAGCGCATCGAGGCTCGCCGCCGTGCCGATTTCGGTAATCTGCCTGACGGCTTCGATGCGCACTCCGGCATCCGGGTTCCTGAGCAGCTCCTGGAGTTGGGGGATGGCGCTGGAGCCGGCCTTGGCCATCTCGCGGACATCCTTGGGACGCACATCCTGGGCCGGCAGAAGCGCCGCCGAAGCAAGAAGGAGTACCAGCAGACAGGACCGCATACTTCTACTGTAGCGTGGCTGGTTGCGCCACGGCGCGATCAGGACTACGCTCCCTAACGGTCGCGGCTCGGAAACACGGCCACGTGTTTGCAGGCGCTTACCGAGCCGCGACCGTTAGGGAGCGATTGGACAGCTTACCGCACGAATTCCAGTTCCACGCGGTCGGGGACCAGGCCGGCTTCGAAGCCCAGGTCGAGCAGCTTCTGCGCGGCCCGCGGGACCACTTCGCCGGCGTCGAGGGTGTAGTGGTTGACGTACATGCCGACGAACTTTTCCGCCAGGCTCGGTTCCATGTCGCCGGCGAACTGGAGCGCATACTCGAGCGCCTCGTCGTGGTTGTCCAGCGCGTATTGGATGCTCTCGCGCATCAGCCGGCAGCACTCGCTCTGAATTTCCGGATCGAGCGACCGCAGCAGCACGTTGGCGCCCAGCGGCAGCGGCAAACCGAAGCTGGTCTTGAACCACCGCCCCAGATCCACGATGCGATGAAACCCCTCGCGGTCGAAGGTCAATTGCGCCTCGTGAATGATGAGGCCCGCGTCGACAGCGCGCTCCTTGACGGCGTCGGTGATCTTGTCGAAGGGCGTGACCACGGCTTCGAAATCCGGCTGGAACAGCTTCGACGCCAGGTACGCCGTGGTGAGCGTGCCGGGCACGGCGATGCGCTTGCCCTTCAACTCTTCCGGTTCCATGGGGTGGGTGGAAATGATCATGGGACCGTAGCCATCGCCGACGCTCGAGCCGCTGGCCATGAGCACATACCTGGCGGCCACGTACGGGTAGGCGTGATAGGAAATGGCGGTGAGCTCGTAGAGCCCCTCGATGGCCTTCCGGTTCAGCGTCTCGATGTCTTCCAGCACGTGGCGGAAGGAAACTCTGGGTGAGCGGACCTTCTTGGTTGCCAGGCCGTAGAACATGAAAGCGTCATCGGAATCCGGACTGTGCGCGCTGACGATCTCCAGAGAAGCAACCGAATTCATATGTTGGATAACTCATCCAGTTTACAACAGTGCGGCTCGCCCCCCGCCGGTCATTTTGCACGGGCGCGCGGCGACATAAGCCGGCGGACGGCGGCTGGCTGGGGCGCCGGACTGGAGGCAGATGCCGCCAGGACGCTCCCCACGGGAATCAGGGCCTCGGCTGCGTCCGAATCCGGGCCCACAATCTCCAGGGTGTTGTTTCCCGCGGTAACGCCGGTCGGCACGGTAAAGTTGATCTGATACAGCCCGGCCAAGTCAGGCGCCAGGCCGGTGTATTCAACGGTGGTCGCCTGTATTCCGCCGATGAAAACCTCGAAGAGGTTGTTCGTCTGGCTGCTGGGTGGCCCGGCCGAGCCGTCCGTAATCACTGGATTCGTAGTGCCCAGCCCCGTCAGGTATACGGCCACCTCCTCACCAACTTGCGCGGGATTTTGCGCCGTTACCAGCGAATAATCCCCGTGCAGCACGGCGCCATAACCTAGACCGCCTGGCGGCACGGTGAACACGCCCGGCGCCGTCAGGTTCACGAATTCGGTCACCACATTCGAGAGGACGCCGTTGTTGTTCACCTGGATGCGGGCAATCGAAGACCCGACGGCATACGGCACGATGGCCGAGATCTGTCCCGGGCTCACGAATTGGACCGGCGCCGGGAGACCGTTGACCGTCACCTGGACGCCGTCGAGACCCGCTGTGGTCGGGAACGGAACCGTGTAGGCAGTCGCGGTACCGGGCGCCAGGTTGGCGCCGTACAGGGTGATGAAATCCCCGGGAGCGATGCCCGCCGTAAATGGCGCCGAACTAGCGGCGTTCACGATCCCCGCCGGATTGAGGTACACACCCGAGCCGCTGAAGCCGGGCGCCGGAAGCGCCACGTTAATGCCCAGGTAGGGACCGATTCCGGACCCGATCCGCACCCCGTCGGCGCCCACCACATAGTTCATGATGGCGGGGTTGCTGTACGTTCCATTCTGGCTCACGGAGTACGCTTCGCCGTAGGTGTAGCCGTAGAGGTAGCCGTCTAACACATCGGCCACCCGCTGGTGGCCCACCGCCATCCCCGCATTCGCGTTGAGCGATCCGTAATAAGAATCGAAGACGGAGGACAGGTCCATGCCGGCCTGGTAGTAGAGGCCCCAAAAGCTGGGCGTGCCGGATGCGGTGCGAATTCCCACCAGGAAATCCCACCCTATGGGCGACCCGCCAAAAACGAAATTGCCGTCCGGCGAGAAGTACAGATATTTCTGCCCGACAATCAGCGTGGCATTCGATGGGCTCGGAAACGCCACCACGGCGGCGCCGCCGCTGAAGGAGTACTTGACCGCGGTCGCGGTCTGGGTGACCACGGTCGAGCCATGGCCGTAAACGTATCCCGTGAGGGACACGTTTCCCAGGTTGCCCGCGCCGTCCGGATTCATCTGGAACATCGAGCTGATGCCATTCGGGGTATCCATGTCCGCCAGCCAGTAGGAGCCCTTGAACGTTGCATTCGTAGGCATTGGCGTAGCCAGAGGCGCGGCGATGAAAAGATCGTTGAAGCCGCTTTCCGTGCTGCTGCCGACAAAAATGCCCTGCTGCGATACCAAGCCGTAGACGCTAATTCCGCTGAATGCCGGGCTGGAAAGGAATCCGTAGCCGGAGGCCGCGATGGAGTACGTGCCGCTGGTGGGGAGGCTATACTGCGCGCAGGTTCCGAGCCCGGACGTGGAATCGTAAACCATGCAATTGATGCTGTAGGTCCCACTGCCGTTGAAGGTGATGGTGCCGTAGAGTGCATCTTGGCTGAGCGCGCCGGTGCTCGACGCGAAGAACATCACTTCCCGGAAGTAGTATTGCCCGTTGAGCATGCTGTTGCCGCTGGTATCCCACTGAGCGAACGCCTGCCAGCCAGTGGCAGCACAAAAAAGCACCAGCCATCGCGCGAGTTTCATAATCCTCCTTGGTGTTTGGACGTTGGGAGCCAGCGTGGGATTACACGAAAATCAAAAAGTGCCGCCAAATGAGGTGGACGGTGGCGGCTTCCGGGGGATACGATTTCAAGTATGTTTAAGGCTTTGGGAATCGTCGCGATGGCCGCGTTGCCGGTTCTGGCCCAGGACGGCTCGATTTCGGCGGAGCGCATCCGCGAGCACACCCGGTTTCTGTCGCTCGATTTGCTGGAGGGCCGCGGCGTCGGCCAGCGGGGCGGGGACATCTCGACCGAGTACATCGCCACCGAATTCGCCCTGGCGGGGGCCCAGCCGGCGGGCGACAACGGAAGCTATTTCCAGAAAGTGCCGTTGGTGGGGGTTGAGACCACTCCGGACGCACAGCTTTCGGCCGCGGTTGGGGGCAAGAGCGTGGACTTCCGCTGGCTCGAGGATTTCGTGGGCGTCAGCCGGCGGCAAACACCGCAGACGCGCTTCGAAGGCGAGGCCATCTTTGTGGGCCACGGCATCACGGCGCCGGAATGGAAATGGGACGACTTCAAAGGCGTGGACGTGAAAGGCAAGGTGCTGGTGCTGTTCACCAACGAGCCCGCCTCGAACGACGCGGGGTTCTTCGAGGGCCGCGCGCTCACCTACTACGGCCGCTGGACCTACAAGTACGAAGAAGCGGTGCGGCGGGGCGCGGTGGGCGCCATCCTCATCCACACCACTCCCACCGCGGGCTACGGCTGGGAGGTGGTGCGCAACTCCTGGGGCCGCGAGACGCCCTTCATGAAGCTGGCCGCCGGCCCAGAGGGCACCCCACCGGCGCTGGCCTTTCAGGGATGGGTGACGCGTGAAGCCGGGGAGAAGTTGCTGGCCCTGGCGGGCAAGACCGTGGACGAACTTCTGGCGGCTTCCGAGAAGCGCGACTTCCAGCCGATTCCGTTGGGAGTCCGCATCCGCGGCAGCATGCCCGCCAAGATACGGGATCTCGATACGCGCAACGTGGCGGCCATCGTGCCGGGCAGCGACGCCAAGCTGAAGGACGAAGTGGTGGTCTTCAGCGCGCATTGGGACCACCTGGGAATCGGCACGCCGGTCAACGGCGACGCCATCTACAACGGCGCCATCGACAACGCCACCGGCTGCGGCATTCTAATCGAGCTGGCGCGCGCTTGGGCCTCACTGCCGCAGAAGCCCCGGCGCACCGCGCTGTTTCTTTCGGTGACGGCGGAAGAAGGCGGGATGCTCGGCTCCGAGTATTACGCCGCGCATCCCCTGTACGCGCCCGGCAAGACGGCTATCGATTTGAATTACGACGCGCTGTATCCCTTTGGCCGTGCCAAGGACGTGGTGCTCACGGGCGCCGAGCGGACCACGGTCTGGCCGCTGGCGCAGCAGATCGCCAAACGCCTGAACCTCGAGATTTCTTCCGATGCGCAGCCGGAGCAGGGCCACTACTTCCGGTCCGACCACTTCTCGTTCGCGCACGCCGGAATACCGGCCTTTTCCATCGAGCACGCCACCGAATTTCTGGGGAAGCCGGCGGGCTACGGCCATAAGATGTGGGAAGAGTACAACAGCCAGCACTACCACCAGCCCTCGGACGAATTCCAGGCGGATTGGGATTTCACGGCAGTCCAGCAGGCGGCCGAGTACGGCTTCGTGCTGGGCATGGAGATCGCCAACCAGGACAAGCTGCCGGACTGGCGGCCGGGGGACCAGTTCCACCGGTAAGTCACGGCGCAGCGTTCGGCAGCGCCTCCACGGATGCCGTCACTTCGCCCGTCAGCCTCAGCACGTTCCACCTGGCCTTCTCGAGGGCGTACTGTGCGTCGTAGAAGGCGATCCACTTGTGGTTCTCGACGATGCGCGCCTCCTCCACCCGGCGCAACAGCGCGCGGCCTTCCTGCATCTGGGCGAGGTTCATGGAAAGCTGCTCGCGCGCGACATCCAGGTCCAACCCCGCTACTTCCGCCGCGGTCTCCGCTTTCTTCACATCGCGGAATGCCTGCTGGAGGTCGGAAGCCAGGCGGTTTCGCGAATTCCCCAGCTCGATTCTCAAGTGGGAGATGTCGATTTGCGCTTGCGCGATCTGCGCGCTTACGCCCGAGCCGGTGAATAGCGGCACTTGGAATGACACGCCAAATTGCACGTTGTTGCGCTGAAACTTCTGGAAGAACTCGGCGTAGTTATTGAACTTGGCGAGCATGCCGTACTGCGCCACCAGGTCCATCTTCGGCCATCGCTCCGCTTTCGCGCCGCGCATTTCCAGGCCCTTGGAGACGATCTGCGATTGCAGCTTGCGCAGTTCCTGGTTGGATTCCAGGGCGGCTTGGATGGCCTGCTCTTCGGATGGCGGCAAGGCCGGCGCGCGGCGCTCCTCCGCCACCGCCCGCACGCGCTCGTCGGCGGAGAGCCCGATGGCCATGGCCAGCGCCGTCTCGGCGGTGGCCTGGTCGGCCTCCAGGCTCTCGGCGGTCTGGCGCGCGCGCGCCACATCCAGGGCCGCCTGCTTCTCCGCCAGCGGCAGGGCGCGGCCTTCCCGCACCAGCGCGCGGACGGTTTCGAGAACCTTGTCGAGGCTCTCGGCGTCCTTTCGCGCGAGCGCGCCGATGCGCGCCGCGCGTTCGGCATCCAGGTACAGCGACGCGGTGCGGTATGCCACCTCGTCCCGCTTGCCCACGACGCTCAAGGCAGCCCCGCGCGCGTCCTCTTTCGCCTGGGCCACGGCGAAACTCTGCGGCCGGTTGAACAGATCCTGGGTGGCGCGCCCCTGCACGATACTGGGCGCGGAGCCTTCGATGCTCATGGGAAAACCGTTGCTGTAGGCGAGGCCGCTGCCCACGGCGAGGCGGGGCGTGAAGGGATCCTTGGCCACCCGGACGGCCTGCCGGGCGCTTTCCTCTTCGAGGCGGCTCAGAGCGATGTCGGGATTCTGCTTGAGCGCCGTCTCGACGGCCTGCCGCAGCGTCATGGGGCGCACTTCGGCGCGCAGCAGGCAAGCCAATGCCAGGAAGGAGGCTGCTGTTTTACG
>Ga0326727_10009372_pt1 | contig 24134 bp, 22 predicted proteins | sample MB2enrmetagenome_FD_207643 | JGI IMG/M metagenome (GOLD analysis project Ga0326727, IMG submission 207643) | Lab enriched peat soil microbial communities from McLean, Ithaca, NY, United States - MB29MY | ecosystem: Environmental > Terrestrial > Soil > Wetlands > Peat | place: USA: New York... | reverse complement strand
CATTGAGCCGTTTACCGAGTTGAACCCATCGGCCGAGAACCTGGCGCGCTACTTCTACCAGCAGACCGCGCAACAACTTCAGGAGATGACCGGCGGGCGGGTGCGGGTGAAGGACTGTACGCTGTTCGAGACCGACAGCAGCTTCGCGCGGTACTACGAGTAGCGCCTGAGAAATCTTTTGAATGTCTGAACAAGATTGTGATATTCCCTTGGCGGCTAAAGCCCTATTACGGTTGCGCCTATTGTGGACGGACTGAAGCCCGTCCCTATCAAAACAATTCGTCGCTCACATCATTCCTAAGCGTCTTGCGGTAGAGCAGTGCGTGCAGGTTTTGCGCGTAGAAGTTATCTGTCTCGCCCACGCGCGCATAGCCGATTGCTTCGTAGAAGCGGATGGCAGCGGCGTTGCCGGTGAAGACGTGCAGATGCATCTCCACGGCGCCGGCTGCATGGAGTTTGGATTCGACTTTGGCCATAAGACGCCGCGCCAGTCCTCGCCGCCGCCATGCGGGAGCAACATCCAGCGTGACCACATAGCCGGTGCACTGCTCCAACTGTGCGACGCAGAAGCCCGCCAGTTCGCCCTCTGTCTCGGCGAGCAGGGTGACCGCTCCAGGTGTCTCCGCGAAGCTGCGCATGGCCCCGCGGCTGAAGCGGAAGACCGGCTCGAAGCAGAGGAGGTCGAGCGCGTGCATTGCCTGCCAGTCACCCAGGCGATAGCTGCGCAGCGTCGCGTGATTCATGCCGACTTCGGAGTTGGAGTGGTTCGGAGTCACGGCTAGAGCCAGCGGCGCATCAGCCTGCGCACCATTTCTGTGGTGACACCGTAGACGACAAAGGAGGTGATCTCGCTGCCGCGGTCGCGCAAGGTGTTGTCCTGGTCATTGGGTTGGGCGGGATGGGCCGCAAGGCCAAGCGCGGACATCTCGATTTCGTGACTCATTGCCTCGAGCGCCAGGCCGAAGCCGGCCCCCTGCTTCACGGTGGCCTCGGGATAGAACTCGGCTACCGCGCCATAGGCCGCGCCGGCTACCGCGCCGAGACCCCAGCGGAAGGCCTCGCTCTGTCTCGCCTTTTCGAGTGCCGTCAGGGTGTTGCCGGCTATGCACTCGGCGGCCAACTCCTGAGGCTCTGTAGCATGCTTCGGCAGCGGGGTAAAGATGCGCTCGGCAAAGGTTTGAACGGCCGTACCGGCCAGTCCGCCGATCAAGCCTGCGATCAGTCCTTTGCCCAGCGACTTATGCTTCTTCACCGCGGCGACTTGTGATTCGCTCATGACAATCCCTTCAGCCTCTCGGCCCCAAACCTCTCGCGCAAGAGTGGGCCAACTCTTTAGGATGCAACTGCACGGCATCGCGTGCGCTGTATCCACATATAGCAGCTATAGCGCGGGCCTTCAGCCCGCAGTCATATGGCGGATCCGGTCCTGGGGCTACCTGCCCCAGCGAGCAAGCTTTCACCCCAGTGAACAAGTTCACGGGGAACCCCGAAGCTCGCCGGAGACCCCGTTCGCCCCAGGCTAGGATAGAACGGGCCGTTGGCCCTTTCCAGGCAAAGACAAAAACAGCGGTTGCGGCAAAGTCAGCGCAGGCCGGCTTCGGGCCATTCGTAGACTACAACGCCCATGTCGCCCAGGGTTTTGATGGCCGCCTCGACGTTGCGGCGAACCGCAGGCCGGGCCGAGGCTGGCGTGTCGTGCGCCTCTTCGATGGCCACCACGCGGCCATAGGGCCAGGAACTCTCGGGCACCGCATCCAGCGCGGCGGGCAGATCGCTGACGCGCACGGTGAGGTCCTGGCGGCGCGCGGAGACGGGACGCAACATGCCGCCCACGCCCAGTTGGGATGTGTTGGCGTCGGCCTGTGTGACATGCAGCGTGGCCATGTTTTGCTGCACCGTGAGGTAGGGGTTCTCCCACTCCGAGAGGCTGGGGATGGCCAGGTAGCGGCTCTTGGAGGGCGGTGGGATGAGGTCCAACTGCTGACGCGCGGAGTCGACCGCCTGCGGACTGGCAGTTGGGATGGTGGTGCCGGCCGACGCGCTCTTGCAGCCAGTGAGCAGCATGGGAGATGCGGCCAGGCAGAGGGCCGCTGCAAGCACAAGCGGCAATCTTGCGCGGGAAGAAGACCGCGAAGAGACGATGCGGTCAGAGGATGAGTGAGAAAGTTCAGTTATACGCACGCTATTAAGCATATCAAGAGGTTGGATGCAGATTCCACTCGCTGCCTCACGATGACCCGATACGAATCATCGAAAAATCACAACAATTACCTCTGGCAGACACGAGATCGGGCCTATACTTCATAAACTTCCGCAAGGATGCCGGCCAGAATCCAAGCATCGCATTTTACCAAGGAGTCTAAATGTCCATTCTGAATCGCTGGTTTGAAGAGGTCTGGAATCAGGGCCGTGAGGCCACCATCGACGAGCTGCTCGATCCCAACGTACAAGGCCACGGGCTGATCGATCCACAAGGCAACGAAGTCACAGGGATTGAATCGTTCAAGGTTTTTTGGCGAGTGCTGCGTACAGCACTGCCGGATATACATATTGATGTGCTGGAAACCGTTACGGAAGGTAACCTGAGCGTAGCGCGCTATGTCGTCACCGGCAAACACACCGGAGAAGGCATCGGCAAGAGTCCAACTGGGAACCCCATCGTATTCACCGGCATGTCCATGGCTCGTGTCAAAGACGGAAAGTTCATCGAAGTATGGAACAACATCGACTTCACAACCATGTACCAACAGATGAAGTAGCTCCCTCTCGGTGCAGAGGACCATCCTGCTAAACCGCTTCAGGAGGATGGCACTGGCAGAAGCCGGTGCGCCCTGTGGAGAACGCATACAATCGAAGGATGGTTAAAGGAATTACGCTGGTGCGGCAGGTGGCTTCGGCGGATGCGCTGGAGAAGTTGGCCAGCCTGTTGGGCGCGCTTGGCTTTGAACCGGGCAAGGGCTGGGAGGATGGAGGCGGACGGGGCGCGGCATTTCTGGCTCCGCTGGGCAACCTGGAGCTGGTGGCTGGCCGCGCGCCGGCTGTTCCTCCAATCCTGATTGAAGTGACGCAACTGGACCAGGTGCGCGCGGTGGTCGAGCAATGGATGAAAGCCAACAGCGGCGGCGAAGAGATTGGCGAACGGCTCACCGAAGTTGCGCCGACGCACTGGAACTCGCGGCTGTTTACGGTGGCGCCCGACGCATCGCTTCTGCTCGGCTTCTGGGAGCCGGAGAACCCGCTGCATGGCAAGCCCATCGCCGTCGAAGGCGACCTGTCGGCAGCGGGAATGAGGTTTGCGATTGTGGTTGCGCGCTGGAACGCAGTGATTACCGATCGCCTGCTGCAGGGCGCGCTGGACGGACTGCTGCGCAGCGGCGCGGCGCGCGCGGAGATCCAGATAGTGCGCGTACCCGGCGCATGGGAGATTCCTTCGGCGGCGCGAACCCTGGCGGAGTCGAAGAGTTGCGACGCGGTGATTACGCTGGGCTGCCTGCTGCGCGGCGAGACGGCGCACTACGAGGCCATCTACACGGAGGTTGCGCGCGGCATTGGACAATCGCAACAGGAGACGGGCGTGCCGCATAGCTTCGGCGTATTGACCTGCGAGACGCTGGAGCAGGCGTTGGACCGCGCCGGCGTGAAGGCTGGCAACAAGGGCTTCGAGGCCGCCATCGCGGCGATTGAGATGGTTTCGATCCAAAGGAAACTGGCGGGGAAGAAGTAAGTGGGAACACGCCGCAAGTCCCGCGAACTGACAATGCAGATGCTCTTCCAGGGCGACTTGGGCAAGCAGACGCCGGAGGAGGTGCGCTCGCTGTTCTGGCCCTCGCGCGACGACGTGGACGCGGAGATGCGGGGCTTTGCCGAGGACCTGTACCGGGTTGCCAGCGAGCGGCAAAAGGAGATCGACGAGCTGATCGAAGAGCATGCGCAGAACTGGCGGCTGGAGCGCATGGCGGTGGTGGATCGCAACCTGCTACGCACGGCTGTCGCGGAGCTGCTGGGCTGCCCCAACACGCCGGCTGCCATCGTCATCAACGAGTCCCTGGAGATTGCCCGCCGCTACGCCGCGCCGGAGTCCGTGCAGTTTCTCAACGGAGTGCTGGACGCCATCGCGCGCAAGCTGCTGAAGCAGCGCCTCGGCTGATCCCTAACGACAACGCCAACTCCATACAACGATCCTGGCCTCCCGCGCGGGGAAGCCGATGTCCTCGTCCCGTTTGCCGCAGGGGCTCACAGGATGGAAGTAGCGGGCGCTTTGCCAGATTCCGGGTTGTAGCTCACTGCTTTGGGACGCACCGTGTTGCGGCCGCATTCCTTGGCCTCATACATGGCCGCGTCGGCGCGCCGCATCATGCCTTCCCAGCCACCTTGCGCGGGGTCGAGCTGGGCCACGCCGGCGCTGATGGTAAACCGAATAATCTCGTCCTCGAAGGGCACTTCGAGCGCCTCCACGGACTGCCTTACACGCTCCGCGGCCACGATGCCGGCCGAAGCCGTGGTGTTGGGCAACAGGATGGTGAACTCTTCGCCGCCGGTGCGGGCGAGCACATCGTTGACGCGCATCATGGGTTTGATCTGGTGCACCAGGGCCTGCAGCACGGCATCTCCGGCAGCGTGTCCGAGCGTGTCGTTGATGTGCTTGAAGTCGTCGATATCGAGCACGATCATGCAAGGCAGATGGCCATAACGGATGCTTCGCGTGGTCTCGCGCAGTGCTGTATCCTCCATGGCCCTGCGATTCATCGCTCCGGTGAGCGGATCGGTGCGAGCCTGCTCGGCCAGTTCCTTGCTCAGCTCCGTCACCAGGAACCAGAGCATGCACATCACCATGCAGGTGGCAAGGAAGGCCATTGCGGCCAGCGAATAAACCCACTTCCAATCGGTGAGGGCACGCTCGGTCTGGTCAGCGTGCTTGTAATACAGGTCTGTCAGGATGGCGCGGATTGTCATCACAACCGCGTCTGCGACGAGGACCAGGGCCGTGACCCTTGCCACCGCGGCAAAGGGCCCGCGCCCGTTCTTGAAGAGGACCCAAGCAGCGACGCCACAGACCAAGATGTTGGGGATGTTGATGACGTTACCGCTGTACGGCACCCTGTTGAGAAACAGGATGGTATAGGCCACCAGGGCAAGGCCAATCACAACGAAGGGCCAGCGACTGTGTAACGGCTTGCGCTGCACAAACCAGCGCAGACCCAGGAACTGCATCACGAAGGAGACCAGGTAAAGTTCCTGGGCCACCATTTCGCTGAGGGTGGCGGAAATTTTATCATCCAGGCCTTGCAGGACCAGCTTGACCAGCCCTACGACCATTCCGCCGGCAAACCACCTCAGCCCAGTTACGGCACGGTTGCGCCAGGCGAGCAGGCAGAGGCATGCCGTAAACACGGTGACCGAGACGATATTCGTGAAGAAAAAGGTTCCGTAATTGATCACGTCTAAGAAAAGCCGCTTTCTGGGAAACTATACTAGACGTTTTGCGTTGGGAGTACGTTCCGGGGGGGAAATGCAATTGTACCGAGCCAGGAATATCTCCATTTTACTAAGTCCGACCCGATTGCATTCTGTATCGACAGCATGACTCCCACCATCCGCAGATGCGATCTAAAGCCTCGGGCCTAGGTCTTCTCCGGCTCGCGGATCGTGCAACACGAACAGTGTAAGTATTTGAAAAATTACAGAGTTACAACTTTCATGGGGTAGAGGATACGACCACTCAGGCCAGGTGCCGCGGCAGATCCGGCCCGCCAGCATTCTGAAGTTGGAACAGAGGGAATACGCAGCCGCAACGTGCATTTCTCACTCTGGGAACGGCGGCGAGAGGTGTTCGCGGCTGGGTGGAAGAAAGAGCCGCCGCACACAATTCCGAGGGTTGCGAGTGAATTTGCGGGATGCTTCTCTACGTCGTTTTGCGCGGCTTTTGCACCATCATATTGACCGGCACAATAGCGCCGGAGGGGTTGGCCAGGTTAGGCGCCAGGGTCGATGAGTCGGTCAGCGTGCTGCGGTTGACGATGTGGACCAGGTTGTCTCCCGAGGTTGCCGCATACACGATTGTGTTGTCCGCGCTGATCACGCCCGCGATCGGCGCTGTTGCCGAGCCGGAGAGCTTGATGTAGGTGGTCGTCCCCGGTCCGTTGCTGGATGGAAGATAGGCGGGAAGAACTCCTCCGGAACCGGTGTAGGTGATAAAGGCAACGGTGGAGTCCGATGCCGGCAAGACGCCAGTAATGGCAGTGGCCGTCACTGGGGTCAGAGTGGCGCGATAGACCGTGTTGGAGAAGGAGAGAGTCCCCGTCTGGGGGCATGCGACGCTGACCGGAACACCGCTGGCGTTGCCAGCCGGAATCTCCACATGCAGATCGCTCAGCGTGGGATTGGCGGTGGTCGCGGTTGCGCCCAGGATGTGCAACCCATCGTTGGTTGCGGCGATCCGGTCGGTGATTGCCGGAGAGCTGTCGGCAGGCGGATAGAACACATTGGATTCGTTAGCCGGCGAGGTGGCCGTGCTGATGGGACAGTAGCTACGCGCAGTTGTGGTCTGACCGGCAAAATACGCCCCGACGGCAGGCACAGTAATCGCGACGTCGGTCACTGGCGTTCCTGCTGAAGTTGCAGGAGTGATGCTGGTCCACCCGGTATAGGCCGAGTAGACCAGCAACTGATTGCCGGCGGTAATGTACACGGTCTGGTTGTCAGGGGAAAATTCAGCATGGGTCGCCACTCCTCCGTAGGTGGTGAGGATGCCTCCCGATGTACTCTCCAGAGAGATGATCTGCCGCACCGGATCGCTGATGACGAGGGTGCTGTTGTTTGGCGACACGGCGAGCACGGTTCCCGGCGAGGTAATGTCCGTGCGTGAGAGGCTCAGCGAGTTGACGGCATTCAGCACCATCAACGCGGTTGAGCTGCCCATGTAGATGGCTGTACCGTCATTGCTGATGACCATGGAGTTCGGCAAATAGGGCAACTGGAACGGCGACCCCACAACCGAGGTTGTGAAGTCGACCTGCACCACATCTTTGGACTGTGTACTGGCCATATACAGGACCGTGCTGTTGGTTCCGGGAGTGGAGATATTCACCGAATTGGAAGTAACGGGCAGGCCGTTGCCGAACAGTCCGATCTGGTTGTACGACGAGGAGTTGCAAGCCGGGGGCTGGCAGATTGCAGTAATCGAGGCCGCGCCAGCATAGGGCGGAGTAATGATGCCACTGGTGGGCGCGGGAATCGTGGCCGGAGTGGTTGACACATACTCCAGCGACAGCCCGGTGATGGTAACGCCCTTGGTGTCGACGACCGTGGCCACCATCGCTTGTGGATTGTTTTCATTGACCACCACGGAATTGGAGGTTGTGCCAGGAGTTGTGAGGGCGATCGAGGCCGGCGGACAGGTGGAGAAGAAACCCGCCGAGCTGGCTGCGTTCGCTATATTGGCCGTGATCAGCACCGATCCCGGTTGATTTGCCGTGGCCACGCCGTTCTGATCGATGCTGAGAACGGGCGAGATTGCGGTGAGGCTGGAGGCTCCCGCCGCGGTAAACTGCAGATGCCCCACCGCGCAACTGATGTTGGTTTGATTGGCGCCCGATCCCGCGTAGACGCGCGCCACAAGCTGGGCGGTCGATCCCTGCGAAATGCATGAGTTTGTCGGATACGGCGGAGCCGTGACCGCGCCCGAGGTGGCCAGCGGACAGCATGCAGTCGTAGGATCGGTCGAACAGTTGGATGACGGACCTCCCAGCACAATGCCGGTCACCACCGGATGCACAAAGATAGGCAGAGGGTTGCTGGTCGCGCCGTTAAAGGTGGCGGCGATATAGGCTATGCCCGACTTGTTAGTCGGAGTGCAATAGGTGTAATCGGCAATCCCTCCGCCCGAGTTGCGGTTCCAGGTTCCCGCACAGAGCCGGCCGGTGGACGGCTGCACGTCGGCGATGGTCATGTCCGAGGTACCGTAGGTGAATGACGGCACCACAACGTTGTTGCCCTTGCAGTCCGTCGCAGTAGGTCTCTGGAGCTGCCCTAACTCTCCGTAGTTCAGCGATATTCCATAGACAATCGGCTGCAACGTGATGGTCGCGGCCTGAGTTGTTGTTGGGCCCGTGTCTCCGCCATTGCAGAATTCAGGCGCGGCAGTGCCCTTGTTGCAGCCCGAGATCGAGACCCCAAATGGAATCGTTGACAGAAATAGAACAAACAACGTAACGAACCGACGCATTAAACCTCCCCGTCCAACCGGAACCTGAGCTGAACGGTCACTCCACAGATGCTAATAACACAGATGTCAGTGTAGAAGCTGCGCACTCGAGACGCAAATAACTGTTGCGGTTTTAACGCGCCGGGGAGGCGAAGGAAAGCAGATGCAAGCGCATTGCTAGTTGGGAGGCATCTGGTCCTGAAACCAGCCGATGGTGCGGCGCAGCAGGTCGCGCTGGTGGTCTGGAGCGGAGAAGTGATGGCCCTCGCCGGGATAGATTACGAGTTGCGTCTTGACGCCCTGGTCGCGCAGCGCGTGCCAGAACTCGAAGCTCTGCGGTGCGGGACACTCGCCGTCGCGGTCGCCCACCAGCAGCAGGGTTGGAGTTTTTACGTTCTTGATGAAGTTGATGGGGGATGATCTGGCATAGACCGCCGGACCGTCGTAGACGGATGCGCCGAAGAAGGGGAGCATCCACTGGTCGATGGAGTTTTCGCCGTAGTAGCTCTGCCAGTTGGCGATGCCCGCGCCGGCCACGGCTGCGCGGAAGCGCGTGGTCTGGGTGACGGCGAACATGGTCATGAAGCCGCCATAGCTCCAGCCGGTGATGCCCTCGCGGTTCTTATCGATGGGAAAGCGCTTTTCCAGTATGTCGACGCCGGCGAGGATGTCACGCAGATCGCCGTAGCCGAAGTCTTTGACGTTGGCCTGGGTGAAACGCTCGCCTTGGCCAAAGCTACCGCGCGGATTGGGAAAAAAAACAAAGTAGCCCAGCGCGGAGAAGGGAGTCGCGCTATAGGTGGCCGTTGGCCAGCGCGGCGTCATCGCGTTCGACGGGCCGCCGTGGACGCTGACGATGAGCGGATATTTTTTGGATGGATCCCCGTCGTTCGGAGTCCAGCCTGCGGGATAGAGCAGCCAGCCCTGAATGTGAAAGCCATCGTTGCTGTAGTCGATGGATTCGGCCTTGCCCCACGCGGGTTTGAGAGTGTCGTTGAGATGAGTGATCTGCTTGAGGTTGTCGGAGGGACCGGCCCAGACCTCGGGCGGGCGATCGAAGGACTGGCGGATGAGGGCGATGTTTCCGGTCTTGGAGAGCGAGACGCTCATCGAATCGTCGCCGGCATGGATGGTATCGGGGAAGGTGAAGTCGAGGCCGGGAACGTCCTTGCCGGTGGCGAGATCGAGCGCGGCGATGCGGCTGCTGCCGCCAAAGTGCTCGGAGATGCCGATGTCGTGGTCGTCCAGCCAGGCGATGTAGGCGGGCGACGCGGGACGGTTGGGGGTGACGTCTTTGGGGGCATCACCGGGTGCAAGGCCGGAGGTGGGGATGATGTAGATGTCGCCGCCGGTTGAGCCCTGATCAGACATGAGGCCGCCGATGAAGGCGATGGTCTTGCCGTCGGCAGAGAAACGTGGAACGGCGATCTGCAGGCCGTGGAGGGGGCCGTTGGTGGTGGTGGGGTCGAAAATGAGTTCTAGTCTGTAACAAACCGGTATTGGTCGACAGGATGCCGGATTTGGAGACAATGGCTGCATGTAGAGCTTGGCCGTCCACCAGTTGTTTTCGCCGGGCGGGTTGGCAGCAACGAATGCGATGTTTTGCTCCGGTGAATTCGGCGCCCAAGCGAACTCGTACACATGCATTGAGGCGGGGGTGAACCAGACGCCCGAGTCTGGGTCGCTCGGGTTGAGGGCAGGCCCAGGTGCCTTCCAGTCGCTGGCGATGCCAACAACGGCAATGCGCTGCACTTCGACACCGTCTTCGCCGATGACGCCGGACCAGGGCTTCATGGCGTCGGTTGCTCCGGCGCGGCGGGTGGCGTTCTCGACGTAGAGGAAGGCGATGGATTTGCCGTCGGGCGACCATTGTAGCGAGCTGACCTCTCCACGTAGATAGCTCGCCTGCTTCATCGCGTTGCTGGCGAGAGTCCAGACGAAGATGTTCTGCTGCGCTGTTGGTTGAAACTTGCTGCTGCTGTTATCGAAGCAGTTGGAGAGGAAGGCGAGCTGCGAGCCATCGGGCGACCAAGTGGGATGTGAGGCGGTGCAGTTTCCGGGCTTGCTGCGCTTGGTGTCACTGACAGTGTCGGGCGAGAGGACGCGGTCCTGCGCGGGGCTCTGAGGCGCGATGCGGGTGAGATGCAGCTCTGAGCCGTGTTCTCCGTTGAAGGTCCAGGCCACGGTGTTGCCGTCGGGGGAGATGGCCGCGGTGTCTGGCATTCGCACGCGGTCCAGGGAATCGAGCAGCGACTCGATGCGCGGGTTGGATGTGCTGCCTGATGATGCTGAAATTTGTTGTGCGTGGACGGGAAGGTGCAGGCAGATCACGACTGCGGTTGCGGCGAAGAGGAGACGGACTGAGGAGCGACGATTGAGCGCATCCATCCTGCGAAAAGGCTAGCACGGAGTGGGGCGGCGAAGAAGAACGTACCTTTAGTGGCCGGGGAGGACGAGCTGGCGGGTATGCAGGCTGGACTGGGTCTCGGGGACGCTGCCGTCGTTGACTTCAACCAGCTGCGGCGTGCCTGCGAAGATGAAGCGGGTGGATGCGCTGGAGCGGCCGGGAATGCGCAGGCGCTGGGTGTCGGATGTGGTGGCGGAGCGGATGGTGACGGGGACCTCGGCCGCGGCGTAGCCGTCGTTGCGGACCTCGACGGCAACCATCCATCCTGTGGGCAGGCCGTTGCGCGAGGTGAGCTGGCTGGGGGTGACGCTGGCGATGCTGAGGTCGGGAAGGCCGCGGTCGCGGTAGACCCAATCGTCGAAGAACCAGTTGAGGTCCTGGTGGGATGCGTTTTCGAGGGCGTGTTGGATGCCTGCGGGGTCGAGGTCGAGGCGGGGATCTTTGCGGTAGGCCTGCAGGGCCTGCTTGAGCGCGTCGTCGCCGATGATGGAGCGCAGCATCCACCAGACGGCGGCGGCCTTGGTGCGGTAGAAGACCTCTCCGGTGGCGTCGGCCAGGCTGGAGCCCGCTAAAGAGTCGGATGCGCATTCGAGCGATGTGCCCGGCTCTTTCCCCCCCATGACGATAGAACCGTCATGAATGGGGCACCCGGCTGGGTCGGGATCTTCCGGCTCGATGAGGGCGAGGGAGCGGGCGTCGTCGTCGAGTTGGGTGAGGGCGGCGGCGCGGCCAGAGGTGCGCTCGATCCAGAGCAGGCCGAGGAACTGGGCCAGGCCCTCGTCGATCCAGGGATGGGAGGAGTGGATCCAGACGTGAGTGAGGGAGTGGGCGAGCGCGGGAGCGAGGGTTGCGGGTTCGGCGGCGCGCATGGGGAGGACAAGAAGGGAATCGTCCTCGAAGGGCTGGCCGGTGTGGTCGAGGAGGTTGAGCGGGGTGAGCGGCTGCGGGCCGAACCAGTCGGTGAGCAGCGGTTCGACCAGAGCGGCGGCGGCGGAGTAGGCGGGCAGCGCGTCGTAATGGCTGGTGATGGCGGCGATGAGCGAGGGGTTGGCGGGCGTTCCGACCTGGCTGGGGGGACGGTCGGTGACGAATAGGCTGAGCGGACGGAAGCCCAGCGGCTGGGAATCGAAAAGGGCTGTGGCAATGCCGGGCGACTCGGCGGCGGGCAGGTTGGCGTTGTCGCTGATAGCGGTGAGCGGTTGGCGGCGGCCGCAGAAGAAGGCTGCATCGGGTGGGTCGCCGGTGTATTCGACTGCGAGGCGGAGCCGGACGGTAGCGGCGGACTGGCGGAAGCGGGCGCGGCCCACGGACTGGAAGAGCTTAGCCCCGTCGCCGAGGAAGACGGGTGGCGCGGAGACGGGGAACCAGAGGACATCGCCGAATCCGCGCAGGGCAGTGCCGCCGATCTGGCCATCGGGATTGCTGGCGGCGATGGCGTCCCAGTCGGCGCTGAGGGCCTGCTCTTCGGGCGCGCCGATGCGCTCCAGCCGCTCGGCTGAGGGCTGGATTGCGCGGGAGTAAAGCGCGGTGAGCGAAATGGATGCGCCGGGGGCAAGCGGTTGTGCGAGGGTGACGACGGCTTCGTTCATCTTGCCGGTGTGGTCGGCGTCGGTGTCGATGATGTTAGCGGCGAAAGGGAGGGGTGTGTTAGAGCCGGTGAGACTGCGCGTAGAGAGGGCGTCCCAGTGTAGCGAAGAGCTGATCTGGAGGATAAGGCGTGCGAGGGGAGTGGGGCCGTCGTTCTTCACGGTGAAGCCTGCGCGGACGGAGATTCCAGCGGAGGCTGGGGTGAGGTGGACGTCGAGGTCGTAGGCGGTGAAGGTGAGGGCGTTGCGCTCGGCGTCAGTGACGGGGAGCGAGTCTGCTGGGGTAGGTACGGATGGCTTTAGCGCGGTGAGTTGCGGTGTGGTTTGCGGTTGAGAATCGGAGGGTTGCGTCGCATTATCGGGGTCCAAGCTGCGGGAGAAGAGGACCTTTCCGGGGGGTGGCTGCTCTGTCTGCGGAGCGGGGGGCTGCGGAGCGCATGTTAGTCCCACTCCCAGAAACAAGTTCAGGATGATGGTGTGAAACAGAGGACGGCGGGTCACGAACCGAGTCCTTTGCGCGGTTTCGCAGGCGCGGCGGGCTTGGGAGCTGGCTGAACGGTGCGGGATCGCTGGCGCATGGCTTCGTACATGACGATCGCGCCGGCGACCGATACGTTCAACGAGGAGACCCTTCCGGCCATGGGGATACGGAGCTGGTGGTCGCAGGTCTTTTTGACCAGGTTGTGCAGTCCCTCGCCCTCGCGTCCCAGGACGAGGACGCAGTCGGTGCGGAAGTCGAAGCTGGTGTAATCTGGCGAGCCGCGCTCGTCGAGGCCGAGGACCCAGACGTTGGCCTGCTTCATCTGCTCCAGCGCACGGACGAGATTGGTGACGCGCGCGATTCGGACGTGCTCGGAGGCACCGGCGGAGGTCTTGGCGACGGTCGCCGACACTGGCGCAGTCCGGCGCTCGGGCAGGATCACTCCGTCGACTCCCGCCCCATCGGCGGTGCGCAAAAGAGCGCCCAGATTGTGCGGATCCTCGATGCCGTCCAGGGCGAGGAAGAAGCGGTGTGGGGACTGGGTTTGTTGGTTGCTCCTGGCTGGGATGTTGGTTTCGGGTGCAGGTGCGAGCAGGTCTTCGAGGGTGAGGAAGGCGCGCTCGTGAACCAGCGCGAGCACTCCCTGGTGGGCGTCTGTGCGTGCCATGCGGGTGAGCTGGTCGCGCGATTCGAGGGTGACGCGGACGCCCGCATCCCGGCAGATCTGAGCGAGGCGCTCCAGCCGGGCGTCTCCGCGTTCCCGGGCGAGCAGGACGCAGTCCAGGCGGCGCACGCCTGACCGAACCGCCTCCTGGATCGGGTGCAGGCCGTAAAGAACTTCCATAAGTAATAGTTTACGTCTGAAATAGGCCTCGCCAAGAGCAGCATTAGGGCTTTAGAATTAGCCATTGAGTCTATTCTGTGCGTTTTCGCCTGCGGCGCCGTGCGCCCCGGAAGGGATTTTGGATGCTATTTTTATCACGCGGTGAAAAGAGCACTGGCGGCCGAGACTTTTCCCAGCGGGTTGCCGTCTCTAAAAGTATGGGCGGCACAGCGATCGCGATCTCGGTGGAACAGGCGGAGCAAAGCCAGCGTGAAAACGCGGCCATAGCGCGCGGCCTGAAGTCTCAGGACACGGAACTTCTCGACCATTTAATTGAGCTGTACCAGCACCGGCTGTTGCGCTATCTGCTGTTTCTAACCGGCAAGCGCGAGGTGGCGGAAGACCTCTTCCAGGAAACCTGGATGCGGGTGCTGCTGCGGGGCAGTCAGTACAACGGCAAGGCGCGCTTCGATACATGGCTGTTCACGATCGCGCGCAACCTGGTGATCGACCTCTCGCGCAAGCGCAGCATGGCTTCGCTGGACGAGATGAGCGAGCCTGGCGATGACGGACGCGCGTTCGAGATAGCTGCCAATGGCCCCTCGCCGCTGGAACAGTTCGAGGGGAGCGAGGACCGCGCCGAGGTTGCCGCGGTGCTGCTGAAGCTGGAGCCCAACTACCGCGAGGTGCTGATGTTGCGCTTCCATGAGGAGATGTCGCTGGAAGAGATTGCAAGCGTGACACGCGCTCCACTCTCCACGGTAAAGTCGCGGCTGTATCGCGGTCTGGCCGCGCTGAAGCCGGAGATCGAGCACCTGCGCGGCAACCGCGCGATGGAGGCGACCGGATGAAAGCCTCCTTCGATCCACAATTCGATTCCCAGTTCAATGCTCTGGCGGACAATTCGTCGGTTCTTGGGTACAGTGGCAAGGAGGGCGCCACAATGGGGGCGCGTGCCAGTGTTGTGAACCGCACTCACCGCGTGGTGCGCGAGCGGGCCACCGTGATGCAGGAGCGGCGCAGCCATGCGCGCAGCCTGATGGTTCCGCTGGCCATCTGCTCGGCGCTGCTGATCCTGCTGGTTGTTGTGGTATGGAGTGGGCTGTATTCCGAGGCGGCGGAGGCCGCCGAGGCGGTGCAGGCCGACGTCTCCGCGCTGGCCACGACGGACTTAAGCAACCACTTTCTGGTGGTTCTGCTGTGGTTTGTCCCGTTCTCAATTGCGCTTCTGGCCGCTGCCTGGATTCGCCGCTCCCGCCATAATTCCAACGATGAGGCACTCTAATGCCGGAGCGTTGGAACCAGAAGACGTCTGACTCTTCCGACGTGCATGACGCGGTCGAGCACGATGGGTTGAAGATGATCCCGGTGTGGTCGATCGTTCTCGCTATTCTGGTGTTTGTGGGGTGGCTGTACTTCAGCTATTACGCGCAGCCGCACCACCACGGTCCGCAGCCGATCCGCCTGCTGATGGCCTATATGACGGGGACTGTGTTGGCCAGCTATGTGCTTCTGGTGGGATATGTGAGCCGCGATGTGAAGCGCCGCAATATGCCGGCGCTTCTGTGGATGCTGATTGTGGTGGTGATGCCGGGCGGGATCGGGGCCGTGGTCTATTTTCTGCTGCGCCAGCCGTTGATGATCCGCTGCCCGAACTGCAACACGGAGTTGAATGCGAGCGTCCACTTCTGTCCGCAGTGCCGGTTCCAGGTGGCCCCGGTGTGCGGCCAGTGCTTCCGCGGAGTGAAGCTCACCGACGCGTATTGCCCGCAGTGCGGGCACAACGTCTCCGAAGACGGCGGGCCGTCCCGGCTGCGCGCCTATAGCGACAGCTAGCGGGGGTTGTTGGTTGCCAGTTGCTGATTGTTAGTTGACTCAGTCGTTCTTTCTCTCTCCCCTCGACAAATCCATCCTACCCTTACGAGAATTCAAGTCTCTTATTCCCTGAATAATCGGAGGCTGACAACTGACTGCTCAAGGCACTAGAGTGGTCGTGAGGCAATTGTGTCTCGCCAGCCAGATGACCAGCAACCAACAACCTGCCACTAATCGCCTGCCACTGACAACGTGACCCTAACCGCGCTCATCATCGACGACGAACCGCTTGCCCGGCAGGAGTTGCTGTATCTGCTGCAGTCGGTGGAAGGGGTGGAGGTGGTGGCGCAGGGGTCGAATGGCATCGAAGCCGTGGAACTGGTGCGCGCGCACAAGCCGGACGTTATCTTCCTGGATGTGCAGATGCCCGGTCAGGACGGGTTCGCGGTGCTCAAGAAGCTTCTGGACAAGAGGATGGGTCTGCCGCAGGTGGTTTTTGCCACCGCCTTCGACCAGTATGCGGTGCGCGCGTTTGAGGTGAATGCGGTGGATTACCTGCTGAAGCCGTTCGACCGCAAACGGGTGCTGAAGACGATTGAGAAGGTGCGGGCCAGGATCGCGGTCAAGGCCGGGGATATCTCGGCGAGCGATGCGGCGACCACCGACGCCCGGCTGGAAGAACTGCTACGGTTGGTGGAGACGCGAACGCAACCAGCCCGGACCCAAACGGGCAAAGTGATTGTGCGTGCGCAGGGGCGGCTTCTGCTGGTGGACCAGAGGGAGATCTGCTTTGCGTCGATCGAAGGCGGGGCCATCAGCGTGGTGACGCGCGGTGTGGAGGGCCAGTCGAACTGCCGTACGCTGGAGGAACTGATGAACCAGCTCGACGCGGATGCGTTCTGGAGGGCGCATCGCTCGTTTGTGGTCAATATCCAGCACATCCGCGAGGTTGTGCCGTGGTTCAAGTCCAGCTACCAGTTGCGCATGGACGATGCCAAAAAGACGGAGATCCCGGTGAGCCGGGCGCAGACCAAGCGTCTGCGAGAGTTGTTTAATCTGTAAGCGCGAGGCGGCGCGCAACCTGCGACTCAGGGCATTCCGAGCCAGCCAAGGCGATAGACGAGGCCAATGGTTCCGATGGCCGGATGGATCTTGCCCGAGGCCGTCGGACCATCCCAACTCTGAAACTGACCATCGACCTTGATCGCAAAGTGGGTGCTGAGGTCGTAATCGAAGCCTGCGCCGGGGGAGTAGACGTAGGTGGTGGACACCAGATGGATGAAGTTGTTGAAGTTGTATCCTCCGTTGGCATACTTCAACTCGCCGCGTCCGAAGAGAAAGTCGCCATAGGGGTGGAGGCGGCTGCCCAGGAGGAAGTCCAACCTGAGTCCTCCCAGTACATCCCTCTGCGCGACGGTGGAGCCATGGTCGAAGGGATCGGTGGCGCGCAACTCGAGTATGGGGCGCATGCCTTGGCGGGGAGAGAGAGCGAGGTCGAGGCCGACGGTTGCACTGAGGTTTCTGCTGCCGGAGAGCCCGGTGGAAACGCCCGAGATCCCGCCGAAGGCCGACAGTTGAATGTCCTGGGTAGCGGTGGGTTTGGCTTGCTGCGCCGTGGCAACGCAAAGCCAAGGAATCGTTGCCAACAGCAACGTCAGCGCCGGCACAATCTTGGCATGCTTCATTCCGGTTCCGGCCCTCTGCGCTCCACAGATTCCGCGGAATGGAACGCATTCCATCTTCTCACCTCGCAATGATTCCGAGGCCTAAAAATATCTCATCGGCCAGTTTCGCCGTGCCCATCATGGACTTGGACGATCGGGGTGAAGGAGGGCCGCTATACGGGCCTGGGATTACGCTCCTCGAACTGTCGTTGATGCCAGTAGGGATAGATAAGTGGTAGCTGGCTGGCAGCGTCGAGCCGGGCGATCTGGTCTGGCGTCAGGCTCCAGCCGATGGCACCGAGGTTCTGCTTGAGTTGCTCCGCGTTACGCGCGCCGATGATAAGGGTGGAGACGGTGGGCCGGCGCAGAAGCCAGTTGAGCGCGATCTGGGGGACGGTCTTGCCGGTCTCGCCGGCGATTTCGTCGATGGCGGCTACAACTTTATAGAGGTGTTCCTCGGGGACTTGCGGGCCGATGTCGACGACCAGCCTAGAGTTGAGGCGGCTGTCTTTGGGGATGCCGGTTTCGCGGCGGATCTTGCCGGTGAGGCGGCCCCAGCCGAGCGGCGACCAGATGAGCGCACCCAGGCCCTGGTCGAGGGCGAGGGGCATCAGCTCCCACTCGTACTCGCGGTTCAGCAGCGAGTAGTAGACCTGGTGGCCGATGTAGCGGCTCCAGCCATGGCGCTCACTGACGGTGAGCGACTTCATCAGGCGCCAGCCGGAGAAGTTGGAGCAGGCGATGTAACGCACCTTGCCGTCGCGGACGAACTTGTCGAGGGCGGAGAGGGTCTCTTCGACCGGCGTGAGGGAGTCGGTTTCGTGCATGTGGTAGACATCCACATAGTCCGTGCCGAGGCGCTTCAGCGAGCCTTCGAGCGCCTGGGTGAGGTGGTAGCGCGAGGAGCCGACATCGTTGGCGCCGGGGCCGAAGCGGAAGGTGGCCTTGGTGGAGATCAAGACATCTTCGCGGCGGAGGTGCTGGATGGCCGCGCCGAGCACGGACTCGCTGGCGCCGAAGGAGTAGATGTCGGCTGTGTCGAAGAAGTTGAGGCCGGCGTCCATGCAGATGTCGACGATCTTGCGGGCTTCTTCCACGCCGGATGCGCCCCATGCCTTGAAGAACTCATCGTCGTGTCCGCCGAAGGTCCCGCAGCCGAAGCATAGCTCCGGCACCTTGAATCCCGATCTGCCAAGTTGTCTGTATTCCATGGTGAATAGGATGCTCCATCGTTGAAAGAGGGATCAACAGCCGAGTCACTACAATTGCGAATAAGCACTAGAATTAGTTATGCGCATCCGTCTGCTAGGAACCGCGCTGTTGGTGGCCTGCTCGGCGATTGCGCAGAGCCCGGCTGCGGTCGCGTCCCAGAGCCAGACGATTGCGCTGCAGACCGAACTTACGAAACTCGCTGCCGATGCCGTTTTGCTGCATACAGATCTTCCCGGCTTTGCCTGCACGGAGACTGCGCTAAGCCAGGCAATCAAGGAAAACAAGCGCAATCCCAAGAAAAACAAGGTGACGGAGCGGGTCCAGTTTGTCGCCAACGTGCGAGCCGAGCGTGCCGGAGATGGCAGGCTCCATGAGTCCCTCGATGTGACCGAGGTGAACGGCAAACCTCCTTCCGGGCACGGATTTAACCCGCCGATGATGGTGGAGGGCGGCTTCGACCAATCGCTCGACTTTTTCCTGCCCGAGAGGCAAACGTGCTTCCACTTCACGCTGAGCAATGGCCGGATCGACTTCGTCTCGCCGCCCGGCACCTTCGATCGCCCCCAATGCGGGGAGACGGGCGCCCCCAACGGTTTTGCTCTGTTGGACGACGCCGGCAATGTGAGCCACATGGAACGCCAGGTTCCACCCGAGTTGGCGCGTCAGGTCCATATCGTTGACTTCGCTTCCGCCGATATTGTTCCCACAGAACTGGATGGGAAGATGTATCCGCTGCCGGCAAAGGTGGTGGCCGAGGTGCCGAAGGATGGCGTGGTTCTCCACTTTGAAGCGACGTATGCTGGCTGCCACCTGTTCAAGGTTACGAGCAGGATCTTGCCCGGTACAGCGCCAGTTAGTGATAACGCCCCCGACCCTGCGACGTCGCATCCTTGACGGGCGCGGTAGAATCTAAAGAATGATGAATCTGGCTGGTGCAGCTACGGTGAATGCTTCCCGAGTGACGCGCTCGCGTCGCGATCAGCTCTAGCTGCGCTCAATCGCACTTCGGCTGTACTGGCCGATGCGCCTGCGCGTTGCACGCAAATTACAAACTCAATTTACCTTAGCGCATTGAACGCAATTTCACGCCTGAACGCAGGAGAAGGCCCTATGTTCGACCGTCTCGATCAATTGGAAACACGCTACGAAGAGCTTGGCCGGCAGATGTCCGACCCGACACTGGTAAACGACCAGGAGAACTATCGCAAGGTGGCGAAGGCACATCGCGATATCGAGCCGGTGGTAGAGAAGTTCCGCGAGTATCGCAAGATCAGGGACGGAATTGCCGAGGCCAAGGCCATGCTGGCCGATACGGACCCGGATGTGAAGGCGATGGCCGCCGAAGAGATCGCCACGCTGGAGCCGCGCTTGGCTCCGGTGGAGGAGGAGCTGAAGGTGATGCTCCTGCCCAAGGATCCGAACGACGAGAAGAACGTGGTGCTGGAGCTGCGCGCTGGCACCGGCGGGGACGAGGCGGCGCTGTTTGTGGCCGAGGTCTTCCGCATGTACATGCGATTTGCCGAGCAGCATAAATGGAAGGTGGAGGTGCTGTCGCAGAGCGAGTCGGGGATTGGCCACGGGCTTAAGGACGTGACGGCGATCATCGAGGGCGAGAATGTATATTCGCAACTGAAGTACGAATCGGGCGTGCATCGCGTGCAGCGCGTGCCGGAGACCGAGACGCAGGGGCGGGTGCATACCTCGGCGATAACGGTGGCGGTGCTGCCGGAGGCCGAGGAGGTGGATATCAAGATCGACCCGAAGGACCTGCGCATCGACACCTTTTGCTCGTCGGGGCCGGGAGGGCAGAGCGTGAATACAACTTACTCCGCGGTGCGGATTACGCATCTGCCGACCAATACAGTGGTGAGCTGCCAGGACGAAAAATCGCAAATCAAGAACCGTGAGAAGGGGATGCGCGTGCTTCGGGCAAGGCTGTATGAGATGGAGGCGGAGCGCATCCACCAGTTGCAGGCGAAGGACCGCAAGCAGCAGATTGGCTCGGGCGACCGGAGCGAGAAGATAAGGACGTACAACTTTCCCCAGAACAGGATGACAGACCATCGCATTGGGCTAACCAGCCATCAGTTGGCGCAGGTGATGGAGGGGCAGTTGCAGCCAACCATCGACGCGCTGATTGCGCATGCCACAGCGGAGAAGCTGAAGGCCGAGACGGTGGGGGCGTAAGCAGCGCCGTCGCATTTTTCATCCTGTATTCGCCGTCCTGGATGTCATTGGGAGCATCGAACGGAATGACGTTTGTGTGGGACAAGCACTTCGTGCCGTTCTCGACGCTTCGTGTGAGGGCAAGCACTTCGTGCTGTTCTCGACGCTTCGCGTGAAGGCAAAAACAGATTCGGCGCGATAGAATTTTCTTAGGAACAACCAGGAGAGATGCTATGGACCGTAGTGCAAGTGCAGTTTGGAATGGCAGTTTGAAGGATGGCAAAGGCGCGATTTCCAGTCAGAGCGGCGCGTTGAAGGCGATGCAGTACAGCTTTGCGGCGCGGTTCGAGAGCGGCGTCGGGACGAACCCGGAGGAGTTGATCGCGGCGGCGCATGCGGGGTGCTTCAGCATGGCGCTGAGCGCGGAGCTGGGCAAGGCCGGCTTTACGCCGGAGTCGATTGAGACGACGGCCGTGGTGACGCTGGACCTGCATGGGACGCCTACGATTACGAAGATTCGACTGACGACGAAGGCCAAGGTGCCGGCGATCGACAAGGCGAAGTTCGATGAGATTGCGAGCGGAGCGAAGAAGGGCTGCCCGGTGTCGCGAGTGCTGGCGGCGGCAGAGATCACGCTGGACGCGACACTGCTATAGGTTGGTTGCAAGACAAGTTATAGGAGACGCCCGCCGGGTTGGTGGGCGTTTCTACTCGCGCGCACGATAATTTTGCTCAGTGGGCGTGGGAGTGACCGTGGTGGGCGTGGGCGGCTTCGGGCTCCGGCGGGGCGGAGCAGCCGTGGGTGGTCTCGCAGCCTATGATCTCGAACTGGACGGTGGTGTGGGTGATGTGGAAGCGGTCGCGCAAGGCGGAGTTGATGGCGTCGAGGATCGAGGACGAACCGGAGATGGGCATCTCGCCGATGGTGACATGGCTGGCCAGCGCATGTGAGGAGGAGCCGAGCGACCAGACGTGCAGATCGTGCACGTCGAGGACGCCGGGAACGGCAGCGACGGCGGCGCGAATGTCTGGGAGTGAGAGGGTGCTGGGCGTGCCTTCCAGCAGGATGTTCAGCGTCTCGCGGACGATGGATGAGGAACTCCACGCGATCATTGCAGCGATGACGAGAGAAAGGGCGGGGTCGAGCCAGGATGCCCCGGTGGCGAGAATTCCCGCGCCGCCTGCGATGACGGCTGCGGTGGAGAGGGTGTCGCCCAGCATGTGCAGGAAGACGGTGCGGATATTGACGTCGCCGGAGGACTTCCAGAGCATCGCGGCGATGGCCCCGTTCATCAGGACGCCGGCGGCGGCTACGGTCATCATGATGCGCGGCTGGACGGGAACCGGAGTGACGATACGATGGATGGCGGCGAGGGCGATCCATGCGGCGAGGACGATGAGGGTGAGCGCGTTGACGAAGGCAGCGAGGACCCCGGCGCGCTGGTAGCCGAAGGTCTTCTGGTCGGTGGCGGGGCGGCGCTGGAAGTAGACGGCGACAAAGGAAAGCCCGATGGCCAGCATGTCCGAGAGGTTGTGGCCGGACTCGGAGATGAGGGCGAGGGAGTGCGCGCGCAGGCCGAAGTAGAACGTCCCCACGACGTAGCAGAGGGTGACAGCGAGCGAGATAAGGAGGACGCGTTGCATCCTGCGCGAGTTGGCCGCGACCTGGTGCATATGTACAGTGTAGAACGGCAGGAGTAGCGTAGCAGGGTCAGCATTGACGATATACTGGAAGTTGGCTATGAAGACGACTTCGGACGACTCTGCGAAGTTCTCGTTAAAAAACATCTACGCTGGAACGGACGCGCATCCTCTCGATCTGCGCAAGCGGCGGCGGGTGCGCTCGACCACGGTGCTGTGCGTGCGGCGGGGCGACAGTGTGGTGATGGCGGCGGATGGGCAGGTGACGCTGGGCGCAAGCGTGATGAAGCACTCGGCGAAGAAGATCCGGCGGCTCTATCAGGACAAGGTGCTGGCGGGATTTGCGGGTTCGACGGCGGACGCCTTCTCGCTCTTCGGACGCTTCGAGACCAAGCTGGAGCAGTACGCAGGCAACCTGGGTCGCAGTGCCGTGGAACTGGCCAAGGATTGGCGGACGGACCGGATGCTGCGCCATCTGGAGGCGCTGCTGATCGTATGCGACACGACGGCGACGTTCGTGCTGAGCGGAACGGGAGACGTGATCGAGCCGGACGATGGGATTGTGGCGATTGGGTCGGGCGGAAGCTTCGCGCTGGCAAGCGCACGCGCGCTGATGGAGAACACCGAGCTGAGCGCGCGGGAGATCGCAGAGAAGAGTTTACGGATCGCGGGGCAGATCTGCATCTACACCAACGACCAGTTGACGATTGAAGAGTTGAAGAAGAGCTAGGTTCGAGGGCGGGACAAAAGGACAACTACGGAGATTCTGAGCTGTGCTCAGAATGACGACATGGGTGGGTTTGGATAGGCGACCCGCAAGGGTTTAGAGGGAAGAATTTATGGCGATATTTTTACCGGGGACGGCGGACGACCAGGCCCTTGCGCTGGATGAGATGACTCCGCGCGAGATTGTGGCGGAGCTGGACAAGTATGTGGTGGGGCAGGGCGCGGCCAAGCGCGCGGTGGCGATTGCGCTGCGCGACAGGATGCGGCGGCAGAAGCTGTCGCCGGAACTGGCCGAAGACATCATGCCCAAGAACATCATCATGATTGGGCCGACGGGGGTGGGTAAGACGGAGATTGCGCGGCGGCTGGCCAAGCTGACCAGCTCGCCGTTTATCAAGGTGGAGGCGTCGAAGTTCACCGAGGTGGGGTATGTGGGGCGCGACGTGGAGTCGATGGTGCGCGACCTGGTGGAGATCGCCATCGATATGGTGCGCGAAGAGAAGATGGAGGACGTGGAGGACAAGGCGGGGTTGAACGCCGAGGACCGGCTGCTTGATCTGCTGCTGCCTCCTGCACCCACGCAGGCAGCGGCCACGCCGAAGAGCGCTGGGCCAGCCGCGGTGATGATGACGCCGACCGGAATCCGCGCCATGCAGGTGATGCAGTTCAAGTTACCGGAAGACGCGGCGGAAGGGGCGGCGAACGCAAACGCTGGAGTTATCGATGGCAAGGTTGTCGACAAGGCTGAAGAGGAGAAGGCGCGGAGCCAGGAACAGACCAGCCATGAGCGCACGCGCGAGAAGCTGCGCCAACAGTTCCGCGAGGGCAAGCTGGATGAGCGGATGGTGGAGATCGATGTGCGCGACCGCAATCAGCCGAGCTTCGAGTTCCTCTCTGCGCAGGGACCCGAAGAGATGGACATGAACATCAAGGACATGCTTCCGGGGCTGTTCGGGCAGAGGACGAAGAAGCGCAAAATGAAGGTGGCCGAGGCCTTCGAGTACCTGGTGCAGGAGGAGGAGTCGCGGCTGATCGACATGGACCAGGTAACGCGGCTGGCGGTGGAGCGGGTGGAAGACTCGGGGATTGTTTTTTTGGATGAGATCGACAAGATTGCAGGACGCGAAACCGGGCATGGGCCGGATGTGAGTCGTGAGGGCGTGCAGCGCGACATTCTACCGATTGTGGAAGGAACCACGGTGAATACGAAGTATGGGATGGTGTCGACCGACCACATTCTGTTCATCGCGGCGGGCGCGTTCCATGTGTCGAAGCCGAGCGACCTGATCCCGGAGCTGCAAGGGCGGTTTCCGATTCGCGTGGAGTTGAAATCGCTGACGGTAGAGGATTTTGTAAAGATTTTGACGGAGCCGAAGTCGTCGCTGGTGAAGCAATCGACTGCGCTGCTGG
>Ga0326727_10009371_pt1 | contig 24135 bp, 19 predicted proteins | sample MB2enrmetagenome_FD_207643 | JGI IMG/M metagenome (GOLD analysis project Ga0326727, IMG submission 207643) | Lab enriched peat soil microbial communities from McLean, Ithaca, NY, United States - MB29MY | ecosystem: Environmental > Terrestrial > Soil > Wetlands > Peat | place: USA: New York... | reverse complement strand
CGGGAGGCCATCGATGCGTTCATTGCCGTCTACAACCCGCAGGCCGTGCCCTTTGAGTGGACCAAGCGTGAGGTGCGATCGGTTGAACCTAAGCATAAATACGCTTACTTAAACAACTAAGTACTAGCCCAACTTTCGCAACCGTTTCTCCCCACCATTTCCCCTCCGCGGCGTGCGAATCCCCCTCTACGATTCTCGCCACAGCAGGAGCAAGGGAGCGAGGGTGTTTAGCGCTGCCCGGCAACGGGTGCAACTTGAGTGACCCAGTCCGACGGTTTGTGCGTGCCGATTCGCAGATGTAGCGTTACGGGTTCCTCGGCGGGCAAGCGGAGCCGGCAATGTGTCGCATCGGGGGCGGGAGCGCCGGCAATGACGCCCGCCGGTCCATTAGCCGACTCAATGCCATATCGAACAATGAGGTCGAGATCCTGAGACTTGCGAGAACGCACGGTGAAGTCCACCGTTTGGGCCTTCGTGTCCCATGTCAAGCTCTCCACCTTCGCCTCGGTGCGGCACATCACTCCTTTAATGCTCCCTTTCGACAACGAATCCGGCAGCGCTGGCAAAAGCTCAATGACGCCTGGACGCGAATAAACTAACATTTCCATCATCAAGGTCGGCAGAGCGCCTTGCGCATCGGGGGCTGGGACCCGGTAGGGGTAATGCATCGTGGTGAGATTGCCGTTTACGTAGCCCATTTCAAGGACTTGTTTGAGGTCGAAGATTACCTTGTAGGGGTCTTTCAGCCGCGCCCCGGCCAGCGCGCGGAAAAAGAGTCCGAACGCGGAGCCATCTTCCTGCCCGCGCTTGCGGTCGGCCAGCCACGCCGCCCGGGCAAGCTGCGGGGTTCGGTCAGGATCGATTTCGTCGCCCGGCCACACCCCATAAAGAAGAGACAGGTGGCGGTGGTCGAGGCGTTCCTCCAGGGTTGGCCAAGCCCATTCCTTGAGGGCGCCGTCAGTGTCCAGCAGGTAGGGCGGCATCTTGGCGAGCATGGCCGTCCATTTGGGGATGTTCTCCGATTCAACGCCCAGGATCTCCGAGGCCTGAATCAAATGGGTTAAGACTTCGCGGCAGACCATGATGTCCATGTTGGCGTTGATGACGGTGGGCGCCCCATCCGCGTTGCTCGGCCAGTTCTCGGGGGAATACGACGGCACAAAGATGTAATTTCCCCTCTCGTCCGTCTGCTGCAAGTAATCCTCGTAGAAGAGAGCAAGCTCCTTCAAGCCGGGCAATACATGGTTTTTCAGGTAATCGCGATCACCCGTGATCAGGTAACGGTCCCACAGCGGACTGTACAACCAGCCACCGCCGGAAATCCAATAATGATGCGGCCAGCCGTAATCGAAATGAATGAGGGCTCCATCCCGCGTGGTGGGGTGGATGGAAAAAAGCGCGCCGCGGGCGCCAAAAATGTTTTTGGCGTTTGTCCGAGAGTCGGGCAGTAGTCCCTCCACCCACCGCGAAACCGCGTCCATCGCCTCCGGCAAATCGCCCGCATTGGCCCCGGAGATCTGGAGGTTCACGTTAGCATTGATGTGACCCCACATGGGAGGAAACTCGCCGCTGCGCAAGAGGAGCCAGTACCGGCCCATGTCAAAAAGATTCTCCATGAGCGCCGGACTCAATCCGACCCGAGTTTTCTGGTCGATCAGCATCTCCTCGGCGCTGAGGTCGTGCTGGTTTCTCCCTCCAAAGTCCACAGAAGCACGATCAATCATCTCCGATTGGACCTTGCGGTGCCGGACAAGGAGCTGCGCGTAGTCGGGAGTGAGTTCGTCCACTGCCGGTGTGAGCGACTGCACCTGGTCGGAGCCGAGATCCTTGAACCATTCGATTCGGGTAATCAGCAGGAGCGAGCGCGCACCCTGAACCACCAGCGTGCCGTCCTCAATCCTCGCCGTTCCGCCGTCTGGTACGACCCGCGTAACGCTGGCATAACCATCATTCCCGCTTTCCGTGACGTAGTGGCCCTGGAGAATCAGACGTTGGGCATTGAAGTCGCGATCAAAGCGGATCTGCTCAGCATAGAAGCGCTTGAGGGCTGGCCCATGGCCGCCCACAAACCCAAACCTGGAGGAGGGGGTATCCAAGCTAACCCTTGCTTCCAGGGGATGCCCCGGCGGCGCGCTGAGAAGCTGCACCACCACGTTATCCGGCCGCGAAACAAATGTCCGGCGATCCCAATCGCCATACTGGTCCTTCCACTGCACTTTAGCTTCACCACTTTCAAAGTCAATCGTGCGGAGATAGTCCGTCACAACCCGCTCCTCCGGCATCTGAATCCTCATGTCAAATGCCTGGTTCCCGGAAGGGTAGGCTGTCCCGGGCGGAGTATTCGAACCTGCTGCGGCCTTCAGAGACAACTCGAGACCTTCACGGTATTTTCCTTGCAGGATCAGCTTTCGGACTTCGGGAAGAACGTCAGCTATCTTGGGCGCCTCCAGAGGCTTCCCCAGCCATGGCCTCACCAGCCGCTCCTGCTGAAAGACGACCTGCTCAGAGAATGGGTCGCCGTAAACCTCGACATACATCTTGCCGTTCCCCGAGAGGAGGCCGTCGAACGGACGGCGAGCGGGAAGGATGCTGCACATCCCCCGCACGGGCACGGCGTGGCGCCGAATTCGTTCCGCCAGTGGCATTGGCGTGACGAGTTCCGGGCCGGTGAGCGCCCTGATCGGGACCGGAGGTTTCGGCGGGGCCTCAGTTTGGCCGGGTGTAGCGGTATTGGAGATGGCCATGCCAGCCGAAACTACCATCAAGCACACAATCACCAGGCTGCCCCGGAGGTAACCTCGCACCCAACCTCCCCGATGATTGCCCGGGGTTCGCTTGAGCCGGGTTTGACAAAGCACACCCTGTGTCCTAGCCATGATTTATTACTCCCTCGCTTATGATTTTTCTTGTCCGGTGTTTGCTCCGGCGACGACATGTAGGCCTGCAATTGAACAAGGCGGGCGACGAAGTCCACGCCACGAAGACCCTTAGCCCGAATTTCCATTATGGGCCTTCTTCCCGGCCGATAGAATAAATTCAACCACCACTGAACGCAATGGTCAGTCGGGGGGAAAAGGTTCAGGTACCTTTTTTCGGGAACGATTGGGTAGAATGCCGGTATGGGTAGAGTCCGGCGAGTTGATGTTGGCGGCATGATTTACCACGCGCTGAACCGGGCGAACTTTCGTTCCCGCCTTTTCAAGAAGGCAGCGCATTACCAGGATTTTCTCGCCATCATGGAGGAAAGCTTGAAATTCGTGCCCATGCGCATTTTGGCTTACTGCCTGATGCCGAATCATTGGGACCTGGTGCTCTATCGCCGCGCGGATGGCGACCTCTCGAAATTCCTGCAACGAATCACCCTGACCCATACTCAGCGTTATCACTCGAAAACCCGCACGGCCGGATACGGCCCTGTCTACCAGGGCCGATATAAGTCGCTTCCGGTAGAATCCGACCGTCATTTCCTGACGCCGGTCCGCTAGGTGGAGAGAAACGCCAAGCGAGCCGCCCTGGTGAAAAAGGCCGAGGACTGGCCGTGGTCGAGCGTTTACGCCCGCCTGTACGGAAACGAAAAGCAAAAGAAAATGCTAAGCCCCTGGCCGATGGCCGAGCCACGGCATTACCTGGAGTGGCTCAACGATTCGCAAGGCAAGGAAGAAATTGAGAATATCCGATATGCTATAAACAGAAGCCGGCCGTATGGCTCGGAGAAATGGGTGTCAAAAGGCGTTGGGGAATTCGGACTGGAAAACACGGCTACCCGCTTGGGCGCCCGGCTGAAGCGGGTTTCGTATCAGAGGGACGGCAATTCAATGTCTAAAAGAGCGCCGCGTGTTCCAACCTTTCCTGCTGCCACCCGACTGGTGATCCTCGCACTCCTCATCGTCGCGCCAGGATTCTCCGCCTTACTTGCCCAGAATGTCCATACCTCTGCCGTGCAAAAGCCACGCAGCACCTGGCCGGTGACTCCCGACCAGGAACGCAAGGTCGAGGCTTTGCTGAAGCAGATGACCGTGGAAGAAAAGATCGGCCAGCTCAACCAGTCGCTTCACTTTTTCAAGGGGAAGGCGGTTGACGACAGAGTGATCGCCGGTCAGATCGGGTCTTTCGACCATGAATTCGACCCGGCGGAAATCAACCGGCTTCAGAGGCTGGCTGTCGAGAAGTCGCGCCTCCACATTCCGCTCATCTTCGAGGCTGATGTCCTACACGGCTATCGCATCATTTATCCGGTGCCGATCGGTATGGCGGCGTCTTTCGATATGAAGATGATCGAGGACGTACAGGAAAAGGCCGCATTCGAGGCGCGAACTGCGGGGCAACAGTGGACGGCATCGCCGATGCTCGATATTTGTCGGGATCCGCGCTGGGGCCGGATTGTCGAAGGCGCGGGCGAAGATCCCTATCTCGGATCACAGGTGGCTGCCGCGCAAGTGCGAGGATTCCAGGGAAAGCGCCCCCTCGACTCGGAGCACATAATAGTCGCATTGAAACACTTTGCCGGTTACGGAGCGTCTCTGGGCGGCCGGGACCATGACGACGTGAACCTCTCCGAAAGCCAGTTGCGCAACGTCTACCTGAGGCCCTTTAAGGCCGGTGTGGATGCCGGAGCCGGAACCGTCATGGATGCCTACATCGACCTCAATGATGTACCCGCGAGCGGTAATCGCTGGCTTCTCACCGATGTGCTTCGGGGCGAGTGGGGGTTCCGCGGGATCGTGATCAGCGATAACAACGCCGTCTCAGATCTTGTGCCGCATGGTTTTGCACGGGACAGGGAGGACGCGGCGAAATTGGCGTTGCATGCCGGAATGGATGTCGTGATGTCCAATTTCGGACTCGATACGGAGGGTCTAAACGCTGCCGCCAAAGACGGTTCCCTCAACCTGGACGAACTCGACACTGCGGTGCGGCGAGTCCTGAGCATGAAACTTGAGTTGGGGCTGTTCGATCATCCTTACCTGGACGCGAAAGGAATGGATGATGCCACCATGGCGGAACACCTCCGGACGGCCCGAGTTGCCGCCGAGCGCTCTGCGGTTCTGCTGCGCAATGAGGGCAAGCTTCTTCCGCTCCAGCCGGGGAGATTCGCCAAGGCGGCGCTGATCGGTCCCTTGGGCGATTCCCACCAGAATATTGTCGGCCCCTGGGTGGATGGATGGGACATCAACAAGGTGAAGACCCTCAAACAAGCCCTCGAGGATTCCGGAAACTTCACGAGTGTATCGTACGCCCAGGGGGTCCAGATCAGCCGTCTCTATCCCTCTCCATTCGATCGCAAGCTGATCGAGAAAGCGCAGCCGGCGTGGAGCGAGCAAGAGTCGGAACAGGAATTTCAGCACGCCATCGAGGTGGCGCGAGACGCGGACGTCATCATCGCCGCGATGGGCGAACTGCAGAATATGACCGGCGAGTCCGCTTCGCGGGCATCCCTGGCGCTTCCGGGCAGACAGGAAGAACTGCTCAAGGCTCTCTCCGCAATGGGAAAGCCGATCGCGCTGGTGCTCTTCAATGGTCGGCCCCTTAGCGTTGCGTGGGAAGCCGAGCACATTCCGGCGATTTTGGAAATGTGGTATCCGGGTTCGGCGGGTGGCGATGCTGTTGTGGATCTACTGTTTGGCAAGGCAAATCCGGCAGGCAAGCTTCCGGTCACCTGGCCGCGGGATGCAAATCAGATCCCGAGCTATTACGCGCATAATGCCACTCAGGACCCCAACAACCAGGGGACTCGTTATTGGGATGCTCCCAGCACGCCTCTCTATCCCTTTGGGTACGGCCTGAGCTACACGACGTTCTCGTTCAGGCTTCCCCAGACGTCCCCACCGAGCATCCGGGTGGGTCAGCCCATCGCGATCGAAGCGGAAGTATCGAATATGGGAGATGTTGCGGGGGACGTGGTAGGGCAGCTTTACATCCATCAGCGGTTCGGAAGTGCCTCCCGCCCCATCCGGGAGCTCAAGGGCTTCGAGCGTGTCAGCTTACAGCCACACGAGACGAGAACGGTTCGATTCGATTTGACGGCGGAAGACCTTACCTATTGGAGCACGGCAAAGCGGGGATGGGTCGAAGAGCCCAGCACCTTTGACTTGTGGATCGGTGAAGACTCGACTGCGGCATTGTCCGGAAGCTTCACGGTAACACCATGATTGTGGACAGAAGTTGACCATGGCGCCGGAGGCCGCGTATATTGTGGCGCCTGTCACAGCGTGCCAGCAGCGGCGGACGATTTACACTTTTCCGCCAAGCTCTGGATGAAAGGACCCCAACATGAAGAAGATTGCAGCCTTACTCCTCCTGGCATGTGCGGTCGCATTTGCCCACGCTCAAGACAGCAGCTCCTCCGTAACCGGCAAGTGGAAGGTCCACAGCTCGATAGCGGGTAACGAGAGCGATTCCGAGTGTACGTTCACGCAGAAGGACAATGATCTGACGGGAACCTGCGCCTTGGAACAAATCAACGTAAAGATCGCCGGAAAAGTGGATGGCAAGAAAGTCAACTGGTCGTATGACACCGAATACAACGGTAATCCGCTCACGGTGAAATACAACGGCACGCTGGATGCGGGAAAAATCACCGGCGATGTGCTTGTGGTGCAGTATGAAGTGACCGGCGATTTCACCGCGACTCCATCGAAATAACGAGAAGCTGGGACGGCCACTTTCCGGACGATCCGGCCCACCTCAAGATAGGGAGCGCCGGATTGTCTGAGCGGTGTGCGATCATCGCGTGAGGTTCTCCATGAATAGGCGAGCATTCTTGCAGTCAGCGACATTTGCCGGCGCCTACGGACTTGGCCCCAAGGTTTCCGGCGCTTTCGATCCGGAAACTGAGCCACCGGGCGCCCAAACCGTGCGGATTCAGGCGGACGTGATGCAGGCGAAACTCCCGCACGTCTGGGAAGAGTGTGTCGGGTCCGACCGGGCGATTGTGGGGTTGCGGGCGCAGCGGTTATCGGATCTCGAGCAAGTCAAGAATGCACTCGGGTTCAAGTCGGTCCGCTTTCATGGGCTATTCAATGACGAGATGGGCGTGTGGCCGGCCGGCGCTCGCCAACCCAACTTCCTGTACGTCGACATGGTGTTCGACGCCATGCTCGAACGCGGAGTGAAGCCGTTCGTCGAGTTGAGCTTCATGCCGGCGGCGCTCGCCAGTGGAGCGAGAACGATATTCTTCTATCGCGGCAACACCACTCCTCCCAAAGATATGGCACAGTGGGGAGAGTTGGTGGGCGCCTTGGGCAAGCATTGTGTGGAGCGTTATGGGATTCAGGAAGTCAGCACGTGGAATTTTGAAGTTTGGAACGAGCCCAACATTGTCTTCTGGGCGGGAACACAAGCGGAGTATTTCGAACTTTACCGGCAATCCGCGACGGCCTTGAAAGGCGTGGACAAGCGCCTCAGAGTTGGCGGACCCGCCACCGCCCGAGCGGGATGGGTGGGAGACCAGTTGGAGTTCTGCTCATCGCAGCAGGTACCCATTGATTTTGTCTCGACACACGTTTATTCGGACGATCCGCAGAAAATAGTCTTCGGAGAAGGAATCCACTACCCGGTCGAGGAGGTCATAGGGCGAGCGCTGGCCAAAGTCCAGCAGGAAATCAAAGCCTCTAAGACTCCACAACTTCCCCTGTACATCACCGAATGGAGCTCGCAGAATCCCGCCTTCATTGCGCACACGATCAAGAGCACGATCGGGCTCGCAGATATTACGTCCTATTGGACTTTCGATAATGTCTTTGAGGAATTGGGGGTTCCGAGGGGCTTTCTGAACATGGGGTTCGGGCTGTTGGGGATGAGAGGGATACCGCGGCCATCGTTCCACACGTTCGCGCTGCTGCGTAAGCTCGGCGATATGCAATTGGAAAGCGGGGATGGACCGGTCTTAGCCACCCGGCGCAAGGACGGCTCTCTGGCGATTCTTGCTTGGAATCTGATTCCGCGACCACCGGGCCAGCGATCCGCGATGGGAGATCCTCTGCTTCAGACTTCCGCCCCATCCGAGCCGAAGGGCGAAACGCTGAATCTGGTTTTGGCGTTGGAGGGTTCTCATCTGCACAAGCGGGCGCACCTTACGCGCGTGGACGAGAACAGCGGGAATTTCCGCCGCGTGTATCAGGATATGGGCAGTCCAGCCTACCCGACGCCCCAACAGATTGAGGAACTGAAGCGGAAGAGCGACGTTGCGGCGCCCGAGGTCGTCTCTCTCCACGCGCAAAAGCAGATCACCCTCGCCCTTCCGCCGAACGGCGTCGCTCTGGTCGAGTTGGTTTAGCGCGCAACCCGAACGGACCGGTGTTTGCAGCCTCGAGGCACGTGACAGGAGGAGGAGATAAGTATGAAACCGCGAACGAGAGGATCGTATATCCGCGCCCTCCTCTGGGCCGGGGCACTCGGGACAGCGGCGCTCACCGCTTCGGCTCAGGAGAACTCTGCTATCGCCCTGGCCCCCTCCAAGATGCCGAAACTGGGCACCGTAGATTCCCGTTTTGTCTCCTTCAACATCGAAATGGTGGAAGTGACGGGCGGCCGGTTCTGGAAGCCCTACAATTCACTTCCGGAACCAGAAGGCGCGGCCAAGCAAACGCCGGGAACACAGGCAAACCAGCAGGTGGGGATGAATCCGAACCTGTTCCGATACAGACCGCCCATCGATCTGAGCAACCCGCGTCTGCGGAAGCTTGCCCAAGCGTTGGGTCCCTCGTACGTCCGGGTGAGCGGGACTTGGCAGAACTCCACATTTTTCCAGGACGACGATAATCCGGCGATGGCGGAGGCGCCGAAGGGATTCCGGGGAGTCCTGACTCGGAAGGAGTGGAAGGGAGTCGTCGACTTTGCGCATGCGACGGATGCGAAAATCGTCACCTCGTTTGCCATCAGCCCGGGTACCAGGGACGCTGAGGGGGTCTGGACCCCGGCGCAGGCGAAGGCGATCCTTGACTACACGAAGAGCATCGGCGGAAGCATCACCGCTACGGAGTTCATGAATGAGCCGACGTTCCCGGGCGCCGGTGGAGCCCCCGCCGGGTACGATGCTGCCGCTTTCGCAAGAGATGCGAAAGTCTTTGAGGCTTTCCTGCGGAAGGAATCACGCAAAACGACCTTCCTCGGTCCGGGTGGCGTCGGCGAAGGTGTTTCCCTGGTGCCGGGCGGGGCCAAGATAAAGATGAACCTGATCGGCACCGATGACTTGATGAAGGCGACAGGTCCGATCTTTGATGCCTTCTCCTACCACTTTTACGGTACTGTCTCCCGCCGCTGCGGTGGTGGCCTGTCTTTGGAGAAGGCTCTCACGGCTGAGTGGCTGGATCGTACCGATGTTGTGGAGGCGTTCTACGCGGGGCTGCGAGACAAGTACCTGCCCGGGAAATCTCTGTGGCTGAACGAAACCGCCGAAGCGGCATGCGGAGGAGATCCGCTGGCGAGCGAGTTCGTCGACACCTTCCGCTATCTGAATCAACTGGGCACCCTCGCGCAAAAGGGCGTGAAGGTGGTCATGCACAACACCCTGGCCTCCAGCGACTATGGGTTTCTCAATGAGGACACTCTCGACCCCCGGCCGAATTTCTGGGCGGCCCTCCTGTGGAGACGCACCATGGGTGACGTCGTGCTCGATCCTGGCGCCAGCAAGAATCCCAGCCTCAGAATCTATGCTCATTGCTCCAAGGAGGGGAAGGGGGGAGTCGCTCTCCTGGCGTTGAACACGGATACTGAACACGAACAGGTGCTCACGCCTCCGCAAGCCGCGGAGCGCTTTACGCTGACTGCCACGGATCTGACCAGCACCAAGGTTCTGCTGAACGGCACAGAACTGCGGGCAGAGTCGGACGGATCAGTGGGCCCTCTCCGGCCGGAGCAAGCGAAGGCGGGCCCTGTCCGCCTGGCGCCTCTCAGCGTGACGTTTCTCACCATTCCGTCCGCCCGGAACAAGAGCTGCCGGTAACCCGAAGCAAAGCCGCAGACGAATTCGTCGGCTGACGGATACGTCTGCGTTACCCGTTCAAGGCGCTTGCCGAGTACGGGCGTTATAAGCCTGCGATCGCCGAAGACGCGAGACGCAGAATGGAGCAGCGCATATGACCAAGACGTTGAGTATCCGCATGGACCGGGAGAACTACGAATTCCTTACCGAGATCACGAAACAGGAACGGAGCGATATGTCCAAGGCGGTGCGCGACCTGGTGGCGCGCGGCCGGGTCTTGCTGGCGGTGGAACGCTGCAAGAAGGGAGACGCTTCTCTCGGCAAAGCCGCGCAACCGGCAGGACTTTCCGTGGGGCAGATGATGACCCTCCTGACGGAATTTGGCGTGGAAAGCAGGATCGAGAAAGATGACTATCTCCAGGGGCTGAAAAATCTCACCAATGCATGGTAGCCGGAAAACGGGTAAGATAGGGCTTTCGTGGGCAGGGCTTGACGCTTTTTGAGGAATGCTTCAGGCATTCTATGCAGATCCGCTACCGAAGGGTTTACATGCTTCTGGCGGCCGGCGCTCTTGCCGGGGTGCTCCTTAAGCCAATAATCTATGGGGGGGAACAGGCCCCGGCGAACCCTGCGCAATCTCAAACTTCGCCCGAATTCACACCTGCGCATCGCTCCTTCGCCGACGCCGTCCGTGATTTCTTTGGTTTCCATCCCACGCCGGTCCAGCCGATCGCTTACACCCACAAGGTCCATCTGGCGAACGGGATGGAATGCGCCAACTGCCACAATGGCGCCGAGAACAGCCCGGTGGCCGGCATTCCGAGCGTCAAGCTGTGCATGATGTGCCACCAGGCGGTGGCGACGGATAAGCCCGAAATCAAGAAAATGGCGGCCTTGTACGCGCGGAATGAGGATATCCCGTGGCAGCGCGTTTATGATTACAGTCCCACGGCGCACGTGAAATTCAATCACGCCCCGCACATCCGCGCCCAGGTAGAGTGCAGCACCTGTCACGGCGACATGCGGCAGCGCACCGTGGCGGTCCGGACGGTGAACATGAACATGGGTTTCTGCGTCAACTGTCACAAGCTCAGGAAAGTGTCAGTGGAATGCATCACGTGTCACTACTGATTGTCGATTGACGAATGACGATTGCCGATTTTGCTGGCGCGTTTTGAAACTCCTTACAACGACGTGCGATTTCTAGATCTTGTTGGGCGGCCATGAAACGCAGGAACTTTATAAAAGTCGCGGCTATCACCGGCGCCACCACCGCGCTCGACAGTTGTGGCAATCCCGAGCACCAGCTTATTCGGTTCATCCCCGAAGAGGATCTGACGCCGGGAGTGGCCGAGTGGAAGCCGAGCGTTTGCACGATCTGCCCGGCGGGGTGCGGCTTGATGGTTTGCGTGATGGAAGGCGACGCCGAAGTGATTCGCCACGGCCAGGCAGGCTTGATGAAGATGGGCCTGGCAAAAAAACTGGAAGGCAATCCCACCCATCCTGTCAACCAAGGCAAACTCTGCCCACGCGGCCAAGCCGGCCTGCAAGTGACCTATCACCCCGATCGCCTTGCCCATCCGCTGAAGCGCTCGGGCCCGCGCGGTTCCGGCCAATTTCAGGAAATCAGTTGGGACGAAGCGATCAGGGAATTGGTCTCCCGGCTTGCCGCGCTTCGTTCCACGAACCAGGCCGCCTCGCTGGCCTTCTTGACGAAACCCCTCAGCGGGCAGCGCCGCGACTTGATTGAAAAATTCTTGCAAGCCTTCGGCGCCCCGCCCGGCATCTCGTTCGAGCCGTTCGACGAAACGGTCCTGCGGCGGGCGAATGAATTGAGCTTCGACCGGCCGCAGATGCCGACTTTTGATCTGGCCCGCGCCAACTACGTCATGGTCTTTGGCGCCGATTTTCTCGGCACCTGGAATTCCCCCGTGGCGCAAAGTGTGGCATACGGCGTCATGCGACAGGGACGCGCGGGATCCCGCGGCAAGTTCGTGATGGTCGAACCGCGCATGTCACAGACCGGCGCGAACGCCGATGAGTGGATACCCGCGCCGATGGGCGCCGAGGGCATCCTGGCGCTCGGCATCGCGCACGTGATTCTCAACGAGAAGCTTCGGCCGTCGGGCGAGGCAGCGCGCGCCGGGCAGTTAGTTGACGGTTGGGCCAAAGGTCTGCCGGACTACACTCCGCAAGCGGTGGAATCCAGCACGGGTATTCTCCCGGCCACTATCACGCGTCTGGCCCGCGAGATGGCCTCCCATACGCCCGGTGTCGCCATCATCGGTGGGGCTCCGCTCGCCCAAACCAACGGACTATTCAGCGCGCTGGCGGTGAATGCCTTGAACGCTTTGTTGGGCAACGTCGAAAGACCCGGCGGACTCCTGTTCACGCCTCCCCTTCCCTCCAACCTGCCGGCCCCAGGCGGGGCAGCGCCCGCAAGCTTTGCGGAAATCCGGACGCTGGTCGAGAAAGCACAGGGTCTTCAGGGATTGCTGCTCTACGATGCCAATCCGGTATTTGCATGTCCCAGGAGTCTGGGGGTCCGCGAGGCCCTGGAAAAAGTTCCTTTCATTGCGAGCTTCGGGAATTTCATCGACGAGACCAGCGTGCTCGCCGATCTGATTCTTCCCGACCATTCGCCCCTGGAATCATGGCTCGACCACGTGCCGGAGTCCGGTGTGCCCGAGGCCGTGGTCAGCCTGGCCCCGCCTGCCCTCCACCCTCTCCACAACACGCGCGCCATGTCCGACGTCCTTCTGGATGTCGCTTGCCAACTCGGCGGCCCACTGGCCGCGGCGCTTCCCCATAGAGCTTTTGAGGACATGCTGCGCGCTGCTTACGAAGGTCTGGGAGGGCCGAAAAAACAGGAGCCCAAGGAAGCCGGGGCGGCGTGGGATAAAATGCATGCACAGGGCGGCTGGTGGAGCGCGGAAGTTCAGAAACCGGTCTTCCCCGCCCGTCCGGTCTCTCACCGTCCATACGCAAATCATGGGCCGGCGTTCGACGGCGCGGAAAAAGATTACCCCCTGCACTTTTTGCCTTACGCCTCGCCCATGTTCCTCGACGGCTCGCTCGCGCACCTGCCCTGGTTGCAGGAAACCCCCGACCCGGTTTCCACCGTGATGTGGGGCACGTCGGTAGAAATGAACCCCAGGACGGCGGGGCTAAAGGGAATCAAGCAAGGCGACCTGGTGGAAGTCACATCGCAGCACGGGAGTCTGCGTGCGCCCGCGTTAATCTCTCCCGGCATTGCTCCGGACACCGTCGCCATGCCCGTCGGGCAGGGACACGAACACTTCAGCCGGTACGCCAGTGGGCGCGGGGCGAACCCGCTGGCTATTCTCGCGCCGATGATCGAGCCGGAAACGGGAGCGCTCGCTTGGGCGGCTACTCGAGTGAAGATTTCACGCGCCGGCGATGGCCGGTTGGCTTTATTTGCGGGGGGGCTGCGCCAGCATCCGCAGAATGAGGGGGAGAGGTAGAGCATGGCGAGAAAATGGGGGATGGTCGTCGATCTGGACCGCTGCACGGGCTGCGAAGCCTGCGTGGTGGCGTGCCGCGCGGAGAATAACGTGCCCACGGTGGGCGAAGATCAAGCGGCACGCGGCCGAGCGATTCACTGGATCCGAGTCGAGCGTTATTGGGAAGGCGAATTCCCCGACGTGCGCCTGAAGTTCCGGCCCGTCCTGTGCCAGCAGTGTGACTCCGCGCCCTGCGAGCCCACCTGCCCCACCTACGCCAGCCACCACACCAGCGAAGGACTGAACGCTCAGATTTACAACCGCTGCATCGGCACCCGGTATTGCGCCAACGCCTGCCCCTATTCGGTGCGATTCTTCAATTTCTACAACCCCGTTTGGGACAAGCCTTTCCACTTGCAGTTGAATCCCGACGTTTCCGTGCGCGAAGTCGGCGTGATGGAAAAGTGTACTTTTTGCGTGCAGCGGATTCAGGCGGCGGAAATTCAAGCCGAGGGCGAAAAGCGCGGCTTGAAAGATGGCGAATTTAATCCCGCGTGCGTCCAGACCTGTCCACCGAAGGCGATGGTCTTTGGCGATTTGAACGATCCGGACAGTGAAGTCTCGCGATTGGCGCGGTCCAACCGCGCCACCAAACTGCTGGGCGAACTGGGCACCAAACCGAACGTGACTTATTTCGAAGCAGAATCGTGGGAGGAATAAAAGCCGTGGGCGTGCCGAAAGGCTCCAGCGGTGCGAAATAATCTTCTGGGGCACTTGATATCGAAGTGATCGGATCGCAATTTGGTCAAACTTGAACCTGTTAGGTTCCAGAAGCGTAAATGAGCGAGAAAACGATTGCCCAGATCAACGAGGATTTGCTTCGACCTGTCCTCCAGACAAGCAAGCGGTTCTGGATTGCCGTGCTCCTGTTGGGCTCAATCGTCGCCGCGGCGGTGGGCGCATTCCTCTACCAGGTCTGGAACGGCATCGGGGTTTGGGGCATCAACCGGCCGGTCTTTTGGGCATTTGACATCACGAATTTTGTATTTTGGATTGGCATCAGCCACGCGGGCACCCTCATCTCCGCCATCTTACGCATTGCCAACGCGACGTGGCGCCGCCCGGTTACCCGCTGTGCCGAGGTCATCACCGTTTTTGCGCTGATGATCGGTGGCATGTTTCCCATCATCCACCTGGGGAGGCCTTGGCTGTTTTTCTGGATGATCCCTTACCCTAGCGAACGCCAAATCTGGCCGCAATTACGTTCACCCTTGGCGTGGGACTTCTTTGCCATTGCCACTTATTTGACGGGCAGCCTTATCTTCTTGTCATACCCCATGATTCCGGACTTCGCCTTGGTGCGCGACAAGGTGACCGGCTGGCGCAAGAGACTTTACGCGATACTCGCCCTCGGGTGGCGTGGCACTCCGAAACAATGGCATCGCCTGGAAACAGCTATGCACATTATGGCCGTCGTCATCATCCCTGTTGCCGTCTCCGTGCACACGATTGTTTCCTGGGACTTCGCGATGGCTCCCGTGCCCATGTGGCACTCGACGATCTTCGGCCCCTACTTCGTCGCCGGCGCAATCTTCAGCGGCATTGCGGGCCTCATCATTGCGATGGCGTTTGTGCGTAAGGTGCTGGGGCTGGAGGAATATCTCCTGCCCATCCACTTTGATTACCTGGGCAAGCTACTCCTCACCATGTGCCTGATCTGGGTCTATTTTGTTTTTTCGGAGCGGCTGACGGTTTGGTACGGCAACGAGTCCGCGGAAATGACCGTCTTTTGGAGCACGCAACGTGGCGCCTTTGCCCCCTTGTTCTGGACGATGGTGTTCTGCAATTTCATCATCCCCTTCCCCCTGCTTGCCATCAAAAGGATCCGCAACACGATTACGGGTGTAGTGATTGCGTCGTGGGCCATCGTGGTCGGGATGTGGCTGGAGCGCTCTCTCATTATCGTGCCGTCTCTCTCCCACAAATACTTGCCTTACACCTTCGGGTCGTACCGCCCGACCTGGGTGGAAATCACCGTCCTGGTCGGCGCCAACGCGGCTATGGGCCTTTTGTATATTTTGTTTTCGAAATTTGTTCCGATTATCTCGATTTGGGAATTAAAGGTTGGGTCTCACAAGCCGGTATTGGTTCGCAAGCAAGTCAAGGTGGTCAGGGAGTCCGGCGGAGCAGGTTCACTTGCAGCCGAGCCTGGACTGCTGACGACGGATAGTTGATCGTATTCGAGTCGATATTTATGCGCGTCTTGTACGGACTTTATCTCGATCCCGATTCGGCCCAGCGCGCCTTTGACGCGCTTCGTAACGGGGGCACAACTTCGGGCTTTGATCCCCGCCGCATTGCCGTCGTTTCCTCTGAACCTTTTGATGGTTACGAGTTCTTCAAACAGGATGACAAGACAAACATCCCCTGGGTAGCAGCCTTGGGAGGGCTGGTGGGGGGTATCGCGGGCTTTTCCTTTGCCGCTTATACCCAGGCGGTCTATCCCATCCCCACCGGCGGGATGCCGATTGTCCCTTTCTACGCCGATGGCATCATTACCTACGAGCTGACAATGCTCGGCGCCATACTCACCACGCTTGTCATGCTGCTGCTCACCGCGCACCTGCCCAACTGGAGGCGGCGTCTTTACGACCAGGCAGTTTCCGATGGGAAAATCCTTGTGGGCCTCATTGACCCGCCCGACACATCCCGTGCCGACGTGGAAGAAAGGTTGTTGAAGGCCGGGGCCAGCCAGGTGAAAGAGTTTTCAAGTTAAAGGGAACCAAGGTCGCCGTACCTGAAACTGACCCACTGCCCAGGAATTCAAACTGTACCAGCCCCCACATCCACAATCCTGTTCCCCCGGCGGCACTTCTGGGAGTAAACTCGTTCCTGGCGCCGAATCATGGCGCCCCACCAAGGATTCGGGGACTTTATGATGAAGCTGCGCCGCACTACTCAACGCCTCGCCATGTGGTGGTGTCCTAATTTGAACGTAGCGCCGCCCTTTAGGGCGGCACATGCCGGGCTAAAGCCCGGCGCTACATCTGAAATTAGGACACTACTCGTCATTTCCATCAGCCTGCTGATGGCGCTGTTCCTGCTGGCCGGTTCAAGTTACGGCAAACACAAAAAAGCTGACGAGCCGCCCTTTCAGTACGAGGCGGGGACGGAAGATATTGCGAAAGGATGCGCGGGAAAGCTGGAAGTGCTCAAGGAAGGGTTTACCTTTACATGCCCGGCAGGAAACTTCAGCCTACCCTATTCGGCGGTCACCCTGATGCAATACCGGCCCGACTTGAGCGCGGAAGTCTTGGCGATGAAAATCCCCTGGAAGGTCAACCCTCAGATCACCAAGCTGCGAGAAAACAAGTACTTTACGATCGTCTGCAATGAACAGGGGAAGTTGCGCGCGGTGGTCCTGCGCGTCAGCGAAGATGATATGCGTCCCTATTTTGCGGAAATCGAACTGCAATCCGGCAAGAGCGTTCAGGAATACCGAAGCTTCGACGAATTCAATTAAGCCGTCCCGCCCGCGGGCGGTCAGCGCCGCCTACTTCACGACCACGCCGCGGGGCGGTTCACCTTGGTAGAACCATCCAACGCGAGCTCGGACTTTTGCGCCCGGACGCCGCACTTCCACCTTAATGGTGTGGAACCCCGGCTGAATGGGCTTGGGGGGAGCATAGGCCAGTTCGTACTGGCTGTGGATTTCCGTGGCGATGCGGTTCAGGTATTGTTGCACCGTATCTTTCCCCCACTTCGTAAAGGATACGCCCCCCGAATAAGTCGAGTAATATTGCAACGAACTCTTGAAAAGCGGTTTTTTCGCTTCTTCACCCAGGCCGAGCAGGATCGCCACGATGTTAATGTCTGCCGTTTCATAAATGTTATCAGTATTGGTGGGTGTGAGGACGGTGTTGGGAGGCATGGACCGCGCCACGCTTTCATTCACCAAATCCGGAGGCGGATCCTTCTCGGGTCTCTTCCACAAACCCTTCAACGGGCTGAAGGCCAACCCATAGAGGGTTATGTCGGAATTCATCGCCCGCTTGACAATCTCACTTCGCTTCATCTGGCTTCCGATGTTGTACCCATCGGAAAAAATAATGGCAACTTTTCGGTCTTCTTTTGGCCGGTGATCGAGCATGGAGAGCGCGCGGGCCAGCGCATCGTCCAAATGCAACCCGCCGCCCCGCCCGTGCAGCCCACGAAGCACCGTATCCAACTTGTCGCCATCGCTGGTAAAGTCCAGGGCCAGGTCCACGTGGTCACTGTAGGTGAGCACCGCCACCTCCCCTTGCGGCCCCATCACCATATCGGAAAACATCGAGCCCAGGGGGCGGACAGAATCCAAGAAGGGATCAGTGGTGTCATTTGTTTCGACAATGATCACCAATGACAGCCGGCGAATTTCGGTGTCAAACGCCGTGATGTCCTGGAGTTGACCGTTGTCGTAGATTTTGAACTCGTCCTTTTCGAGGTCATAGACGAATTGGCCGGCCGAGTCGAAGACCGTCACGGGAGTGGTTACGTTTTGAACGGGGACTACTATTTTAAACGGCTCAGTCTCCTGCGACTGATCGGTGGAATCCTTTTTCGGGGCGGCTTGCTCCGGGCTTTTGCCCGCAACGCCATCCTGCGACCAGGCGGCCGGCGCCAGCACCTGGTCAGCGAGCGCCACCAGCAGTGCTAGGAACGCTGCCCGGCATACGAAGCATCGCAGCCATTTCCAGTTCATGAATGACCCCCAAACTTCCCTTCTTATTGGATGTCCGCCCGTCCGCTCTCGTTGCAGGGGGTAGGGCCGAAAGGCATTCGCCTGATTGTAGGGCAGAACAGCGTTCGGCCTGATTATTGGGCCGAACAGCGTTCGGCCTTGACCAGCGCTGATGGTCCCTACTGGCCGGCACGTTGCCTTAATGCCTCGTAGAGCACTACTCCGGCAGCCACGGACACGTTCAGAGAGCTCACGGGGCCGCGCAGGGGAATGTGCGCGCGTTCATCACAAGCCTCGCGCACCAGCCGATGCAGGCCCCGCCCTTCGCCGCCCAGCACCAGCACGCACCCTTGCGAATAATCAAGCTCCGTGTAAGACTTCGGGGCATCCGCTTCAAATCCATACACCCAGAGGTTGTGGCTTTTCAAGTCCATCAGAGCTCGGACCAGATTCGGGACGCGCGCCACCTTGGCGTGTTCCAAAGCGCCCGCCGCCGCCCGTGCCACCGCCGGCGTGAGCCCCGCCGCGCGACGCTCCGGAATGACCACGCCCTGCGCGCCGGTCGCCACCACCGTACGGATGATCGCCCCCAGATTGGCCGGGTCTTCCACACCATCGAGCGCCACCAGCAGGGGATGCTCAGCCTGGCCAACGATCTCAGCAATATCATCATAGGCCTTCGGCGTGCACACTGCCACCACGTTTTGATGTTGGGGAGTGCCGGCGGCGCGCTCCACCGCCGGGCGGGGGGAAAAGCGCAGCGAGATCCCCGCGGCCCGGCAGGCGTCCACAATCTCCTGTACACGGGGATTGTGGTAGCCCTGCGTAATCATTACAAAATCCACCGGCCGGGTGCGCACGGCCTCCCGCACCGAATGGATGCCATAGACAACTTCCGGCCGTTCGCCACTTTCCCGATGGGACAACGAATTTTCTCCCCAAACCGTGTTTTCACCGGACGTACTGTGGATAATCCACAAATGGGCAGATGAACCAGGTAATGTCCACTCTAAGGCACACTTTTCGAATCTGACTTTTTGTCCATTATTCTCCTGGGTCAAGCCTTAAGGGCATATGCCGCATTCAATGACGCTGCGGGAGACTTTTTGTCCACCAGCCTCTTAAATCAAGCCTTAAAGTCGTTCTGCCTCCGCAAATTCCCTTAGCCGCTCGGCCACGCTTTTCACATGCTGCGCCAACGGCAGTTTCGAGCCTTCTTCGTAAATGGGAATCAGCTTTTCCAGTTCCGGTCCGGAAGCTGCACCGGTCACGGCCATACGAATGGGATGAAACAAATCTTTGCCCTTCTTCCCGGTCTCTTTTTGCACCGCCTTGATAATCTCGCGAAAGCGCTCGTAGGTCAGCGTGCTCTCTACCAAGACCTTTGGAATGAATGCATTGAGAACATCGAGGGCGGCGGGATTGGCGAGCATTTCCTGGAATTCGGGCGTAACCAGGGCCCGCGGCGCGTCAAACTCGAAAATGATCCGCGCCGCCTCGGGAAGCTGCGAGAGTAAACTGATATTCTTCAACACGGCATCGAGGACGCGTTCGACCCAAGCCAGAACGTCTGGTCCCGGCTGTGGGCCTACTTGCCCGGCGGCTTGCAGGAACGGCACGGCGAGCTCGGCCAAGCGCCGTGGTGCGCATTCTTTCATGTAGTGCCGATTCAACCAGTTGAGCTTGTCCGTATCGAACACAGCGGGGCTCTTTGTGATGTGATCGAGCGAGAATTGCTTGACCAATTCCTCCGGGCTCAGGATTTCCGTCTTCCCATCCGCGGGCGACCACCCCAGCAACGCCAGGTAATTCCGCAGTGCCTCGGGAAGGACCCCCATCTCCCGGAAACTTTCCATGGAAGTTGCCCCATGCCGTTTGGAAAGGCGCGTGCGATCGGGTCCCAAAATGGTGGAGAGATGCGCGAACTCGGGTGGTTCCCAACCCAGCGCGCGATAGACAGCAAGCTGGCGCGGCGTGTTCGAGATGTGATCGTCGCCGCGGATCACGTGGGTGATTTCCATCAAGTGGTCGTCAATCGCTGCGGCATAATTGTAGGCGGGCAGGCCCTCCGAGCGCACCAGAATGGGATCGCCGATGACGTCGCTGGAAAAGGTGGTGGGGCCGTGCACGCGATCATTCCAGAAGAAGCTGCTTTCCACGATTTTAAGGCGCACCGCGGCGGGCTCACCCGCAGCCTTGCGGGCCAGGGCCTCCTGAGGAATGATTTTCCGGCAGCGCCCGGAATAGCGCGGCTGGCGGCCAGCCTTCAGCGCTTCCTGGCGTTCGGCTTCCAGTTCTTCCGCCGAGCAAAAGCAATAGTAGGCATCGCCCTGCGCGATCAACTTCTCCGCGTACTCGGCATAGATGGCGCGGCGCTCCGACTGGCGGTAGGGTCCAAACGGCCCGCCCTTGTCCGGACCTTCATCCCAGTCAAGCCCGAACCAGCGCAGATCTTCGAGCAACTGCCGTTCGTATTCCGGCTTCGAACGCTCCGCGTCGGTGTCTTCGATGCGCAACACGTAAACCCCGGCGTAATGGCGCGCGAACAGCCAGTTGAAAAGGGCTGTCCGGGCATTGCCCACGTGGACGTAGCCGGTGGGGCTGGGAGCAAAACGAACTCGAACCTTGGGCATGAAATTCCGGCCTTTCGCGGGTCCTTGATGATAACACGCAGCTCGGGATTCGGGAGACGGGATACGGGACACGGGATACGGGATTCGGGGTTAGGGGCTCGGGGTTAGGGATTCGGGCGCCGGCGTGGGACCGAACGGTCGCCGACGCGCCAAAGCCGCGTTGGCGACGGCGCGCGTTCGGCCTCAGGGCGAGCGCCGCGCCCCTATGCTGCAACATTGCGAAATGTGGCTTGATTGGTGCTGAGGGCGGCCGGAACGTCTGCGGTCTTGCGGTAGACGAAAACGATTTTGCCGGACTCCGGGACGGCGTCGCGGTCGAGGGCGAGGCCGCGGGCGTTCACCAGGTGCTCAATCACTTGCTCCGCGGCGGAGGTGGTGTAGGCTTCGCGGTAAATCAACCCATCGCCCAAATCGGCCGCCAGATGCCGCCGGAAAAACGGCCCGCGAGAATCTTTGGCCGTCCCCACGCACCACTCGCCAAACCCACCCCCGAATTTCCGAATGTGTCCTTCGATGTCTTCAATGATTTCTTCGTGATTAATCGGCATAGCTGGAGCCCTTCTCTTGAATTTTGAATCTTGAATCTGCCTGTCGCCCCTCGCCTCCATGGGATCGGGCCATCGGGCCATTGGTGGATTGCGCAGAGCAAAGCTCTGCGGCCGGCTTGCACGCAGAGCTTTGCTCTGCGCAATCCACATTCACAATTTACCATTCACCATTAGTAACCTACCAACTGCTATAGGGCGTGCCATCGAGCGAAACGTCCTGGGAGCCGCTGTGGACGTCGGCGATTCCCAGCGGGGCGGAGCCATCGGCAGAGAGTGAGGTGGTTTCGGTTTCGACTTCCCAGGTTTCGTTCGAGCCCGTAAAGGGGTCGATGGGGACGGCCCCCATGTATTCTTTATCCACCAATTCTTCGAGTGACTCGGGGCCGCGCTCGTTGTCGCCGGTGAAGCGGTCGATCTGGGAGCGCAGCGTGAAGAGGTCGTCGCGCAGCGTGGCTTCGCGCGCGTGCACCACAATGGAGTGGTAAATGGGCATAGCGAACGTCGCCATGATGAGGATAAGGTTGATCACCGCCATCATCTCCAGGAGTGAGAAACCGCAGGAGTCGTGCAGGCTCGAGCGTGACGCTTCGTCTTTTCGCTCGTCACTCATCACTTGTCACTCGCCACTGTTCTTCGATCACCGCCATCATCTCCAGAAGCGAGAAACCACGCGGCCTGTAGTTTCGCTCGTCACTCATCACTCGTCACTTGCGACTGCTCTTAAGGCTCTTCGTGCGACCACGGGGGTTCATGTTCGGATGTTAATAGCACGGTTGATGTTTCCACGTTAAGAACCGCGGAGGAAGGCAAACGGCGCCTACGCGCTACCCGCTCGGCTCCTCTCGACCTAACCAAGCATCCCCCCGCCTCGGCCTCTTCCCATGGGTGATACGCCAAAGGCTGTTGTCCTTCAACACTAACGACTTGGGTCGGCCACCAGGCGCATTGCCCCGCTCAAAAGCGTGCCTCATACCGGCGGAAAATGGTAATGGACTCCAATGTGTCCCAAGCGTCATCCGTCCACGTTGAGTTTGGTCGTTTTTGTCCGGTAAATTGGAAAGCAATATAAATGTTTTGCCTCTTGTAAACCCAGGGAGCATCCTCTTCACCAATCTTTACCAGGTCGGCTCGCCCGCAGTTGGGCGGTGGTTTCGGGTCAACACAGTCCGTCTGTATGAACCCAGTGTTCTTCGCTTGCAGATAATGCTCCACAATCTCGCGGGTCATTCCCGGTTTGAGGGCTGCCGAATACGAGCTTAGAGCCGCCTGGTATCTGTCCTGGCGATCCCTCACCCCCGGTTCTTCCGGCTCGAAATACCATCCCATGCCCGGATTCAGACTGAATGTGGTTTTCCCGGACCACCACCTCTCCGCGCCTATACACCAGTTTGTCTTACTGCTTGTCCGAGGCCCCCCATAAACTGCTTCGTTAGGGTAAAGAGCGTTATAGAGCTCCACGCAATCGACTCCCGGTACCCCCCAGAACCAGGTACCTGAAACGGCCTCCTGCTTTCCATCAAAGTAATCCAGGCGTTCCGAATATGTGTGATCCGACCGCAATACGAGGAAAACAGTCACATGCGGCAGGACGCCCACGTAGCTTCCCGTAATCTCATGCGGCGAGTGGACATCACCACACCCCACCAGAAGCGTCGCTGCCAACAACAAGATTATTCTCCGCATGAGAATGGCTCGTTAAACTGGAATGTTTGATGAATCGTCCCGGCCCGCGCATGTTGGCTGCGCTCGTAGCTTGGAGGGACGTGAAGCGCGAAAGAGTTTAAACTGGCATCGTTTGGTATTGTGACGCTGACCACGCCGGGGCCAACAGTTTGCCATGTGGCACCTGCGTAGCCGCCTACTTGAACACCTGTAGGCGAGTTGGCTGCATCGTAAGGGAGATTCAGCGCCGCGTCTTTTGTGCGCAGGTCGAACTCGCCGGAGGGTTCGCCCGCGCCACAAAGATGGAACTGGATCGACAAATTGAGCTGTTGCACGCCCTTGGACTGCATGAGGCTTCTAGTTTCGATGTCGTTCATGTCATAGTGCCTGATGTTGGACCCGGTGCCAGCCAAGAAATCATCTAGCAGGGCGGCAGCGCCAGCGGCGGCCGAGAACCATGAATTGTCCGTATTGGGTCCGAGATAATTGTTGTAGGTTATGGCTACAAAGTTTCCGTTCGGACCCATCCCGGAATACCCAAACTGAAGCTCGCCGGTGCTGGTCAAGCTCACTTGGTTGACTTGACCACTTAGCCAGTAGCCGCCGTTGCCGGTGCAATCCACAAAATTCGTGTTGGTGTCCACGAAGGTGATGCCGGTATGGGAGTCGTTCAAATAGGCGCAATCGGTTCCGGTGGGGTCGACCAGCGCCAGAGGATTATTCCTGACGTAGGCGTAACGGTTCCAGGACTGAGGATTGCTGGGGTCGACGGCGGCGAGGCCAGCGGGGTCGGGGGAAATCCAGCGGCCCTGCGGGATGCTATACTCCCGGTAGAGCGCGTCCCCCAAATCGCTGTACGTTTCGCTGGGCAACCAGGCGAAAGGCTGTTGCCCTGGGTGCGTCGGTTCGCCATAGGGCGCGTACGCCGCGTCGGTGAAGACGCTCCCGGAAACGTTGTAGACGAAAACCACACTGCCCCGCCAGTCCCGATGCCAATAGCGGACCAGGGTAGGGCCGGAGGAACCGGGGAGATACACGGCCGCCCCGCCTCCCGGGTAGGGTATCCGAGTCTTGAGGAGCGTTTGCCCGTTCATGAGCGCCAGCTCGTTGCCCGCCAGTCCATACACGTATTGAGTATAACTCCCATTGTTGTTCCCCTCCACCAGACGATCCAGAGCGTCGAACG
>Ga0326727_10009370_pt1 | contig 24135 bp, 20 predicted proteins | sample MB2enrmetagenome_FD_207643 | JGI IMG/M metagenome (GOLD analysis project Ga0326727, IMG submission 207643) | Lab enriched peat soil microbial communities from McLean, Ithaca, NY, United States - MB29MY | ecosystem: Environmental > Terrestrial > Soil > Wetlands > Peat | place: USA: New York... | reverse complement strand
ATCAGGCGGGGCAGGCCCTGATCCAGGAATGGGTGCATTTCATCCGGCGGCCCGAGACGCGCCCCCATGTGATCTTCCTCAGTGACTACGATATGCATTTGACGGAGCGCTTGGTGCAGGGCGTGGACGTCTGGATCAACACACCACGGCGGCCCTGGGAAGCTTGCGGGACGAGCGGGATGAAAGTGCTCGTCAATGGCGGCATCAACCTATCGGAATTGGACGGCTGGTGGGCGGAAGCCTATGCGCCGGAGGTTGGTTGGGCGTTGGGGGACGGCCAGGAACATGGCGACGATCCGGCCTGGGACGCGGCGGAAGCAGAAGCGCTGTATGACCTGCTTGAGCGGGAGGTGATCCCGCAGTTTTATACACGAGACGCGAGCGGTATTCCCACCGCATGGGTCAAGCGCATGCGGGAAAGCATGGCCCGGTTGACGCCTCGTTTCTCCGCCGAGCGCGCGGTGCGCGAATACACCGAGCAACACTACCTCCCGGCTGCTAACAACTACCATTTGCGCATTGCCAATAAAGGCGCCATCGGCAAACAAATGGTCGATTGGCAGCATGCAGTCGATCGGAATTGGCGCTCCTTGCGCTTCGGAAACGTGCGCGTCGAAACCAATGCGGATCACTACGTGTTCGAAGTCGAGATCTTTCTGAACGGTCTTGACCCGAATGCGGTGCGAGTTGAGCTTTATGCGGACGGAATCCACGGGAGTGATCCTCTGCGACAGGAAATGAAGTGCGCGCAACCGCTTCCTGACGCATCCCGGCCCTGCGTCTATCGTGCAACGGTACCCACGACACGTCCTGCAGGAGACTACACGGCGCGAGTGATACCTCAGCGCTCCGGGGTGACGGTTCCATTGGAATGCGCGCAAATTCTATGGCAACGATGATGCGAGCGGCGAAAGAAAGAACGATGAGGAAAGCAGCTGCAATCACGTGCCTGTTTCTGGATATCGGCGGCGTCCTGCTGACCGACGGCTGGGATCATCATGCCCGCAAACGGGCCGCCACGAACTTCAAGCTGGATTTGGCCGAGATGGAAGACCGGCATCACCTGACCTTTGACACCTACGAGGAGGGAAAGCTCACCCTGGAGGAATATTTAGGCCGCGTGGTCTTCTACCAAAAGCGGCCGTTCACGCGAGCCCAGTTTCGGCGCTTCATGTTCGCGCAATCGAAACCTTACCCCATGATGATTGAGCTGGTCACTCGGCTCAAGGTCCGCCATGGGTTGAAGATCGCTGTGGTTAGTAACGAAGCGCGGGAATTGAACGTTCATCGGATTCGCAAGTTCAAGCTGGAGCGCTTTGTGGATTCTTTTATTTCCTCCTGCTTCGTCCACGTCCGCAAGCCCGACGCGGACATCTTTCGGCTTGCGCTAGACGTCGCTCAGACCTCAGCACGGCAGGTCGTCTACATTGAAAACACTCCCATGTTCGTCCAGATCGCGGAAGGTTTGGGGATTCGAAGCATTCTTCATACGGATTACCGGTCCACGTGCGCACAACTTGCTTCGTTCGGTTTGCACTATGACGGCGGAGTTATCCTTGAAACCCGCTAACCCACGCATCCTCACAATCAATGGCGGTTCGTCGCGCATCAAGTTCGCGCATTTGGCTTTGACTGAAAAAGGAGAATCGAATCATGAAAATGAACGCACTCACTCCGGAACAACTGCACAAGAGACCCGGCGCGATGAATAAGCAGGAGTTGACTCTCAATATCGACACACTCACTCCGGAACTCCTCCACAAGATGGATGCTTACTGGCGCGCCGCCAACTATCTCTCGGTCGGCCAGATTTACCTCTACGACAATCCGCTGCTGAAAGAGCCGCTGAAACTCTCGCACGTGAAGCCGCTCGTGGTCGGACACTGGGGAACAACGCCGGGCCAGAATTTCATCTACGTGCACTTGAACCGGGTCATCAAGAAGTATGACCTGGATATGTTTTACATTGCCGGCCCCGGGCATGGTGGTCCGGCGCTGGTGGGCAATACGTACCTCGAAGGCACCTACAGTGAGATTTATCCAAACATCAGCCAGGACGAAGCCGGGCTCAAGAAGTTGTTCATGCAGTTCTCCTTCCCCGGCGGGATTTCCAGCCATGTGGCGCCGACAACGCCGGGATCGATTAACGAAGGTGGTGAGCTCGGGTATTCGCTCAGCCATGCCTTCGGGGCGGCGTTCGATAACCCCGATCTGATCGTCGCCTGCGTGATTGGCGATGGCGAAGCGGAAACAGGCCCTCTGGCGACCGCTTGGCAGTCCAACAAGTTTCTCAACCCGATTTCTGATGGAGCCATTCTGCCGATTTTGCATCTCAATGGCTACAAGATCAGCAATCCTACGGTGTTGGCCCGCATCGAGCATGAGGAACTGGAGCAATTTCTGCGAGGCTGCGGCTGGACGCCCTACTTCGTGGAAGGCGACGAGCCGGAAGCGATGCATCAACTCATGGCCACCACATTGGATAAGGCCATCGGGGACATCCACCAAATCCAGAGCAAAGCTCGGACCAAGAGTGACAACACTCGGCCGCGCTGGCCAATGATCGTCCTGAGGTCACCCAAGGGCTGGACCGGACCCAAAGTAGTCGATGGCCTGCAAGTCGAGGGCACCTTCCGGGCACACCAGGTGCCGCTCTCGGTGGATTCCGAGCATCCCGATCATGTCAAGCAGCTTGAAACCTGGATGAAGAGCTACAAGGCCGAGGAGTTGTTCGATAAAAATGGCCGGCTCATCCCGGAATTGGCCGAACTGGCGCCGAAGGGCGACCGGCGGATGGGCGCTAATCCGCACACCAACGGCGGAGTTCTCTTGCGCGACCTGCGCATGCCCGATTTCCACCTCCACGCGGTGAATGTGCCTTCGCCGGGAGCTGTCGACGGCCAAGACACGCTCGTACTGGGGAATTTCCTCCGCGATGTGACCAAGCTGAATCAGGATCAGCGTAATTTCCGTGTCTTCGGTCCCGATGAGACCGTCTCGAATCTACTGGGTGCGGTTTTTGAAGTCACCAACCGGCAGTGGGATGCCCGGAAAGTAGAAAATGATGAATTCCTTGCCCCCGCCGGACGCGTGCTGGATTCGATGCTCAGCGAGCACCAATGCGAAGGCTGGTTGGAAGGTTATCTTCTGACCGGGCGGCACGGGCTGTTCAACAGCTATGAGGCCTTCATTCGCATTGTCGACTCGATGTTCAGCCAGCACGCCAAGTGGCTGAAGGTAACGTTGGAACTGCCCTGGCGCCGCAAGATCGCCTCGCTGAACTATCTGCTGGCATCCCACGTCTGGCAGCAAGATCACAACGGCTTCACGCACCAGGATCCCGGTTTCCTGGATCACGTTATCAACAAAAAGGCCGATATCGTTCGCGTTTATTTACCGCCCGACGCCAATTGTCTGCTCTCGGTTTTTGATCATTGCCTGCGCAGCCGCCATTACGTCAACGTCGTTGTAGCGGGGAAGCACGCCCTCCCGCAGTGGCTGACCATGGACGCGGCGGTCGTGCATTGCACGGAAGGAATTGGCATCTGGCAGTGGGCTAGCAACGACCAAGGCGCCGAGCCGGACGTGGTCATGGCCTGCTGCGGAGACACGCCCACGCTGGAGATTCTGGCCGCCGTTTCCATCCTTCGCCAGCACCTGCCCGAGCTGAAAATCCGGGTGATCAATGTCGTTGATCTCATGAAATTGCAGTCTGCCAGCGAGCACCCGCACGGACTGAGCGAAACGGATTACGATTCGCTCTTCACCAAAGATAAACACATCATCTTTGGCTTCCATGGATACCCATGGCTAGTCCACCGGCTGACCTACCGCCGCACCAACCGTAACCTTCACGTCCGGGGCTACAAGGAAGAGGGCACTATTACTACGGCCTTTGACATCAGGGTGCAGAACGACCTGGACCGGTTCCACCTCGTGCAAGACGTGGTCGATCGCCTACCACACTTGGGTTCCAAGGGCGCCTATCTGAAGCAGACGATGCAGGACAAGCTCATCGAGCACAAACACTACATCGACAAGCATGGCCAAGACTTGCCGGAAGTTCGCAACTGGAAGTGGAGCAACTCCAAATGAACACGCAACAGCTTATGGACACCGCGAAAGCTCTGGTCGCCGACGACAAGGGGCTGCTGGCAATGGATGAAAGCATGCCAACCTGCAACAAACGATTTGCCCGATTGGGGATTCCTCAGACCGAGGAAGCCCGGCGCGCCTATCGCGAGTTGATTGTGACCACGCCGGGTCTCGGTGAGTCCATTAGTGGCGTGATCCTGTACGACGAGACGATCCGCCAGAAGAAAAAAGACGGCACCCCCTTTCTCAAGGTCATCACCGACGCGGGAATCATTCCCGGCATCAAGGTTGACACCGGCGCAAAGACCTTGGCCGGTCATCACGGAGAGAAAGTGACCGAAGGTCTGGACGGATTGCGGGGCCGCCTGGCGGAATACTCGCAAATGGGCGCGCGCTTCGCCAAGTGGCGCGCGGTGATTGCCGTGGGTGATGGCATTCCCAGCCGGGGTTGCATTGAGGCCAACGCGCAGGCGTTGGCTCGCTATGCCGCGTTGTGCCAGGAAGCGGGAGTGGTCCCGGTCGTCGAACCGGAAGTGCTCATGGACGGCGAGCATACGATGGAACGGTGCCGCGAGGTTACGGAGCAAGTCTTACGAATGGTTTTCAACCAGCTTTATACACAACGGGTGACGCTGGAGGGGATGATCCTGAAGCCCAACATGGTGCTTCCGGGATTGACCTGCCCCAAGCAGGAGGATCTGAATCAAGTGGCCGACGCTACCGTAATGTGTCTCTTACGTGCCGTCCCTGCGGCCGTTCCCGGCATTGCGTTCCTGTCGGGAGGCCAACCCAGTGAACTGGCCTCTGCTCGTTTGAATGCCATGAACGTCCGATTCGCGTCGCGACTGCCTTGGGCGTTAGCGTTTTCGTTTGCACGTGCCATCCAGCAACCAGCTTTGGAGATATGGCAAGGCCATCTGGCCAATGTGTCGGCGGCACAGCAAGCCTTGTGTCATCGAGCCAGATGTAACCGGGCTGCGCGCCGTGGAGAATACACTCCCGCAATGGAAGTGGAAGTTGGCCCGGAACAGCACCATGCCGCGCAAGCGTCGCATTGATAAACGCGGCCAAAACTGCCGGTCGCTCCTAAATGGAAAGAGAAGGAGCCGAGCAGCGGCAAAGCCAGCCCAAGATCATTTGGTAGGAGAGCGAGAAAGCAGGCAACTAATGCATGAAAGTAACCACGGTCACCACCGAGATGAAGTACTGGACGGCGAGCATGTTCACAGGGAGATTCCGCCGTACTGGAGGCGCGCTCACCGTGATTGGCGTTTCTGGCTCGGCTTGCTTCTTATGTGTGTGGCCATCACTACCTATTTTATGAGCGATGACCTGTCGTTGGTGCCCAGCGGCAAAACGCGCCATGCGACATCGGGTGATGCCAGAAGATAGCGGAGCTTCTTAGAACTTGAGAATGCTGCACGGGCTAGTGGCTGGCGACAAGGTCCTGCTGGCGACAGATGAGGGCAAAGAAAGTTCCCATGAGCCAAATCGTTCTTTATCCACTGCGCTTCGAACCGATCTTTCAGTATCGGCTCTGGGGCGGCAGACGTTTGGCCGAGCTGCTGACCGCACCCCTACCAGGCGACGGCCCTATCGGGGAAGCGTGGATACTCAGTGACCGCGACGACCATTCGAGCCGCGTTGCCGATGGACCTCTTAAAGGGCGGACTATCACTCAATTGCTGGAGCAGTCTCGGGAACAATTGCTGGGAAAGTTGGCCCAGCGTTTCCGCCGATTCCCGCTACTGCTGAAGTTCCTCGACGCGCGTGAAATGGTCTCGGTCCAGGTGCATCCCGCGGATGGGCAGAAGGAGCTGTTGCCAGCCGGCGAAAGCGGAAAGACCGAAGCATGGGTTGTGCTGGAGGCGGGGAAGAAAAGCCGCATCTACGCGGGCCTGAAGCCAGGTACCACTGCAGACGATCTTCGGCGAACGCTCGCGAATCGGACGGTAGCGGACGATCTCGCATACTTCACTCCGAAACCCGGCGATGGCGTCTTCCTGCCAGCTGGAACAGTTCATTCTCTAGGCGACGGCGTGGTGGTGTTCGAGATTCAGGAGAACAGCGATGTGACGTTTCGCCTGTACGACTGGGATCACATTGACGCCAAGACAGGCCACCTGCGGCCACTCCAAGTCGATCATGCGCTCGCCTGTATTGATTTTGCAGACGGCGCGGCGGGACTGGTGACACCGGAAGTGCAAGCGACGACGCCGGTGCGGCGCGAGAGACTTTTTCATTGCAAACAATTCCGCTTGTGGCGTCTGCACGGACAATCACCGTTTACCGTCGGCGCCGTGGGTGTAGCGCGCGTGCTGGTATGCATCGAGGGCGCGGGGCAAGTCGAGCACGGCGGCGCCACTTATGCCGTCGGAAAGGGCGATGTATTGCTCTTGCCTGCGGTTGTTGGCGAGTGTGCTTTTCGGCCAGGCAGTGCAGTGAGCGTATTGGAAATTGCGCTGCCGGAATAGTTTACAGCCGAGCAAAAGAAGGATGGTTGGCGAGGCCGGAAACTCAAATTGAGCAGGCAAGAACTCAGAGGTGGAAGAACGGTGAAAAAGTTAATTGTTTTTGATCTGGACGGGACACTAGCCGAAAGTAAATCAGCCCTCGACGCCGAAATGGGGGCACGACTGCATGACCTTCTCGGTGTCGTCAAAGTGGCCGTGATTTCCGGAGGGGATTGGCCTCAGTTTGAGAAACAACTGCTCTCTCATCTTCCCCAGGATGCAAGCCTGGAGAACTTGTCCCTTCTTCCCACCTGCGGAACAAAGTTCTACCACTACACGGGCCATTGGGAAAAACTTTACGAAGAAGATTTCACGGCGACTGAAAAACAGAAAATCATCAGCTCTCTAAAGAAAGCCGTCGAAGGAGCGGGCTTCAAGGTCGAAAAGTTCTGGGGAGAAGCAATTGAAGACCGGGGAAGCCAGATAACATATTCCGCTTTAGGCCAAAAAGCCCCCTTGGAAGAAAAAGACAAATGGGATCCCGATTTCGCCAAGCGAAAAAAGATCAAAGCGATTCTCGACACTTTGATTCCCGGGTTTTCCGTGCGACTGGGAGGCGCGACATCCATTGATGTCACTAAACCTGGCATTGACAAAGCGTACGGGATCAGAAAGCTGCGCGACCTGCTAGGCATTTCATTGAAAGAAATGATTTACGTTGGCGATGCCTTGTTCGTCGGAGGAAACGACTATCCGGCGGAAGAAGCAGGTGTCGTTTGTGTCTCGGTTCGAGGCCCCAAGGAAACGAAATGCGTTACCGAAGCAATCATTGCTTGCTTAGATGGCGATCAGCCAACGTGACCTTATGAGGAGAGTTGATGAGTGGATTTAGGTTGCAACGACTGGCAATGGTGATGGAGCCGGAGCCGGGTAACCCCCAGGAAATCGAAGGCGTCCTGAATCCGGCTGCCGTTCGTGGCCCTGATGGCGCGCTCTACCTCTTTCCGCGGCTGGTCGCGACTGGGAATTACTCGCGAATTGGAATTGCGCGAGTGCAGTTCAATGAAGCCGGCGATCCTGTAGGAGTCGAGCGGCTCGGCATCGCACTGGAGCCGGAAGCCGATTATGAGCGGCGGCCCGACGGCGGCGGTGGTTGTGAAGATCCTCGTATCACGTTCGTCGAACCGCTCGAGCGTTACTGCATGACATACACCGCGTTTTCGTGTCGCGGGCCGCGAATCGCAATGGCTCTATCATCGGATCTTTTCCACTGGCAGCGTTTGGGGCTCGCGACCTTTGGTCCGTATCAAGGCATCGGGTTCGGCGACGTGGATGACAAAGATGCCAGCCTCTTTCCTGTCGCTATACCTAATCCATCCGGACATCCGGAATTGGCCATCCTCCACCGGCCGCTTTTCCCCGGCACTCGCCCGGAGGAAACCGCCTGCCACGCCGCTTCTCGTGAGCTGGATCTTGATCGGGAAAGCATCTGGATTTCCTACTGCCCGATGGTCTTGGAGAACCGTGAACCAGATCGCTTCGGTCAGTTTACCTCGCATCACCGGCTAGCCGCCCCGGTTGCGCCCTGGGAGCGGCTCAAAATTGGTGGTGGCACTCCGCCCATCCTAACTCGGCACGGCTGGCTAGTCATTTACCACGGCGTGAGCGAAATGGCGGAGCCGAGCAACGACCCACATCCGTTGTGCTACTCGGCCGGGGTGATGGTGCTCTCCAGGGAACACCCGCAACTGATGCGTTATCGTTCGGCGGAGCCCGTATTGACGCCCGTGCTACCGCAAGAACGCAGCGGGACTATCGCCAACGTCGTGTTCCCCACCGGCATTGATCGGCGCGATGATCTTGGCACGCCGGACCGCTTCGACGTGTATTACGGAATGGCCGACAACCGGATTGGCGTGGCGCGCCTTGACCTGCCGGAGTCCTTGCCTCCGGGAAAAGTCGCCGACCCGCCAGGTGCAAAGGTGTAACGTGATCGGTTCCAGGAAATTCAAAACCGTGGATGAGACTTTTTCGACAACGAATGTCCACGGATTTTCCAAGACTCCTCGAACCGAGACTCGGTGAAGGTAAAGAAAGAACTGAAAGGGTACCGAATATGAAAGGCACTTCCGAGCAGCCCAAGACTCACGAATCGAACACTGAATCGAAACCCAAGACTTCCGAATTGAAGCAGGGACCAAAGGCTGATGCGAAGGACGATCTGAAATCCCTGCCCCTGCCGGAAGTGGAGAAGAAATTAGGGTCGTCACCGGACGGCCTCAGTCAAGCCGAGGCTCAGAAGCGTCTGACACAATACGGCCCGAACGAGATTGAAGAAAGGAAGACCAATCCCTTCCTGAAATTCCTCACCTATTTCTGGGGTCCTATCCCCTGGATGATTGAAGCGGCGGTGATTTTGTCGGGCGTGGTTCGGCACTGGCTGGATTTTTTCATCATCCTCCTTCTACTGGTTTCCAACGCCGTAGTCGGATTCTGGGAAGAACACCAGGCAGGCAACGCCATCGCCGCTCTGAAGGCCAAGCTGGCAATCAATGCCAAAGTGAAACGTGATGGGAAGTGGATCACCCCGGCAGCGCGTGAGTTGGTGCCGGGCGACGTCATCCGTGTGCGCCTCGGCGACATAGTGCCGGCGGATGCGCGCTTGTTGGAGGGTGACCCTGTCGAGGTGGATCAGTCCGCGTTGACAGGCGAATCGTTGCCCGCCACTCGCAAACCCGGCGAGGCGGTGTTCTCCGGTTCGATCATCCGTCAGGGTGAAATCGACGCGATGGTGTACGCCACCGGGGCGAATACCTATTTCGGCAAAACCGCGCAACTGGTGCAGGAGGCGCACACCGTCAGCCATTTCCAGCGTGCCGTGCTGAAGATTGGCGATTACCTGATCATTCTTGCAGTGTCCCTGGTCGTGCTGATATTGGCCGTGGCGCTCTTCCGTGGCGATCCCATCCTCAGTACGTTGGAGTTCGCCTTGGTGCTTCTGGTGGCAGCGATCCCCGTGGCGATGCCCACCGTGTTGTCCGTAACCATGGCAGTGGGCGCACGTCTTCTAGCAAAAAAAGAAGCGATTGTCACTCGGTTGTCGGCTATCGAGGAACTAGCAGGCGTGGACGTGCTGTGCTCAGACAAGACCGGCACCCTAACCCAGAACAAGCTGACGTTGGGAGATCCATTCACTGTGAACGGTATCTCTGCCGACCAAGTCATCCTCGACGCTGCACTCGCTTCGCGTGCGGAAGACAAGGACACCATCGACCTCGCGGTGATCGGCGGCGTGAAGGATGACAAGGCGTTGAAAGGCTATCAGGTGGTCCATTTCCAGCCGTTCGACCCGGTGCATAAGCGCACCGAAGCCACTGTCAAGAGCGGGGATGGAAAGCAGTTCTTTGTGGCCAAGGGAGCGCCACAGGTGATTTTGGAGATGTCCACCAACGCCGGTGAGGTGAAACCCGCCGTCGAGAAGGCCGTCAATGAATTTGCGGCTCGTGGCTTCCGTTCCTTGGGCGTAGCCCGCGCAGATCAGGAAAATAAGTGGCAGTTTGTTGGGGTGTTGCCACTGTTCGATCCGCCCCGCGACCAGGCCAAAGCCACCATCGCGAGCGCCCGGCAGATGGGCGTCAGCGTCAAGATGGTTACGGGCGATCAAATCGCTATCGCGCAAGAAACTGCTCGACAGTTGGGAATGGGCACCAACATCCTCGATGCCAGCGGATTGGGCGACACGAAACGTCAAGAGACAGCGAAGTCGGCCGAGGCCATCGAAAAGGCGGACGGCTTCGCCCAGGTATTCCCCGAACACAAATTCCACATTGTGGATGTCCTGCAAAAACTTGGCCACATCGTCGGCATGACTGGCGACGGCGTGAATGACGCCCCCGCGCTGAAAAAGGCAGACTGCGGCATCGCCGTTTCCGGCGCGACAGACGCGGCCCGCGCGGCGGCGTCCATCGTGCTCCTGGCGTCCGGCCTATCGGTGATCATCGACGCAATCAAGGAGAGCCGCCGCATCTTCCAGCGGATGAACAGCTACGCGATCTACCGCATCGCCGAAACCCTGCGCGTGCTCTTCTTCATGACGTTGGCGATCTTGGTGTTTAACTTCTATCCGCTGACTGCGGTGATGATTGTGATGCTGGCATTGCTCAACGACGGAGCCATCCTGTCCATCGCCTACGACAACGTTCATTACAAGGATAAGCCTGAGGCTTGGAACATGCGCCTAGTGCTCGGGATCTCTACGGTGCTGGGTCTCATCGGGGTCGGCTCCGCGTTTGGCCTGTTTTATCTTGGCGAGCGCGTTTTTCACTTCGACCGCGCGCACATTCAGACGCTGATGTACCTGAAACTGTCCGTGGCCGGACATCTGACGATTTTCCTGACGCGCACGCGTGGCCCGTTCTGGTCTATACGCCCCGCGCGAATTCTATGGGCGGCCGTGCTCGGTACGCAAATCGTGGCGACGTTGATAGCGGTTTATGGTTTGTTTATGACGCCGCTCGGCTGGCGCTGGGCAGGGTTCGTTTGGGCCTACGCTCTAGCTTGGGCCCTGGTGAACGACCGAGTGAAGCTGCTCGCGTATCGTATTTTTGACCCTACGAAACCCCCATTGTTGGCCAAGAAGAAGACGTTCGATCTTACACCGCGGATCGCTGCACGAGCCTATGAACTCTACGAGCAGGGAGGCCGCCGGGAGGGCCATGCAAGTCAAGATTGGCTAGAGGCGGAGCGCGATATTCGGAAAGACTAGGTCGGAGGGACGAAGGCTGTGTCAACGTCCTCCTGAGCCCCGGGAGTGTGCTGACCGCAGCTACGTAGTTCGTGACGCCGAAGGGAGAGATATGAAAATCAATTCAAAGGATTTCCGTGTGCGGCCCGGAGAAAAGGTCAAACTCAGAAAGTGGCCGACGATTGTGAAGCCCATCTGCGAGTCGAAGAAGCAGTATCAAGAATTGCTGGAAGAACATGTGGCGGAGCTGAGCTCGCTGCAACAACTTCACTACGCGTCCAACCGCTATGCGTTGCTGCTGATCTTTCAGGCCTTGGACGCTGCCGGCAAAGACGGCGCCATCCGTCACGTCTTGTCCGGGGTCAATCCGGAAGGCTGCGACGTCTTCAGTTTCAAACAGCCAAGCGCCGAGGAACTGGAACATGATTTTCTCTGGCGCACAACGTGCCGGCTTCCCGAACGCGGGCGGATCGGCATTTTCAATCGTTCCTACTATGAGGAGGTGCTGGTCGTTCGCGTGCATCCGGAGATTCTTCGCGCCCAAAGACTTCCGGATGAATTGCTCGACGAGAAGACCATTTGGAAGGGGCGGTATCGTTCCATCGTGGACCTGGAGGCGCATCTCCACCGTAACGGCACCCGCATCATCAAGTTCTTCCTCCACCTGTCGAAGAACGAGCAACGAAAGCGCTTCCTCGAGCGTCTTGATGAGCCGGACAAGAACTGGAAATTCAGCCTCTCGGACATTCATGAGAGGAAGTACTGGAAGCATTACACGAAGGCTTATGAGGCTTGCCTGCACGCGACAAGCACCCATCACGCGCCCTGGTACGTCGTACCCGCCGATGATAAGGAGAATGCCCGGTTGATTGTCTCCCAAATTCTCCTGGATACGTTCAAGGCACTTAAAATGGCATATCCCAAGACCACCTCGGAACGGCAGCGGGAATTGATATCCATCCGCAAGCAGCTATCGAAGTAAGCCTCGAATTGTAGGCGGTGCCCGGGGGACTCGAAATGCTCGCGTCAGATGACCCTATGGGACGCAGAAAGTCAGGGAACAACTCATGACCTCCGGTAATGCTGCCGCAGTTGTACCACCCAGTCCCCCCGCAACGCCGGCTCAGACTACCGCGTCGAGCGGACTAACGAGCGCCGAGGCATCCAGCCGCCTTCAGAAAGACGGGCGAAATGCAATGCCCGACACGTCTGCTCATCCGCTTCGAAATGCGCTCGCCAAATTCTGGGCACCTGTCCCGTGGTTGCTAGAAGCTGCCATGGTGCTTCAAGTCGTGCTGCACAAATATCTCGAGGCCGCGGTCATTGCGGGTCTGCTGATTTTCAACGCCGCACTGGCGTATTTCCAGGAGGGTCGCGCCCAAGCTACCCTCACTGCCTTGAAATCGCGTCTCGCCTTGAATGCTTCCGTACGCCGCGATGGCGCCTGGAAGACGATACCTGCGGCGGAGTTGGTGCGCGGAGATTTGGTGAAGTTATCGCTCGGTGGGGTGGTCCCGGCCGATGTGCACTTACGCGAGGGATCTGTCTCTCTCGATCAGTCGATGCTTACAGGCGAGTCTCTGCCTCTTGAAGCTGGTGCCGGAGTGGATACCTATGCAGGGGCATTAGTCCGGCGTGGAGAGGCGACGGCAGAAGTGACATCTACTGGCGTTCACACCAAGTTTGGACGAACGGCGGAACTTGTCCGCACCGCCCACGTTGTGAGTTCACAGCAGAAGGCTGTCCTGCGGATCGTTCGCAACCTGGCGGTATTCGATGGCGCCATCATCCTCTTCATAGGAGTGTATGCCTATCTTCATGCGATGCCGTGGAGTGAGATCATTCCGCTATTACTCACGTCGGTTCTTGCTGCAATACCGGTGGCGTTGCCGGCAACCTTCACCCTCGCGACAGCGCTGGGGGCTCGCGCGCTGACGGCGGTGGGCGTCCTTCCGACACGGCTCTCGGCTATAGATGAGGCGGCAACCATAAACGTCTTGTGCTCGGATAAGACCGGAACTCTGACCCTCAACGAGCTTTCGGTAACAAGTGTCCGGCCAATGCCGGGGTTTGATGATGCCCATGTCCTCGGGATGGCAGCTCTCGCAAGTTCCGAAGGCGGCCAGGACTCTGTTGATGCCGCGATTCGTTCTGCCTCTTCCCGCAAGTCGGCACCAGACCTGCCAAAGCTAAGCAAGTTTCTTCCGTTCGACCCTGCGAAGAAGACGTCCGAGGCAACAGCGACGGATGCAAAGGGCAGCGAACAACGCATCATCAAAGGGGCCTTCACAGTAGTCGCCGGCCTCACAGCTCCGTCGCCCACTGCGGTCGGCATGGCTGATGAGCTAGAAAAACAAGGCTTCAGAGTTCTAGCCGTAGCTGCAGGTTCTCCCGCGACCATGCAGCTCATCGGGCTGATCGCTCTCAGCGACCCACCCCGTAAGGACTCGACCTCACTCATCTCAGAACTCAAAACCCTGGGCGTGCGCACCGTGATGGTGACCGGTGACGCGCCGGCGACGGCCGGAGTCGTCGCGCGTGCCGTTGGGCTGGACGGTGCAATCTGCCCCCCTGGACCGCTTCCGAGTACCCTTAATGCAGAAGACTTCGCGGTGTTTGCGAGCATCCTTCCGGAAGGCAAATTTGATCTCGTGAAGGCGTTCCAGAAAGGCGGGCATACCATTGGGATGTGCGGCGATGGCGCTAACGATGCGCCCGCGCTCCGTCAAGCACAGATCGGCATCGCCGTTTCGACGGCAACCGATGTCGCCAAGTCGGCGGCAGGTGTCGTACTAACCAAGCCAGGTCTGGCTGGCATTGTCGATGCTGTCAAAGAAGGCAGGATCACATTTCAGCGCATTCTCAATTACGCGCTTAATTCCGTTATCAAGAAGATCGTCCAGGTGCTCTTCCTGGCAGTCGGGCTGGTTATGACGGGACACGCGGTCCTGACCCCCATGCTCATGGTCATCGTGATGATCACAGGAGATTTCCTTTCGATGTCACTGACCACCGACAGAGTGCAGCCATCGAAGATGCCAAATTCGTGGCGAATTGGCAGGATTACCGGGGCGAGTGCGATTCTGGCAGGTTTTTTCCTGGCCTTCTGTACAGCGATACTAGCGGTAGGCAGGTTCGAAATGGGGCTCGGAATCGAGGCCCTGAGAACTCTTTCTGTCGTTGCGATCGTCTATGGCAGCCAAGCCACAATCTACGCCATCCGAGGACGTAGCCACCTTTGGGGACTCCGTCCGACTATATGGCTTGTGGTGTCCTCTATCGCCGACCTTCTGATTATCTCAGCGTTGGCTACGCGGGGAATCGCAATGGCGCCACTATCGGTTTCGGTTGTAGGGTGTGAGTTTGCAGCGGCTATCGTTTTCTATTTGATCCTGGACACAGTGAAGATTCCTGTCTTTGCCCGTCTTGGACTCTCCTAGGGGAGCGCCTGCCGGAGATAGTAAGCATGGGAGATCAGAAACAGCAAGTGTTCGACGTGACAGCAACCATCGCACCACTCGCTCAACGCCGCATGGAAACCAGGAACTTCATCTGACGTCGGGCAACGGTCGTCACGGTTTTTAAGACGAGGAGAATCAAATGGAACTGGGCATGATCGGATTGGGCCGGATAGGAACCAACATGGTGTGGTTCCTTCTGGGCGCCAGACACAAGTGCGTCGCATACGACCGACAACCGGAGGTCGTAAAGGCACTTGCGAAGGAGGGCGCGGTCGGAACCGCATCGCTTGAAGATTTCGCGCATAAGCTGAAATTGCCCCGCACGGTCTGGATGATGGTGCCGGTCGCCGCGGTCGATCCGAGGCTGAGGGCCCTCATCCCACTCCTCGAAGGCAATGACGTGATCATCGACGGCGGCAACTCTTACTACCATGATGACATCCGGCGCGCTGATGAATTCAAACCGAAGGGCATCCACTATGTGGACGTCGGAACTAGCGGCGGAATCTGGGGCTCAGAACGAGGCTATTGTCTGATGATCGGCGGTGATGACATTGTCGTCCGGCGCATCGACCCCATTTTTGTCGCTTTGGCTCCAAGCATTGAGGAGGCATCCCGCACGCCCGGTCGGGAGAAGTTGGGCGGCACCGCGGAACATGGGTACCTGCACTGCGGTCCGAGCGGCGCAGGCCACATCGTCAAGATGGTCCATAACGGCATCGAGTACGGCATGATGGCCTTGTACGCCGAGGGCCTAAACATCCTGCGCCACGCTAACGCCGGCCAACAGGGGCGATAAATCTGCGGTCCGCTCGTTGACTACCCCGTGACAGCACCACGGCTTACATCTCGCGTTTCAGTGTGAAGGTCGAACCCTAACAACCTCGACCGAACAGCGGGCGTGCCGTGCCACGGCATCCGAAACGCTGCCCATCAAGAAGCGTTCGAGACCGGTCTGTCCAATCGAGCCCAGAACAATCAATTCAGCCTTCCACTGTTCTGCCGCGTCGAGGATCCTTGACTTAGGGTCACCTTTTGCAACGGCTGTGGAAACCTTCAGACCCTTGGCACGGAGCGTTTCCGCGATCTTGAAAACCAGATTCTCTGCTTGTTTGGTTCGAGCCTCCTTCACCTTATCCAGGGCGGGGTCATAGCCGCCTATTCCCCGGGCGACCAAGAATGGCAGTGGCTCCACCACATGCAAGACTCGAACTTCCGTCTCTTGGGGTCGCACTTGTTCGATCAGCAGCTGGGACGCCGCTTCTGAAAATTTGGAATTATCGACTGCGAGCAGAATTCTCCTGACTTTGCCTTTCGCTACCCCGCTTATGCGCTTCGAGCCCTTAGCAGGCCGAGGTAGCCTAACAAGCTCAACGGAGCAGTGTGCGTGACGCAAAACAGAATCCGGCAAACTTCCCATCAAGAACCGGTCAAGGCCCGTTCGCCCGTGCGAGCCTAGGACGATCAAGTCGGCATGCCATTCTGTGGCGACGTCTATGATTTTAGATTTTGGGCTGCCCAACTCCACGGCTGTAGTCACCTGTAGGCCTTTGGCACGCAACAACTGTCCTGTTTTTGCAACTAAGGCTTCTGCCGGTTTGCGTTGCGCGTCTCGCGCGTGTTCCACTCCAGGGAAATAGGCCGTCATTTCGGGGAGCTGGTTGGAAAGCACGTCAATGACATACATAACGTGCACCTCGGTGTCCCCTGGCCTGGCTTGTCCGATCACAGCCTTCGTTGCCGCTTCTGAGAACTTAGAACCATCGATGGCGAGAAGAATTCTCATGACTTACTCCTCTTCCACTGTGAAGCATAATGTCAAAGTGTTCCACGGATACCGGAAGCGTTCCGCCCCGGCATGACCCGTTCACTCACTACTTCTTATCCCGATACTCGCCCGGAACATCATCCTGCGGCACCTCGTGTGTGCGAACTTCCCCCTCGTCAGCGTCCCCGGCGTCTTGCACGCCCTTCACCGCGTCGGCCTCGAACGCGTTTCCTTCCTCAAGTAACTCGTCCACACTCTCCGAATCCGCACCTTGGACGTTGGACAATCCCTGCAAATCTCCCGATTGTTCGCCCGAAAGCGCTCCCAGTCCCATCGGTGCGAATGCCACCGTATCCACGCTTTGGCTTTTCCCCTGAACCTGTTTCTTAAGTGCGCCCGCCGTTTTCCTGCCGGTTGTCTTTTCGCCGCCGACCTTCGTTTTCACCTCCGCCCTTTTCGGAGCTGCTTTCTTCTTCGGCAACCTCTTCTTGGGAGTTACACTCTTCTTAGCCAGTTTTTTCTTGACCGCCTTCTTCATCGGCGCCATCTTCTTCCCCGCAGTTCTCTACGACTTCGTCTGCTTCTTCTTGGTTTTCTTTTTGGTAGTCATACGCGCAGTGTACCACCCGTTGGTCATTCCAGGCGGTGGGCCACAGCCTGAGAAGCGCGCAATCTGGACCGATCCGGCACGCAAGAAGGCCCACACTCTCTAACAAAACGATGTGGGGCTTTTCCCATTTCCACTGACACCTACTGACACTTTGAGATCGGGAGTTGGCTATTCTGCTCGCTAATCGCTTCAGGGATTTGCATACCGCAAACGACTGTTTTCCTGAATTCACGCGATGTCGTCGCAAAGGGATTTTGATGCGTTGGCGAACTGCCGCGTCGTTGTAGTTTTCAAAGTATTGAAAGATGGGGCCCCAACCTCCTCAGCATTCATCTCCGCCCAAGATATGCGAACGGAAATAATGCGTCTATGCGGCCGCTACCACTCGCTTAATGCTTTTCCGCTGGAGGATGGCTCTGCGCAGGGGGTGCACTCTGATGCGGCTGTTGGTGCGTCTGCACTTTCTGCTGCTGTGCAGTGTGCTTTTGCTCAAGTTGTTGAGTTTGCTGAGAGTGGCGCTGCTCCATCTGCTGTTTTTGAGCTTCACTGGTGTTTTTCTTGGCCGCTTGCTGGTGTTCTTTTTCTTGCTGTTGCTGCAGCTTCTGGTGTTCCTGATTTTGTTTAACGGCTAGATTATCTTGCTGTTGTTGATATTTCTTGTCAGTTTTAGCATTGCCGGTGGTCGGCGCCGTGTACTTGTGGGGCTGAACTTCGCTCGCATGAGTGTTTGCTGGACGAGCCTCATTTGCTGTTGTTGTTCGTTCGGGAGCCTTGTAAGGCGCACCGGCTTCCCTGGCAGGTACTGCGCTGCCCTTAAAGTCTCCGGGCTTGGACGTGGCTGCGATAGGAGGCTTTCCCTGATTCACGGAGGCTCGCAACTCCGGGTTGGAACGAGCCTGTTGCATATGCTGGTTCTGTGCCGCAACAGGGCCGGTGTGGCGCTCCCTATCGTAAGTTTCTTCTTGCGCCGATGGCCGCTCGTTGATGCCACCGTTGCCGCCATTGTAGCTGACGCGGTTTCCCGAGTTGTATTCAACCCGGGTGTTATAGGTGTTGCGGATATTTTCGTTATTTATGCGGTTTACCGAGGTGTTGTAATAAAAATGATTGTTTTCCCAGCGGCCACCTTCATAGCCGTGACCCCCGTATCCGAACCCGTAATTGATCCCGCCATAATATCCAACGTGCGGGCCCCAATAACCTTCATGGAAAAAGAACGCACTGCCGCCCCAACCCCAGTATCCGGGGGTCCAGAGGAAGCCAACTTCGGGTGCTTCGACCCAAGTGCCGGGCACCCAGTAATAGTCTTCACCGTCCCATGCCCAATAACCGGGCGTCCAGATGTAGCCGTCCCCGGGACAGATCGGTTGCTCATAAATGGGGAGCGCGGGCGGGCCAAAAGATACAGAGATACCGATTTGAGCGAATGAAGCGGTCGAGAGAGCCATCAACATGACTGCGAAAAGCAACGAACGAATTTCGACGAGAGTACGCATCGTGCTTACTTCTTTCTGCCCGCTCATATTTCTTGCCCAGTAAAGTGAGGGATTGGCGGGCGTGGTTCCGAGTGCTTGTATGTAAGTATTCCCCTGCTCCTATGCTGAATACTGTCCAAAAGAAGACAGGAGCCGAATGGCGGATGATTCTGTTGGAATGGTGAGAAAGTCGATGGGGGCTTCTTATCGCCAGCGATCAACAAAATTGCGCAAACTGTATAGAAGTGAGCTGTACGCGCCCTTAACAGTCACTACACTGCACCGGCCAGAAGTTCAAATAGGAAACTCCGGGCTAATTGTCAAACCCTGGCTTTTACTCGTCGACGTTCTGAGGGCACACAATGGAGGGACAGTATGTTCCACTTGATCTGGTATGTTCTTATTGGGCTAGTCTCGGGAGTCATCGCTAAATCGGTGATGCACGTACACATAACGCTTTTCTGGACGGTCGTGCTCGGCATCATCGGTTCGATCATCGGCGGCGGCGTTGCCCACATGTTTTCGCGCCCGACAAATGAACGATATCACCCCGCCGGCCTCATTTTATCCACACTCGGCGCGATTCTGGTTCTCTTCGTTTGCTATAAATTGAATATTCATTTTCCCGCGTTTTGATCTGACATAAGCGACCACATATAGCGTAAGTCATGGTAAACGCTAATCGTACATGCGGGTCCTGGTACGCAAATGTCCAGTTAAGCAGGAGACAGACAACGCAGAGAAAAGAGAGGAGAAAGAGCGAGTCAATAGTTTTGCTTGGTGCCAGTGGTGGCTATGACGGGCTTTATGCCGACGGAAGAGAGGAGTTTGTTGAGATGCGCTCGACACAACAGATCTCCCTGATCGTGTGCGTGCCCTGATTTCAGGCACAGTGCATGAGAAAACCGTATCCCCCGTGTACAACTTGAGCTAGATCGGCCACGACGCTGACATCCCCGGCGCTCATGGCGGGCTAGCCAGTCTACCGAGGTCCTACTGATTGTCTTCCAGTGTATTGCGGATGTTCGTGAGTGCGTCTTGGAGGTCTGAAAGGGAGCGGCCCACCACGACTTTACGAACGATCGATCCCTCGAAACCAGTCAGGCCCGCCTGCTCGGAGCCCATGGCCAAGATCAGATAGAAGCCGGGGTTCTTCGGGTCGTCACTCCCGCGGACACAGAAAGAAAGGTCCAGCGCAGTCTCGAAATAGTGGCTCGAATAAAGTTGTTTTTCGGCAATGGCGTAGGCTATGTGGTCGGCAGATTTGCCGCGCAGGGTTACCATCTGCACGACACGCAACGTCGGCTTTAATCCGAATTTCACTCTTGCCCAGTAGAACGTGTCTTCGACATTCGCGGGCTTCGCGCTGGGATAGGCAAGAAGGTAGTGGTAGAAACCCGGCAGGTACACTGGCAAGTCCTTGTCATAACTGAGCATGTAGGCGAACTGTTGAGAAACTTCTGTGGGGTTACGCTTATCGTTGTAGACACCCAAGGCCTCATCACCCTCATATTGATAGATGAGCAGGCGTTGCAGTGCGGTCTTCTGAAGGAGTTGATTCACTTGTTCGTTCACGTCGGAGGCAGACCAATTGATGGCCTGCTGCAGTTCTTCGATGGAGCTCGTGGGCATCTGAATCAGACAGTCACCGGGCTTACAACTCTTTAAGGATTTGATGTCATCATTCTCGAACGAAAAACCTTTCAAGTCAGAAAGCTGCGGAGGGTTGCTGAACACCCCGAGCGCCAGATAGTCGGGGAGCTTTCGGAGACGGTCAAAATCACGCGCAAACTTGAGGTAGCTCTCCGGAGCCGCGTGAATGTAGACCGCGCCAAACAGGACGACTTCAGACGGCGCGCGGGATGGAAGAGTTTTCGTGACCGGCTGTCCGCTTCGGATGGCGGCGATCTGATCCTGAGTCAACCCGATGTCCTGTTGAAAGAATGTTTGCAGGTCAGGCTTCGACTGACAAAAAGCAGGCAGGGCGGCCGCGGCAATCGAGACCAGGAATACAGCAGCAAGGATAACACTTCGGATCATGGCAACTTTGCCTCGAACGCTCTCCTGCAACGTCAGATAGAGAGGGCTGTACGCAGGTTTTCGCGACAGGCTCCGCCACAGGATACGTTCAATGACACGACCCATCATCCAGAAATTGGCGACCGGCGGCCATTGATGCCAGCGAGTGTGCGCAATTCATGATTCGCTGGTCCAACGGATCGTCAGTCAGCGTCGTGGGAGAAACGTAGTCCATGGATTTGTGCGATTCCAGAATTGTGTTGCTCAACTTATGCATGTTGTCGAACTCGTTGGTAAGTAATCCCAAAGCCTCTCGATCCGAATCCGTTGACACTGCCACGGAAGCCAGCGTGAGGCTCTTGGCGGCTTGCACGCGATACACAGACAACCAGTCTTCCGTGATGGGGTATCCATGCTGGACAGCGTTTGTAAGGACGCTTCGCCATTCCCGGATCGTCGCCATTTCCTCGATGCTTGCCCTCAGGAATTCTTTAGAGAATCCTTGATTTACGGGCTCGGTTTCTGGAGTTGGTGCCGGGGCCGAGCTTGTCGCGGGGCCAGGCAACGTCAATATGATCTGATTCCCCTTGAAGCTCAGGGAACCGCTCGCAACGCGAGCCAGCGCTTCGATTTCGACGTAGGATCGGCCGTTCATCTGAACGACTGGCGCATCTCCGGGGCGGCCGTTTACGATCAGTGTTAAGGTTTGCTGGGCGGCTTGCGATAGCGCGAAGATTGGCAATGCCAGGAGCGCCGCCAACATCAACCATCCACTGAATGGCCACTTTCGCATAGATCTACTCCTGGACGCCGCCCACCCAACTCACAAGGGTAGCCTCATCGTTTCTCTTGCTTTTTCTACGGTCCAAAAAGTGCTTTCGGCTCTTTTAGTCCGAGTCTAGGAAGCGGCGGCTTTCGCACGCGCCGTCTCGGGCTCGCCGACCAGTTCCTCAAAAAGCGACCGGTAATGAATCATGGCCTGGCGCAAGTCTTCGGTGCTGGCCTGGCCCCGCATTTGGAGAAGCGCGGTTTGGTGGCCTGCGCGGTAATTCTCGAGAACTAGTGGATGATCCACGGAGAGATCCGCCGCACGATGCTCAAAGTCGCCGACTGGATAGCCACGTGTGGACATCACGTCGCCCAGGAGTTGGTCAGCATCCGTTAGGGCACTGCCGGGGCTGTCAACGAACCTGGCCTGAACTCTGGCCCACGACTCGATGAATCGCGCGCGATCGCCCGGGGCCAGCGGCCGGATATGCAAGGCCTCCACGTGATCGGCGCGCTTGTCAAGCAACGCTTCTGCTTTCCGCTGGCTCCCGCCCTCTTTGACGGCACGCGTATATTCCGCGCCGCCAAACTGAGTGCGAAGTCTTTGCGTCCGGCGTTTCCGGACAAAAAGCGCAACGGCGACGCCTGCGGCCAACACTATAATGATTGCCGCGATTACGGCTATTTGTGTCGTGCTTAATGCTGAAAGGTTCATGAACTTCCTCCAGTTATTGACCGATTCCTTGGCCTAAATCTAAGAATTATCCCGGCTCGCTCGCGCGATGCCGTGACGGTTTACGGTTTCTCGATGACTTTCTCCACCTGGCCGATTTTCTTTTGAACTTTCCCGGCGATTTTCTCGCTCGTTCCTTCGTCTTCCAGGTTGGGGTTGTTCGTCAGTTGCGCTATCTTTTCCTTTATCTTGCCTTTTAGCTCGTGGATCTTTCCCGCGACTTCATTCTCAGTGCCTGTCTTCATATTTGTTGCCTCACCCGCAAAAAGTCACCTGACTCGTCCTGGCAGTGTCATGTTAAGGAAGGTGAGGTGGGATATCTGTTCACATCGAGACACTTTCACGTTTTGTGTGCTTTTTGATTGGATGGGAGTTGCTCGTGCTGGTAGGGGCGAAGATCTACTCACTTACACTTGGCGCCACGGGAAGGTTAATTTAGTCGTGCAGGACCACGCTTAGAAGGGAATCGTTCACGTGGATCTCGCCGTCGTACTGGATGAAGCCTAACTTCCTGAATTTGTTCATGAAGAAATTGACCCGGGACCGCGTTGTGCCAATCATCCCCGCCAGCATCTCTTGCGATACCTTGGGAAGGACCTTTTGAGGCAGGCCCGGCGCACCGTAACGCGCTAGCAACAGCAGAGTGCGCGCCAGGCGCTTCTCGCTGGAGTTGAAGAGCTGATCGATCAGGTCCTCTTCGACGCGGATGTTTCGTGCCAGCATGTAAGCGATGAAGCGGTCCGAGAACTCGTGTTCCCCGTGGAGCACGCGAATCATCTCGTTTTTCTCGATAACAAGCAGGGTCGTCGGCGCAACCGCGGTTGCCGTCGCCATGCAAATGGATTGGCCGGCAAGACACCCTTCCCCAAAAAAATCGCCCGGCCCCAGAACTGCCACAACGGCTTCTTTGCCGGACTCATTGACTACAGTTAGCTTCACGCCGCCTTCCTGAATGTATAGGACATTCTTCGCTGGATCGCCCTGCGCGAAGACGGTTCCTTTCCCTTGAAACTTGGCTACCTTTCTTCCCAGACCAGCCGAGTCGAGAAATGCTTTCAACTCGAACGCAGGGCCTCTCGAAATCGCTTTGGGAGGGGAGCGAAGGACCTTGACGGATGCAGGTCGAGATGGGGAGCGCATGATTGAACCCGAATGCGGCCCAACGGGGGAGGCATATGATGTCGTTCTCATCGCTCTGTTCTCCTATCGCAGCTGACCGGATCGTGGCTCGGGTCCAACGGGAAGCTACACTTTCAGCTTTCACGGTAGTGTGCTGCAAATGGAATAAGCGGGGTATCGGGGATGCTGCTAATAATGAAGGGCTTTGTCCGGGGAAACCCTGACAAGAGGCGCAGGTGCACTAGATATCGGGGCAGGAAGCCGGGCTGAAGCCAAATTCCTACCGAGCCGAGTGGCCCGGCTCACTCTCCAATTTTTCTGGTGTCAACAGACCCATTTCCACGGCAAAACGAATCACATCGCTGCGCGTCCGAAGTCCGAGCTTCTCAGCAAAACGTGAACGATACGTCTCGACGGTTTTCACGCCCACAGCAATCTGCTTGGCTATTTGTGCACTTGTGTAACCCCGCGCCACAAGTGTGAGCACCTGCAGCTCACGGTCGCTGAGGATGTTTATCGGCCGTGTGGGACCAGCTTTTGTACCTCTCTTCGCAAGCACATCCTGGACAAGAACGCTGGCCAAACGCGGGTCCACGAAGATCCCTCCGCGATGGATCGCTCGTATAGCGGCAAGCAGCTCTGCATCCACGGCCCTTTTCAACAGGTAGCCAGAGGCGCCGGCAGCCAGTGCCGATCGCAAGTATGCGGGGTCATCGTGCATCGTAAGGACGAGCACCCGGGTTTCGCGGCAGTTCCGCGTTAGCTCCTGCAGCGCCTTCATACCCCCGACCCGAGGCATCGTGAGGTCAAGCAAGGTCACATCCGGTTTCGTTTCCCGCACCTCTTGAACCGCCTTCTCTCCATCGGGAGCTTCTGACACAACTTCCATA
>Ga0326727_10009368_pt1 | contig 24140 bp, 20 predicted proteins | sample MB2enrmetagenome_FD_207643 | JGI IMG/M metagenome (GOLD analysis project Ga0326727, IMG submission 207643) | Lab enriched peat soil microbial communities from McLean, Ithaca, NY, United States - MB29MY | ecosystem: Environmental > Terrestrial > Soil > Wetlands > Peat | place: USA: New York... | reverse complement strand
AGGGGACCCTGGCCAAGTCCGGCGAGGGCGTGGCCCGCGTCGACGCCAGGGCGAGCCTGAGCACGGGCGGGCGGGTCCGCTTCCATCTCGACCCGGGCAGGATCCACTTCTTCGACAGCACCACGGGTGACGCCATCGTCTGAGCAGCTCGGGCGTGGCTCACGGTATAACAAGCACCGCAACGGCGCGAGGTGAGGGTGTCTTGGGGCATCGAGACGATAGGGAAGTTCGGACGTCAAGGTCTCGAGGAGCATCAGGAGACCAAACATGCATACGTCAACCTAACGCGATAAGGAGCAGTAGTGACTGTCCAGGCAGCAATCTTCGAAAGCCCAAAGGCGCCGCTAGTCCTCGGACCAATTGAGTTGGAGGAACCGCAGAAGGGCGAAGTCCGGGTTCGGCTTCTTTTCAGCGGAGTATGCCACTCCGATTACCACGTGTTGCTTGGCGAGTGGACGATGCCGACCCCGTTGGTGCTGGGTCACGAAGGTGCAGGCGTCGTTGAGAAGGTGGGCCCAGACGTGACAGACATATCCGTGGGCGATCACGTGATCCTGTCCTGGACACCTGCGTGCCGGCGCTGTCGGTTCTGCGTCTCGGGCCGCCCGCAGCTGTGCGAGCTCGCGGTATCAACGGCGTATCGTTGCCTGCTCCCCAGCGGCAAGACTCCCCTTAGTAGAGACGGCGCCGCTGTGTACCCGTTCCTGGGTGTCGGTACGTTCAGCCAGGCCGCCGTCGTCGCGGAATCGGCAGTGATTCCGATCCGCAAGGACATGGCCTTGGACAAGGCGGCACTGATCGGTTGCGCCGTGGTGACTGGAGTGGGCTCGGTGATCAACACCGCGCGCGTCAGGGCGGGAAGCCAGGTGGTCGTGATCGGCTGTGGAGGCGTGGGTCTTTCGATCATTCAGGGTGCCCGACTCGCGGGCGCGCGTCGCATCATTGCGATCGACGTCCGCGAAGACGCCTTGGCGCGTGCCTTGCAGTTGGGTGCGACCGCGAGCGTCAACACAAAGACTGACGATCCGCGCAAAAAAGTCATCGAGCTGACCGCGCCCGGCGCCCCGGACTACGTGTTCGAGGCGATCGGGAAGACTCCGACCATCGAGTTGGCTTACGAAATGACCGGTCCTGGTGGCACCACCGTGGTCGTGGGTCAGGTTAGCGAGGGCGAGACTATTCGGATCGACCCGTACATCCTTTCCGAACAGGAGAAAGTGCTGAGAGGTAGCAACTACGGCTCGGCGCGAGTCGCGCTCGACTTCCCGTTGATGGTTGAGCTTTATTTGTCGGGGCTGCTTGACCTGGATGCACTCGTGTCGAAAGTCCGTCCGCTGGCCGAAGTCAATGCTGCATTCGAAGACATGGCCACCGGCGGAATCGCCCGCACCGTCTTGGATCTCGGGTGAGCGCTTCTTCCCGCGGTGGACTTCAGTCTTTGATCGCGTTACCGGTCGCGGGGTCGAAGAAGTGGGTCCGAAGGGGGTCGACGGCGAGTCGCAGGCTGTCCCCGGCTCGCACCGTGACAGTCGGGTCGAGCCTTGCGACGCCTTCCCCGCGGACGTCGAGCTGGCCGGCCGGGAGCAAGGCTGCCTGGTCGTCGTAGACACCTTCGGCGACGATGCGCTTCGCGTCGATCTGGAAATGGACGACGAGCTCGCTTCCGAGCGCCTCGACGAGGTCGACCTTGCTCTCCAGTACTGCCCTGTCGGTATTGGATGTCGTCTTGTGCAGGTGTTCGGGGCGAATGCCCACGATGACGGGTCTGTTGGCGAATTCCTTCAGTCGCGGGCGGCGAACGAAGAGCGACTCAGGCAGGTCGAAGCTCTGCTTGCCGATAACGAGCCTGGCACTGGACTCGGACAGCCCAGCCTCGAAGAGGTTCATCGCGGGCGATCCGATGAATGCGGCGACAAACATGTTCGTCGGATCGTCGTAGAGGACTTGCGGAGATGCGCACTGCAGCAGCGAACCGTCCCTCAACACCGCAACGCGATCGCCCATCGTCATCGCCTCCGTCTGATCGTGCGTGACGTACAGCGTCGCCACGCCGATCCGTCTCTGGATGCGTAGGACCTCGGCACGCATTTGCACCCGCAGTTTCGCGTCGAGGTTGGAGAGCGGTTCGTCCATGAGGAAGACCGAAGGTTCACGAACGATCGCCCTCCCCATTGCGACGCGTTGGCGCTGCCCACCGGAGAGCTGTCCGGGCTTCTGTTTGAGCCAGTCGGTCAGACCGAGGACATCCGCTGCATCGCGGACGCGCTTGTTGATCTCCTCCTTTGGCATCTTGCCCATCTTCAAGGCGAAGCCGATGTTCTGGGCGACAGTCATATGGGGGTAGAGCGCGTAGTTCTGGAAGACCATCGCGACATCGCGATCCCGTGGGGAAACGGAGTTGACTATCTGGCCTCCGAACAAGAGCGTGCCTGCCGTGATTTCCTCGAGGCCGGCCACCATGCGTAGCACGGTCGTCTTTCCGCAGCCCGACGGTCCGACGAGCACCATGAATTCGCCTTCGTCGACGTGCAGGTCGAGTCCATGGACCGCTTCGAACCCGTTCGGGAACACCTTCTTTATTTGCTGCAGCGTGACCTGTGTTATGACGTCCTCCGTCTTAGCGCTGTCCGCCGTCACCTGTCGATGACGATGAGCGTGTCCTTCTCGGCTCCGACGCCACCGGTTCCGCCACGAAACGCGAGAGCATCAAGCGATTGGCGCCGAGGCGGCCGATGTCGTCAGAGCGGCGTCGGGGGGAGAGCGCCATAGCTTCAACCGCTGCGCTCGCTCTCGTCCAACGGAACGCCGAGAGCTCGTGAAATCTGATGTGCCGCGGCCACCACGAGCTTGGCGTGACGGCGCAGCCTCGTCGCGTTCACGTCGAACGACAGTGACGAGACGCTGACGCTCGCCGCAGGGAGGCCGTTCGGATCGACGACGAGCGCACCGACGCATCGAACGTGGGACTCATACTCCTCGTTGTCGGTGGCGAAACCGTTGCGGCGTACCGTCTCGAGATGCTCGAGCAACTCTTCAACATCGGTGATCGTGCGATCGGTGTGCCGGGGAAGCCCGGTTCGCTTGACGATCGAGCGCACTTCGCCGGCGGGCAGCGCCGCCAGCAGGCATTTGCCGACAGCGGTGCAGTGCAGAGGAACCGTGCCGCCGACATGCGAGCGCATCTCGTAGGCGCGCTGACCTTCGACTTTCGACAGGTAAACCATCTCGTCTTGTTGGCGCACAGCCATGTGCACCGTGTGGCCCGTCGCGTCACGTAAGTTGCGCAGGAGCGGATCGGCGACGTTTAGCAGGCTCGTTCCTTCGCTCGCCCGCGCCCCGATCGCGAGCAGGCGTGGTCCGAGGGTGTAGCCGCGTCGAGCGTCCGTGCGGACCCATCCGAGGTTGACGAGCTCCTGGAGAATGCGGTGCACCGTGGACGCGGGAAGCTCGACAGCGTTCGCGATCCGAGTGAGCCGGCTCTCTACTGTTACGGCTTCAATGATCGCCGTGACCTTGCCCAGCGCGTTCAGCCGATCGACCGTGGTCCCTCCCTCCGAACGCGTCACCACGCCATCCATCCTCCATCGACGACGAGGACGTGGCCGTGTATATAGCTCGCCGCCGGAGAGCACAGGAAGGCGACCGCTCCGGCGACATCTTCGGGCTGTGCCCATCGGCCAGCCGGGATGCGGGCGCTGATCTGCGCTTTTCGGTTCGGGTCGGCGCGTAGCGCTTCTGTGTTCTTCGTTTCGACGTAGCCGGGTGCAACCGCGTTGACGTTGACACCCCTAGCGGCCCACTCGTTGGCCATCGACCTGGTCAATCCCGCGACCGCGTGCTTGCTGGCGGTGTACGCGGACACGTTCAGCCCTCCCTGGAAGGACAAGAGCGACGCGACGTTCACGATCTTGCCGATGCCGCGTTCGAGCATCGGTCGAGCGATCTCGCGCGTGAGCACATACACGGCATCGAGGTTGACAGTGAGAACCTCACGCCATTGTTCGAGCTCGGTTTGCAAGATCGGGGCTCGTCTGATGGTGCCTGCGTTGTTGACGAGGATGTCGATCCTCGTGCGAGCCAACAGCGCCCGCGCCCGCTCGCACGTGGCGGTGAGCTCGGACAGATCGAGTCCTATCGTCTCGGCCTTCACTCCTCGCTCGCGCACTTCAGACGCGACGGTCTCAAGTCCTTCTTCCTCTTCAGCCCGATCCCAAAGGACGATGTCCGCTCCCGAGGAGGCGAGGGCGAGCGCGGTCGCCCGGCCTATTCCCCCGCGTGAGCCTGTGACGAGCGCCGTCATACCGGAAAGCCCGAAGTTCTGATCCAACCAGTCGCTCATGTCCTCCCCTTCACTTTGCACACGAAGCGTTCATCGAAGGTCCCGGGTGTCCACCATGTCCATGTCGTTGTAAGCGAGATTCTCGCCTCCTGTCGACCAGACGAACCTGTACGACTGGGTTCCGGCGCCGGTGTGGATGGACCACGGTGGGCTGATGACGGCCTGGCGATCAGCGAGGATGAGACTGCGAGTTGAGCTGGGCCGTCCGCAGAGGTGGACGACGCGGGCGTCCTCGGCGAGGCCGAAGTAGAGGTAAATCTCCGTCCTGCGTTCGTGCGTGTGGCAAGGCATCGTGTTCCAGACGCTTCCCTCAGCGAGCGTCGTAATCCCGACGGCGAGCTCGCACGAGGCGACTCCACCTTCGTGCACATACTTGCGAAGGGTTCTCCTGCTCGCCTGAGCCGGATCACCGACCTCTACTGTCTCGGCGTCCCTTCGATGTGCCAGCACCGTCGGCAAACTCTGGTGGGCCGGAGCGGACACGAGATAGAAGATCGCGTCAGTACCGCTTAAGACGACCGACTGCGTGCCTTTGCCGACATAGAGGATGTCCTCGGCTTCGACCACATGTTCGGCACCGTCAGTGCGGACAGTGCCCGACCCCGCCAGGCAGACGATGGCAACTTCACGGCGACCGAGGAAGTGACTACAGCGCAGCTCCTCGGGTGCGGGGAGCGAGAGATCTCTGCCCGCGGGGATCGCGCCCCCGACGACGAGACGATCGCCGAGCGAGAGTGCCAAGCGAACCTCTCCGGATGAGAACAGGTTCTCGAGGACGAATCGTTCACGCAGCTGCAGCGGCGTCAGGTGGTCGAACTCGCTCGGGTGGGTTGGGTAGCGTACGTCAACGGGCATGAGCGTCACTCTATCTCGTGTTCCGTCTGACGGAAACCGATTGCAGCCCAGTGGTAAATTCACGTAGCTTTCCCGTTACAAAGGCATTCGAGACCCGGCCCGGCGGATGGGCCGTCGGGACGGCGTCTCGTGGTGTCGTCCCGACAGTTGGAGGGTGCATGCCTGAGGGGGATGGCGACCGCAGTCCGGAGTGGCCGGTGCACGTCCTCGGTCAGGGGGGCATGATCGAACCGCCGTCGACGGTCGCGACCACAGTGGGCTTCGATGGCTCGTGAGGACCTCGCCTCAGCCGAGGGCGCGCCTGCGCCGCTCTCGCCGCTCGAACCTGACGATATGACGCCCGCCCGCCTGTTGGGTCTCGGGCGCCGCGTGGCGGAGCGTACCTGGGCTCACGGGATACCGCGTTGGTTCTGGGGCGAAGGCGTCGCCTTGCTCGGGCTCGGGACATTCGGTATGGCAGCCGCCAGCGGTGATGAAGAACGCGTTCGTCGATGGATCGACGAGCGGCTTCTCGCCGGGCTCACCATTGAGCACGTGAACGATCTCGCACCAGGAACGGCGGCGCTCGCCGTAGACGAGAAGGGGAGGTATGCCGAGGCGTTGCGCCCACTCGCGACGTGGGTCCTTTCTAATCCCGCGGCGACGCGCGCCTCCAACGGAGCCCTCGAGCACTGGCCGGGCGACGTTTGGGCGGACACGATGTTCATGGCCGGGGCGTTCCTCGCCCGCTACGCGAGATCGACCGAGAACGCGTCGCTGCTCGAAGTGGCGGGACGCCAGCTCGTCTTGCACTCCGAGGTGCTACAGGACCCGGGCACTGCCCTGTTTGCCCACGGTGCTCACCGCGGCGAGACGATTTGGTCTTTCTGGGGGCGTGCGAATGCGTGGGCCGCGCTCGCCGCGGTCGAATTCCTCGAGGCGAGCGCGGACACCGACGTTGACGCGCGACTACGCGCCGAGGTCACCGAACGCCTCGAACGACAGCTGGTGACTCTCGCCCAGCTGCAGCCGGACCACGGGGTTTGGGACGTCCTCGTCGACGGCGCGAGCGAGACAGCCGGCATCGTCGAGACCTCCGCCGCTGCCGGTCTTGCTGCGGCGATGCTGCGGGCGGGACGCGTCGTGCCAGGGCTTGCACCGGCCGTGGTGGATGCCGGTTGGCGCGCGGCGCGTGGTTCCCTCGCCTACGTCGACGCCAGCGGCGCCCTCACACGTGTCAGCGCCGGTACGGTTCTCCAGCTCCTTCCGTTCGGCTACAGCGTGATCCGCAACGATCTGGTGCAACCCTGGGGCCAGGGCCTCGCCCTGCTGGCGGTCGTCGAAGCGCTGCGCGGTCCGTTCAACTCATCACCGACCTAACAACCAATAAAGGAGATACCAATGAGCAGATCCAAATCCGGTACCCGGGTGCGGAGGGCACTCCTCTCCGTGCTCGGGGTGAGCTTGCTCCTCACTATTCCAATGGCCGTGGCGGGTGCAGCGCCTGCGAAGAGCACAGCGCCCGGAGCCAAGCCGTTCCAGGGTCAGAGCATCACGTACCTCTACTCCACGAACGGGCCTGACCTCAATGCGACCAAGGTGCTGATCCAAAAATTCGACGCCTCGACCGGCGCCACGGTCAATCTGGATGTCGTGCCTTACGCCAATCAAGAGACGATCGCAGAAGCCGATTTGAGTGCAGGTCGGGCACCTGGCGTCCTCGAGACGACAACGGCTACGACGTTCGGGAAGGACGAGGTCAACCTCGGCCAGGCACTCGGGTCCGCTTGGGTGAAGTCGATCAGCCCGAACATGTTCGGCGGGGACATCTACAACGGGGAGATCGTCGGCTTGCCGAACCAGCTGACTGTCGACGGGTTCTTCGTGAACATCAACATGTTCAAGAAGGCAGGCGTGCCGGTTCCGACTTTGAAGTCGCACTACACGTGGCCGCAGTTCGTCGCGATGGCTATCAAGGTGCAGAAGGCGAACAGCACCCCTTACGCCATCGCGATGGACCACTCGGCCGCGCGAGTGGCAGACCTGTTCACCACGTTCGGTTACAACCTGTTCGGTAACAATGGAAACAGCGCAGGGAACGCGTCAGACCTTCTCACCGCGATGAAGTACTTCGGCGGGCTGTTCCAGCGCAGTGTCTTCCCTGGGGACTGGTTCATCTCTTCCGGTACGGCCTACGCTGCGGGCGACACGCTGTTCCTCGCCAAGGAGGCACCAGTGCTGCTGTCTGGGAGCTGGGAGCTCGCCTCCTTCCTCGTTCCGTCGACAGGACCGTCCTTCAAGTGGTCGCTCGTCCCGAGCCCGTGCGAGGTGGCGTGCGGTTCCATGTCTGGTGGCAACTACATGGTTGCCTTCACGAAGTCGAACGACCCGACTCTCGCCGAGGCGTTCATCAAGTTCATGAGTGAACCGGTGAACCAGGCGTACATGAGCGTCCAGTCCGACACGATTGCGTCGGCGGTTGCTGATGCGGTGCCGGGTGTTGTCAAGTACACGCCGGCGGCAGCTCCTTCGATGCAGGTCTTCGGTCAGCAGGCGGCACTCTTCCCCGCCGCTGGCAACATTTCGGAGAATGCCAACGGGTTCAATGCAGCAGGGCTGGTCATGGAGGAACAGCTCACCGACGTGATGGCCGGGACAACGACTCCCCAAGCCGCCACGAAGGCGACGCTCGCCGCCGCTAAGGCAAATCTCTAGTCCCGATGTTTGCTCTGGCCAGTCGCTGAGGTGTCCGTACTGAACGGGCCAAGCCAGCGTCGTACAGATGAGAGGTGGCGCTCGCCGAAGGGCGGGCGCCTCCTCTCGCAACGTACGAAGACTCGTGTCGCCCCGTTCATATTCGTTCTGCCGAACATGGTCGCGGTCGGTCTGTTTGCCCTCTGGCCGATGGTGAACGGCTTCCGGGAGAGCTTCTACAAGGAGATCGCGGGGCAGCCGGCGCAGTTCGACGGTCTCTCGAACTACCGTCAGATCGTCACGGATGCCGCGTTCTGGGGCGCCGTACGCAACACCTTCGAGTTCGTCATCGGGTTCGTCGTGCTCACGCTCATCCTCGCGACGTTGGCCGCCGTGCTGCTCAACGCCCAGAAGTTTGCAAAGGGGTTTTTCCGAGCGGCGATCTACGTTCCCGTCCTCATCGCTCCCATCGTGGTGGGCATCCTCTGGAACTGGGTCCTGAACCCGACCTCGGGGGTGCTCGACGCGATCTTGCACAAGCTAGGGCTTGGGCAGCCCTTATGGCTTGTCCAGCCGCACCTCGCGATGATCGCGGCGGTCTTCGTCGAGATCTGGGCGACTCTCGGCTTCTACTCGCTCATCCTCCTCGGAGGGTTGCAGTCGATCGACCCGAACCTCTACGACGCCGCGCAGGTCGACGGCGCCTCGGCTTGGTCGCAGTTTGTCTACATCACGCTGCCAAGCCTGCGGCCGATGATGCTCCTCGTCGTCATTCTGAGCATGATCACCGGCTTCCAGGCCTTCGAATTCCTGTACACGCTCACCGGTGGCGGACCGTTAGGCGGCACCACGCTGATCGTCCAGTACATCTACGACCACGCCTTCGTCCCACCGAATCTCAACTTCGGTCTCGCACTTGCTGGCAGCGTCCTCCTCTTCCTCGTCTTGATGGCGCTCACGCTGGTCAGCTTCGTTGCCGGCAGGCGCCGGGGCGCAGCATGACCACCGTCGACTCGGAACGCCTCTCTGCCTGGCGACTGCCCTTCAGCACGCGGACGCGTCGCAACAACGGCCAACAGGCGCCGACGTGGACCTCGGTATCGGGACGGCGGGTGCCATCGCCGTGGAGTGTGCTCCGTACGGCCGCGCTGATCGGTATGGTGCTCGTTGCGATCACTCCACTCATCTGGATCGCCTTGGGATCGTTCAAGAACCTGACGCAACTCCTCGGTTCCCCGCTGTCGCTTCCGACGTCGCTCAACCTCTCCAACTACAAGGGCGGCTTTGAGCAGTTCGACTTTCTCACCTATTTGCGCAACAGCACGGTCGTGACGATCTCTGCAACCGCGTTGACCCTTGTGCTCAGCGCGACTGCCGGATACGGGCTGGCGAAGTACAACTTCCGGGGCCGGGACGGGCTCTTTGTCGTCGTGCTCGCGACGATAATGATCCCGATCCAGGTGATTCTCGTCCCGATATTCCAGGTTGTCGTCGACCTGCATCTTGTTGACTCGCTGTGGGGCTTGATCATCCCTCCGGCAGCCACACCGACCGGGGTCTTCCTGATGCGTCAGTACTTCTTGTCGATCCCTGACGAGCTGATCGAAGCAGCCCGTGTCGACGGTGCGGGGGAATTCAGGACGTTCTGGAGGATCGTCCTCCCCAACGCCAGGCCGGCGCTGGCGGTGTTGGCGATCATCAGCATCGGATGGCGCTGGAACGACTTCATCTGGCCGCTGATCGTTGCCCAGACGCCGAACGTCTACACACTCCCGCTCGCGCTCGGGTTGCTGAGCAGCGAACAGGCCGTGCCGTACAACTTCATCCTCGCGATGGTCGTCGCGAGCATGATACCGGTCGTCTTCATGTTCTTGTTCCTGCAGCGGCACATCATCAAGGGGATCGCGATGACAGGGCTGAAGTGATCCGCCATCGCGGCCTCGGCTGTGATTGCCAAGGATAGCGTCGAGAACGAGGGCTACGGGAGTGAAGCGACCATGACAACCGGCTCGGACGCGAGCGCTGTAAGTGGTAACCGGACCGTGCACGTCCTGGGAGATCGTGGGGGAGTCCGTGACTGGCTCGTCACACCGTCATGGGCACGTGAATGTTCGGACCTCGACGAGGTCGTGGACCCTGACGGGGATCCATTCGGTGATCGCGGGCGGTGGGTTCTCACGAAGGGCTCGGACGCCTTCGCCCTGAAGGAAGCGTTGTACGCTCGCCATCCGCTCTTGCCCGACTGCTTGCCACCAGCGCCAGTCGAGTCAGGTGAAGTGCGCTTGCCGTCACCGTTCGTCGCCGGTGCCGAGGACGTGGGAAGTTGGAAGCGCCTTCGCACGGGCGAGGACGAGTTCGTCGACTGGAGTGCCTTCTACCGACGCCCTACGTACCTTCATGCTGTTGCTTCGACCGTCCTCGAGACGGATCAGTCCGAAGTACGCACTCTGCGAGTTGCCAGCACGGGACCGTTCGTGCTGTGGGTCGGCGGTACGGTCGCCAACGCTCGGAAGGAATTCCGGTACATGGAGCCTTACGAGAGCGTTGTCGAAGTCATGGTGCGCTCGGGGGCGACGCCGGTGCACCTTTGGTCTTGGCAGGTCGGACTTCGTGAGTGCCGCCAGATCGTGCGTCTCCGGGTGGAGGGGTTGCCAGTCCGGGTAGTCATCCCATCGCCGGGCGCGGACGAGTTCGTCTCCTCCATCGCTGAGCAGCTGCTCGATGAGCTGTCACTGGAGAGCTGGGCGAGCAGGGAGGGGCGAGCGGTGATCCGGGGGCCGGTTGGAGCCGCTCTCAGAGTCGCTACGGCAGACGGTTCGCAGATCGCGCTCCAACTGGCCGATGGTCGAGGAGAAGTTCGCCTGCCTACGCCGGAGACCGGCCTGACGGACGCCGGCGAGACGAGCCTCGATCTGATGGTTGACGACGCGCGTGCCCCTGTAAAGAGGCATTTCCACACCGTTGTGCTACCCGAGAACACGCGTATGACCGCAGTCGGGGACCCTCAGACATGGGCTAGCGAGGTGATAGCTCATGCTGCGGCGTCCCTCAACGGCACGGTTGCTTGTGAGCTTGCACGAGTCTGGCAGGCGGCCGCGAGCGGTCATCACCACATCGATCCGTCGAATCTCAGCTACGCCCTGGACTCGTTGGGGAGCCGAGCGGACTGTGCGGACTTCGAGGCCCTCGGCTTGCTTGCCCTGTGGCATCGGGCACCGCTTGAGTCCTGGTCGAGTGGAATGCGTGAGCGAACAGCGAGGGAACTTGTCTCTTTGCGCTACTGGATCGACCAGCCTGGCAAGGATGCGATGTGCTACTTCACCGAAAATCACCAGATCGTTTGGCACGTTGCAGAGCTTTTGGCGGGTGAGAGCTTTCCGGACGACGTCTTTCCCAACACAGGCTGGCCTGGCAGACGCCATGCCGCCCACGGTTCGCTGCACGCGCTTGCGTGGATTCGCCGAAAGCTCGCAGGAGGGTTCAGTGAGTTTCAGTCGAACACCTACATTGCTATCGACGTACTCGCCCTCGCGTCGGTCATCGAATTCGCGCGCGACTCAACGATCTGCGCCGCGGCCGAGGCACTGCTGGACAAGCTGCTCTTCATGCTGGCGTGCAACTCCTGGCGCGGTATCCACGGTTCCGCCCACGGTCGGTCGTATGCAACGATGTTGCGCTCGTCACGCTTTGAGGAGACCAGTCCGCTGATGCGGGCAGCCTGGGGGCTCGGAACGCTTGGCGATTCGAGCCTCCCGGCACTTCCTGCAGTGCTGTTGGCGGCGTCGCGGCGCTATCAGGTACCTGAGCTTGTGCGAGCGATCGGGGAACACTGGGATGAGGAATGGTGGGGGCGCGAGGTCAATCGCGGAATGCTTGAATGGCAGCGGGACCTGCTGTCCCGTCCCTTCGAGTCCGATGTTCGCGTCTGGCGCACCGCGTACGGGATGCTCTCGTCGGTGCAGGACTACCGGGTGGGACTTCCGGGCGTACAAGAGCACGTCTGGGGTGCGACGCTCGGTCCGGAATCGCAAGTTTTTGCCACCCACCCGGCCAATAGCCAGGCGGGCGAGCGGGCCCGGCCGAACGCATGGGCCGGGCAGCGGATCCTGCCACGGGTTTGTCAAGACCGCGACACCATCCTTGCTGTCCACCGATTCCCAGCCGATGACCCGATGGGGCAGAGCCATCTGTGGTTCCCTACGCCGCATTTCGACGAGATCGCGGAGAGGGGCGAGTGGATGGCCGGGCGGGTGGGCGACGGCTATGTAGCGGTCACGACTCAGGGCGGAGTTGAGGCTGTGCGGCGGGGGGAGGATGCCTACCAGGCATTCGTCGCTCCGGAGGGAGGCACGTCGTGGGTGTGTACTCTCGGAGACCGAGACAGAGACGGGTCGTTTGCCGAATTTGTACATTCACTCACGACACCGATATTCGCTCCGCTCAGAGTCAGCTGGGTAGCGCGTGACGGACGACGACTGGAGCTCGGTTGGCAGGGAGCATTCCGCGTGAACAACATTGCCCGAGGCATTGCTGCTGACGGGCGTCCCGAGAGCCCGCCGCACATCGACAACCCGGCCTGCCGAGTCGAGTTCGGGGCGTCCGATCTTTACGCGCGCTTTGCAGGTCAAGAGCTCCATCTGGATCTTGCAAACTCTCGCCGAGCTGGAAGGACGGGCACGGGGACGAACGCCTAGTACGGCCGAGCGCGACCGTGGTGCGGAATCGGTGTCGTGACCTTTTTCGGTACTGTTGACCTCCGGCACGGACATCCGCCGTCGTTTTTCCATGCCACCGTCTGGAGGAGCTCAATGAGCCAGGCTCTTATCGTCATCGATGTGCAAAACGAGTACATCACCGGCCAACTCCCGATCGTGCACCCGGCCGTCGAGGCATCTCTCGAGCGGATCGGGGAGGCAATGGATGCAGCTGTTGCAGCAGATACGCGTATCGTGCTGGTTCGACACTCCGAGCCCGACGCCACCGGAGGGATCTTCTTGCCGGGCACGCCCGAGTGGGAGCTGTACCAGAACGTCGCAGAACGGCCACACGATGTTCTGGTCGACAAGAAATTGCCGGGATCGTTCACTGGGACGGACCTTGAAGCTTGGCTCCGTGCGCGCGACGTCGGGCACGTCGTGATCGCGGGCTACATGACTCACATGTGCGTGGACACCACGGCTCGTCAAGCGATGCATCTCGGCTTTGACGTCACGGTGCTTGACGACGCCACCGGGACAGTCGACATCTCCGATGAGCTGCCCGCCGCACTTGTGCACAGGGTCGAGCTTGGCGTCCTCGGTGATGGTTTCGCCACGGTGTGTCACACGGCCGACTGGATCACCTCGCTCGGTTGACCGTCGCGATCACCAACAGGCCCGGGGAACAGCGACGTTAGGGCGGGTCAGCTCTCTGGACCCAGTACGCGGCCCGTCACGATTTCCCCGAGATCCTCGAGGCGCAGGATCCCCTCGACGTTGGCCACGGAAACCCATGGCAGCCAGTTGCGATTGAGGCCGTAGCCACGGTGCACAGCGAAGCACCAGTGCTCCTGTTGCCAACCCTCTCCGTGCAAGTCGTAGGTTCGGCCCGGCAAGGCGAGCATCGCCTTGGTGCCTTGCGTCACGACGCGCGCAACGTCTATGAAGTGGGCATCGCCGGTCAGTCGAGACAGCGCCGCGAACGCTGCCGCGTTCTTGGCCAGGAAGCCGTCGCACATCGAAACGCCTGTCGCGATCAGCTGCTGACCGACGGTTGACACGCCTCGCTTCCAGTGCAACGACTGGTTGTCGGCATCGACAGGCATCGGGACGTTCCATATGTAGATCCATGTCTCGGCCATCTCGGCAGCAAAGCGGGCCCGTTCGATCCAGAGGACATCGCCAGTCGACTCGTACAACTCGAGGAAACCCTCCAGAGCGGTGATGGCGGCCTCTTTGTCGACGACATCTGGGTTGTCGAGCGTTGCTCCCGCGAAACAGCCCATTTCTCCTCCCGACTGCCAGCAATAGTCGCCCGCCCGGAGTGCTGCGTCGAGGTAGGTCGGCTTCCCGGTGGCTCGCGCCAGCGAGGCGAGAAACGCGATCGGGACCTGCGAAGCATTGGTCGAACTGTCAATGACAGCTCCAGTCCCGGCCTCGAAGGCGCGGGGAAACGACCCGCCGGACCCCTGGACCGAGACGAGCCAGTCTGCACCTTGTTCGGCCCAGCGGAGCCACGCAGGATGTTCAAAGCCAGAGTGAATCTCGAGCTGCCAAGCCTTCAGTGCTCCGGCACAACCGTCGGCGATGGAACGCGTGAACACGGCCGGTCGCCGCGCGACGTGCCGGTAGCTCGTCATATTGCCGGTCACCAAGTCGAAGCCTTCGCCTTGGGGCGGAGTCAGGCCGATCGTCGCGAATGAGTCGAGGATCCGCGTGCCGATCGTCCGGTAGTGCTCGCCGGTCTTACCGCCGATGCGGGTTCCGACACGGAGCAAGACGTAAGCGGCGTCGGTGTTCGCCCCGACGAACCCCATGATCGCCGGCGATGCCGGTGCGGGTCTTCCGGTGACGGCGTCAACCTCGAGGGGGATCCCGGCAAGCGGCCCGGTGGTCACCGCTTGGCGTGCCAGCACTGAGGTGGAGACGCGCACGACGACGTCGGGGTCCACCGGCTCGGGCCTCGGTGCGAGCTTGTCCCATGCCCAGCGCCATACCGCTGGGTAGAAGTCCTGCGAGCTCGCGCTCGCTCCTGCGCGATAGACGAGTTGGTAACGGTGGGTGGTCCCCTCGCCAAGGGGATGGAAGCGACGCCGCCAGGCGCGCCGTTGGAGCAGTGGCAGCTGGCCCGAGCTGTAAGTTACCTCGCCTTCGGTCCCGGGAAACCAGGCACCAATCTCAAGCCGGTCGCGTCGCGCGGCGCAGCCGAGAGAGGCGAAGCTGAGACGAGGATCGATGAGGGTTTCACCGCCCGCGACTTCGCCGCTGTCGGCGATCGTGTTCGCTGCCTCGGCGTCCTTGTGCATGACTGCAAGCCATTCGCCGTCGGCGTAGCGCACGGAGAACACTGGAGCGGCGAGCCGATCTTCGCGGCACAGCGCATAGCGCGGTGCGCGGCGGCGCAGTGTGGGGCTTGCGATCGCGTACTTCGGGACGGGCTCGCAGTTGCCGTAGACGGCCCCGGGCGCGAAAGGCATGATCTCGGACCAGCTTGTCGGGATGTTGCGGGATAGTCCGATCGAGGTCATGAAGCCGTCCTCTTCATTGCCACGAACAATGACGTCGCGCGAGACGGTCACCTCGGCTCCGCTCACATGCCAGTGGTCGGTGACATCGAGCGAGGTTCTCGCGTCGAGCCGTACGGTGACGTTGCCGGTCAAGCCGTCGGCAAGCCAGTCGACCACTTCGTACCCGGTAGACACGCCGCTCACGCGACCCGAGGCGAGGGCAACGCGGACGGGACGGACTTGCTCGAGCACGAGGTTACCGAGCTCGATCCGGACTCCCCATCGGCGCCCGGCGCGCACCGGATCAAGGCGCGCTCGCGCCTTGAGCGCGCCATTAGCCAAGCCACCGGCCGGCCGGGATCTGGCGAAAGACTCTTGCTTGTCCTGTTTAGCCACGGATCCCCGCTGTAGCAAAGCTCGGCACGATCAGGCGTTGGAAGACGACGAACATGAGCACAACTGGCACCGCGAGGAAGACGACACCCGCCATCTGCACAGTAGTCAAGGTGTAAAATTGCGACTGCAGGCTGTTGAGACCGACAGTGAGCATGTAGCGGTTCGGGTCGGTCATGAACGTGACTGGGATCATGAAGCTGTTCCACGTCCACGTTCCGGCGAGCAGCGCTTGGGTCCCGATGCCCGACATGGTGAGCGGTACCGCGATCTTAAGGAACGTCCTGAACCTCCCGGCGCCGTCGATGGCCGCCGCGTCCTCGAGGTCTGCCGGCAGCGTCGAGAAGGACTGGCGCATCAAGAAGATGAGGAACGGGTTGGCGATGAACGGGACAATCAGCGACTGGTACGAGTTGAGCCAGCCGAGCTGCGCCACGAGCAGGTAGAGCGGGATCAGGATGGCCTGCAGCGGCACCATCAAGATGGCGAGCACTACGAGAAAGGAGATTGCGCGACCGGGAAAGGGGATTCTTGCCAGTACGTAGCCAGCCATCGTGTTCACGACAACGGCACCGATCACAACTCCCGCGGTGACGAACAAGGTGTTGCCATACCAGCGGAGGACAGGTGCGTTGTCGAGCACATAGCGATAGTTCCACAGGGTCAGATGCAAGGGCGACACGAAGTGCGGGTAGTCGACGGGCGACTCGAACGACGTGTAGAGGGCGAAGAGGAGCGGTCCGATAGCGATGAGGGCTACCGCCGTGAGGAACACGTACTTGAGGGTGGCAACGAGGTAGCGCTTGCGGCGGCGCATTATGAGCGCTCCGGCAGCAGGCGTCTGGTCACGATTGTCCCGAGAAACACGATCGCCAGGAGCACCACCGCAGCCGCGCTCCCGTAACCGAGGTCGTTCAGGCGGAAGGCCTGCTGGTAGATGAAGATCACGAGCGTCGCCGTGGCGCCCGCGGGACTTCCGAGAATCGTGCCACTGGAGGCTATGACGTAGGCCTGATCGAAGATCTGAACGGCCTGGATCAGCCCTGCAACGACGACGAAAAGGACGAATGGGCGGAGGCTAGGCACGGTGATGAACCGGAACTGCTGAACAGTGTCGGCCCCGTCGACTTTGGCGGCCTCGTACAGCTCGGCAGGGATGTCCTCGAGGCCGCTGACGAAGACCACGACATAGAGTCCGATGTACATGTAGACGTACACGATGACTAGGAACGGGAGTGCGTACTCAGGCTCGGCGTACCAGGTTGTGTTCGGTAGGCGGAACATGGCCGCCAAGAGGCTTGAGAGCAGACCCCCGGCGACGAAGAGCTTCATGAACACCGTCGTCACGGCAACTGTCGAGGTCATGTACGGCACGAAGAAGGCTGTTCGGAAGAAAGTCTTCCCGAACCCAACGTTGTGGAGGACAGAGGCGAGGAGGAGCGCCATGATCGTCTGGGCGGGCACGACGAAGACGACGAAGATCAAGGTGATGTAGAGCGAGTGGTGGAAGGCCGGGTCATGCCACAGTTGGTTGAAGTTCTGCAGCCCGACGTAGGTTCTCTCGGAGAAGTGGAAAAGGTTGACTCGTTGCAGCGCGAGGACGAATGTCTCGACGATCGGGTAGATGAACCAGTACCCGAGGAGGGCTGCAGCCGGTGCAATGAGCACATACGCCGCCGTCCAGTCGCGCCGTGCTTTGGACGAGGGGAGTCGTCTCGGAGGCCGGGAGCGACGGAGGGGCCTCGGGGGGAGCACAGCGTCCATTAGCTGGCCAAGCATTGCGTCGTGGGTATGGGCGAAGCGCCCAGTCCGAGTCGCGGACCGACCCGGACCGGGCGTCGTCCTTCAGGCACCGATCGCCTGTACCACTGGCAAATCACTGCGTTCCGTACTGCTTCTGCAAGGTGTTGAGGAGCGCCTGAACGGTTCCAGTGTGGTTGAGGATGATGTTCTCGAAGCCGGCAACGAGAGCGTTCCCGAATTGGATGGTTGCTGGCGGGTAATCGAGCGTGAAGCCGCTGGCGAGCACCGCGTTGGTGATCAAGTCGTACTTCGGCGTGCGCTGGCGGTACAGGCTGATGTACTTGGTCATCGCAGGGACAAAGCCGAAGGCGGTGTCCTCGGCGATGTACTTTTCAGCCCACGCGTCCGTGAGAACCTTGATCAACCTCATGTCGGCGGTCGGGTCGGGTGAGTGCTTTGTGATCGAGTAGGCACCACCGTAGGTCACGACGAACTGCTTGCCGGTCGAAGTCGGGATCGGCGCCAGCTCGTACTGGACGTCCGGAGCGGTCGCCTTCATGAAGCCTATGTACCATGGTCCGCCATCGGACATTGCGGCGTCGTTCTCCGCGAGCGCCTGGCCGTCCCACGACGCACCGACCTTGTCAGGGAGGATCGCAGAGTGGTCGACGACGAACATGTTGACCAGGAACTGCAAGCCGGCCACGTTCTGTGGGGAGTTGATCGTCTTGCCGTAGTTCCAGCTGCCACCAAATGCCAAGATGTACTGGGTTAGGTGGAACAGGTTGTCGAGGATGGTCAGTCCAGCCTTGCCCGTCTTCTGGTACACGTGCTCGGCGTCAGCGCGGACTTGGGCCATCGTTGTCGGCAGCGTCGCGATGCCCGCCGCCTTCAGCATGCCTAGGTTGTAGACAAACCCGGAGTCCTGCAAGTACAGGGGCACTCCGTACAGGCCACCGTTGTAGCTCCATGCATTGACGAGGGCCGCCGGGTCGACGCTCAGGTTGACGTTGTCCTGAGTGACATAGCTGCTGACGTTCAGGATCGCGCCTTCCCTCGCATATTGAGTCACCGGTGCCGAGTTGTCCCACACGATGATGTCAGGGATCGTACCCGCCGCTATCTGCGTTGGCATCTCGTTCAGCTGGTCGTCGTAGGTCGCATAGACGACCTGGGCGACCTTTATGCCGGGAAGCTGCTTCTCAGCGGCGGCGATGACGTTGTTGTAATAAGGGTCGACGTTGGCTCCACCGGCGTACCCGAGGGTGATCGTCACTGTCGCCGCGTGGGTCGTTCGCGCCCGTGTCGTACTTGCCCCTGACGTGGAAGCGAGCCCAGTGACGATGAGAGCCGAGGCCAGGAGCGTTGCGGTCATTGCGACCGCGCGGCCGCCACGATGCGACCTGCGCGCGAACCTGGCTCGATAGTTTTCCGTTGAATCGGACACTTATAATCTCCTTTCATCTGCTGTTAGTAGACCGCTGTCCCGCTGGTTTGATCTAAGAAATAGAGTCGTTTGGGTCAAGAACGCTGTGGTCTTCCCACATCCCTGACGGCCGCCGATGACTATGAACCGACCATCAGCCACGGCCAGATCGATCCTGTGGATAGCTTTGAAGCCGTTCAGGCACATCGTGGTCAGTTTTTCGAGTGTGATCGTGGCCATTAGTCGCCCTTTTCGGGAAGTGACCGAGCATGCCGGGATGCCGCCAGCGATGTCGCGAGAGCACCCAGGTACTGGTGGTCAGGGGCTCTTGTCGATGCTCGGACGACGAGCTGACACGGGACGAGCCGGGTGCCGTGGGTGTTGTGGCCGTCGATCGCGGCGAGAAGGATCTGAGCAGCTGTCCGTCCGACCTCTGAAAGGTTCATGTCGATCGTCGTGAGCGGCGGTCTTGATGCCTCGGCCATGACTGTCCAATTGTCAAAACCGACAAGTGCGACGTCGTCGGGCACCTTGCAGCCTGTCTCTCGGAGAGACTCGGCAACTCCTCGCGCGATTTGGTCGCTTCCGCAGAACACGGCGTCGACGTAGGGCGTTTGACGCAACAGGATGCTTGCTGCCTGTCGTCCCCACTCCTCGCTCCACTCACCATGAATGGGGCCGTCCGCGGCCATCGAGAGTCCCGCGTCCGCGAGGGCGTCAGCTGCGCCGGCAGCACGAAGCCGGACTGCCCGAAAGTCCGAAGGCCCGGTGATATGTCCGATCTTCCTGCGACCTGTCGCGAGGAGATACTCAACAGCCAGGCGCCCGCCTCCCTTGTCGTCCGGCAGGACTGACGCGTCCCCCGGATTAGTCGATTCGCTCATCGCGTAGACGATCGGGATGGGGAAGTCCGTGCTGATAGGCGGTCGCGGGTCGCTGCGTCGTCCGGTGACGATGATCCCGTCGACCCGGCGGGCGAGCAGCGTGCGCACGTAGTGCTGTTCCCGGATCGCGTCGTCACGTCCATCGCACAGCAACACGGCGATCTGGCCCGCGTGCAGCGCGTCCTCTGCGCCGAGCATTACAGGAATGCTGAACCTGCCAAAGCTGTCGTTGGTGATCAGCCCCACCGTGAAGCTCCTCCCGGTGAGCAGGTTCCTAGCCAACGCATTCGAGTGGAAGCCGAGCTGTTCGGCCGCCTTGAGCACCTCCGCACGCGTCCGAGTGCTGACGCCCTCCCGTCCGTTCAGAGACTTCGATACCGTGCCGATGGAAACGCCTGCGAGCGCAGCAACGTCGCGAATAGTCGGGGCCCTGCGGTGCCTGTTCGTTCGGCTGGCAACGTCATCGTGTTCACCAGGCAGCGGCTCGTCCTCGCCACCCGCAGAAATCGGGCTGGGCATCGCTTGCGCCTGATTCCGAGCGAACCGTCACCCAGCTCAGCGCGCCAGGCCCTGCGCGAGCCGATAGTAGGCCTGATTCCAACGAAGCTCGCGCCTGAAGGCGTCCGTAGTCGTGGTCTCGTCGATGCGGACCAGTTCGACACCGGCAATCACCGCGAAATCTTCGAGAGTCTCGATGGCCACTGCAGTGCTCAACGCCGTGTGGTGCGGGCCACCAGCCATGAGCCACGACTCTGTCGCTGTGGTTAGGTTCGGCGCGGGCTTCCAGACTGCCCGGGCCACAGGAAGCTTCGGCAATGGCGCGTCCGGTGGCACGACCTCGATCTCGTTTGCTACGAGGCGGAATCGGTCGCCGAGGTCGAGGAGGCCCACCACGTACCCTTTTCCTGGCAAAGCGTCGAACACGAGCCGCACCGGGTCCTCCCGAGTGCCAATGCTGAGCGGGTGAATCTCGCAACTCGGCGTCTCAGCAGCGATGCTCGGGCAGACCTCGAGCATGTGCGCGCCGAGAATTTTCGGTTCTCCGGGGCCGAGATGGTATGTGTAGTCCTCCATGAACGACGTACCGCCCGGCTGTCCTGCGCCCATGACCTTTAGGATCCGGACGAGTGCCGATGTCTTCCAGTCACCCTCGGCACCGAATCCGTAGCCCTCGGCCATCAGGCGTTGTACGGCGATGCCGGGCAGTTGCCGCAGTCCGCCGAGATCCTCGAAGTTCGTCGTAAATGCGGTGAACCTGCCCTGTTCGAGAAAAGATCGCAGGCCCGCCTCGATACGGGCCGCGTAGGTCAGCGAGTCGTGACGGGCACCGCCCGTCCGGAGCTCCGGAACCACTGAGTAACTGCGCTCGTAGTCGGCGGCGATCGCGTCAACCGTCGCGGGGGCGGCCCTCTCCACCACGGCGACGAGGTCGTTCACGCCGTAGGTGTTCACCGAGATACCGAGTCGAATCTGTGCCTCGACTTTGTCACCCTCGGTCACCGCCACATCGCGCATGTTGTCGCCGAAGCGGACCATGCGGAGCTGCTGAGCCACGCGCCAGCCGGTCGCGGCGCGCGCCCAGGAGCCGATCCGCCGGCGCACCACTGGGTCGCTGGCATGCCCGGTCACCGTCTTTCGCCGTAGTGCCATCCGTGTCTCGATGTAGCCGAATTCACGATCACCGTGAGCTGCCTGGTTGAGGTTCATGAAGTCCATGTCGATCTCGTCCCAAGGCAACGAGAGGTTCACCTGGGTGTGCAGGTGCAACAAGGGCTTTCGCAAGGCGTCAAGCCCAGCGATCCAAGCCTTTGCAGGCGAGAAGGTGTGCATCCACGCGATGACGCCGATGCAGTTGTCGGCGGAGCTTGCCTCGATGCAAGTCCGGCGTATCTCCTCTGCTCCGATGAGCACCGGCTTCCAGACGATTTGGACACCGATCTCCGGGCCGGAGTTCAAGAGTTCGACTATCTCGCCAGACTGTTGCGCCACCTGGCGCAACGTCTTGTCCCCGTAGAGGGCCTGGCTCCCAGTCAGGAACCAGCATTCAAGCGTCTCATCGGTCTGGTTCACGTGATGTCCTTCCAGGCTGTGGTAGAGGTGCCTACCCACTTTTCAAAATGAGACGAAAACCTTTTCGTCATTTTACGGTACGCCTGCAATCAGTCTTAGTCAATGGGTGCCTGCTGCCTCGTCGACCGTTCGGGTTGCCTTGAGCAGCATGGCGAGTTGCGGGGGACCCAGACGCGCATGGACGTGGCGCCACGGTTTGCCCACGCGTAGTAGGGGGTGGCGCACACTGCGAGGGGATGCTGCTCTGTCATTTGGGTCCCGTTAGCACTCGACGCCTCGCCAGGACCGTCAGGTGTGAACTCGTCATAAGGCCAACCTGGTCGCGAAGGCGCGACTGCCCGGCCGTCCAGGCGGAGGGCGACAACAGTGTCAGTGGCGATAGGGAAGCCTGGTTCCTCTTCCAGGGGTGCCGACGGGTCAACCGAAATGGCACGCAGGTTCACGGCCTCGGGGAGATCTATGCCCTCGACGCAATAGACAAGTGGGCCACGCTCGAACGCGATGCAGCCGCGCACGGCGTCAATCTCGTTCGCAGCGCTGACGGCGCGAGCTCGTATCGGTATCTCGAGCACGACCTCGTCCCCAGGCGACCACTCCCGCCGCAGCCGGATGTAGCCCTTCTTGCAGGGCTCTGGGGTCACGTGGCGCCCGTTGAGCGTGCATCGCGCTTCGTCGGCCCAAGCCGGCACGCGCAGCGCTATCTCTTGAGAGTCACTTGGCGCAGCCGTCACGCGTATCGCGACAGAGCCTTCAAAGGGATAGCGCGTCTCCGTCACGAGCTCGAGTGCTCCGTCGCTGCCGTGCTCGGCGCGGATCCGGCCCGTCACGTACTGGTGCAGCTGCACGCCGTTGCCCGTTTGAGTAGCCACATAGTTCTCGAGGCTTGCCAGTAGGCGCATCACGTTCGGTGGGCAGCACGCGCAGTCGTACCAGGCCTGACGGGCGGAGGGCTCCCTGGACTGCAGGGGATTGACATAGAAGAAGCTCGTGCCGTCCAGACCGACGCTGGCGAGGAAGCCGTTGTAGAGCGTGCGCTCCATGAGCTCCGCATAGGCCGCCTCGCCCGTGAGCAACAGCAGGCGCCAGTTCAACATGACTGATGCGATCGCGGCGCAGGTCTCGCAGTAGGCGCGGTCGGGCGGTAGCTCGTACGCTTCGCCAAAGCCTTCGTCCTTGTGCCTGGAGCCGATCCCACCGGTGAGATAGGTCTTTTTCGAGACCATGTCGTGCCACTGAGCGAGGATCGACCTCAACAGCTGCTGCCTACCTGTTTCCGTGTAGAGATCGGCCGCCCCGACGAGCAGGTAGAGCGCCCGCACGGCGTGGCCACGGATGGTCGTGGCGTCATCGAAGGCAACGTCGTCTTGAAAGTACGACGGCCCGAACATGTGCCAGCTCAGCGAGGCGCGGCCACGGCGCCCGACGAGATCAGCCGCAAGATCCACGAGCCGGTGGTCGCCGTTCGTCCGGTACAGCTCGATGAGTGCGGTCTCGATCTCGGGATGGCCCGGCACGTAGTCAACGTGTTCCGAGGGAAGCACCTCGACGAGCAGAGAGGCGAAGCGGTTCGCGATAGCTGAGAGAGTGGCTTGGCCCTCGCCGGTGCGCGTGTCGGCTACAGACGCCTGTATGAGATGGCCCGCGCAGTAAAGCTCGTGGCCCATCGCCGGATTGGCGAAACGTCGACCCTTTTCGACGACCTGTACGTAGGTGTTCAGGTAGCCGTCACGTTCCTGAGCGGCTGCGATGGTCTCAACACTCGAAGCGAAGAACCTTTCCTGGTCGATGACTCGGCCGTGTGCTCGCTCCCAGGCGATCGCCTCGAGGACCTTGTAGAGATCCGAGTCGCGAAAAAGTGGCAGGTGGTACTCGGCGTGAGAATTCCCGGCCGCTATGCGGAAGTTCTCGATCGTGCCGCTCTCTTCCAGCATCTTCATCCCGTAAGGGATGGTCACCTCGCGATTGAGACGCTGTCTCGCGCCCCAGAACCCGTCGGTAATTTCGACAGCGCCGTCGAGAATCGGCTGCAGGGCAAGCAGCTTGCGCTCGACTGGTTTGACGGGTCCCGTGCTCACCTAGCTATCCTCTCGGCCCCACCGGCCTCAAGCACTAAGCAGAAAACCTTTTCGTCAACGAATGGTAACGACGTACCCTGATTGGGTCAAGAGCGCAGGATCCCGATGGCCAGCGAGGGGGGTGGATGGGCGACGACTCAGCCTGCCAGGTGGGACGGCGACTCGGTACCGGATCCCACCTCGCACGAACGGAAAAGACGCGAGGACGCCGACGGCATCGTGGAGGAATGAATAGTCTGACCGTACAGACGCGAGTGTTGCGCGGGTCTTTCGGGCAAGGAGGATCTGGTCGTGCTGATACGAGGTGGCGTGGTCGTCGACGCCGAAGGCGAGCGATCTTCCGATGTGCGCACAGGGGCCGACGGGCGCATCGCCGAGGTGGCGACTGGGCTCGAGCCGTTCCCTGGGGAGGAGGTGTACGAGGCGAGTGGGAAGCTCGTGATCCCGGGAGGGATCGACGCCCACACCCACCTTCACA
>Ga0326727_10009367_pt1 | contig 24143 bp, 19 predicted proteins | sample MB2enrmetagenome_FD_207643 | JGI IMG/M metagenome (GOLD analysis project Ga0326727, IMG submission 207643) | Lab enriched peat soil microbial communities from McLean, Ithaca, NY, United States - MB29MY | ecosystem: Environmental > Terrestrial > Soil > Wetlands > Peat | place: USA: New York... | reverse complement strand
TCTTCAAAGAGCACTGGAGCTTCATCCGCTACTATAACTACGTCAGGCCACACGAGGGGATAGGCTATTTAACGCCAGCTGAAATATACCTAAAAGAGAAAGTGTAAGGCTATTTCTAGATAGAACACACACTACTCATAACAAAAAAAGAAATTTAGCGCTTGCTGTGCCTCGTTAAGGTTAAGGATATATCCAATTTGGATACATTGTTTTTATTGAAATAACTTATTTATTAAGAAACACGATACTATACGAGTGAACTTAACAACCCAAAGGAGGGTTAAAAAAACAAAATGAACTTTAGAAAATTTAAGAAAAACGCCAAAGCCCTAAGCCCAGTAATCGCAACAATCATACTAATAGCCGTCACCGTCGCAGTCAGCGTCGTAGTAGCCGCATGGATGGGAGCACTCACCATTGGATTCATGAGCAACACAGAACAAGCATCAATAACAAACGTACAATTTGTGGGTAACAATGAAGTCGTCGCTACTGTTCAAAATTCTGGAACAGGTAGTGTTACAATAGCAAGTGCAACGATAGATGGATACTCCGCTACCGCAGCAGCATATGCACCGTCAACAACTTTGACTATCGCTAAAGGTAGTTCAGGAACCGTTAGTATTACTGTCATCGGCGCTCAAACTTTCGCTGATGGTGCGCAGTACCAATTCAGCTTACTGACTGCCAAGGGTCATACGCTCACCTACACGGCAACATACAGTGCCAACCCATCGCTTTAAAACCAACAATCTTGGTTTGAAATCGGGGTAAAACGCGCGCTTCAATAGTGCCTGTGGTTTCCTGATTCAGAGATAATTTGCACTCTTCAAAACGCGAAATAGGGCTCGCCTCTCTCTCTTCTTTTTTGTTTTTTAATCTAAAATTTTTCAAGCGCATCATTGAACCAACATTTCTCCAAGAGCTTAGCTTTAAGTAGACTACTCCCTAGAAAACGCTTCTGGCGCCTTCATTCTCCTTTGACACCAAGCTGGCGCGCTGGCTTACCCCTAAATTGAAACGCTTATTACTAGAAATAGGGTCTTGTATCTCGAGAAGTAGATATACTCAAAGTGCCACAGGTATTCTGCTAGGTTTTTTAATAAAATTGTCAGAATTGAAGCCAGCAGATAGAGCCGAAGAGACGTTAATGTCAAATCTCTTTAAGGGACCTGACATTGCTGGTCATCCATTCCTGCCAAAGAATAAGAGATTTTACGCCCTCGATACTCTCAGAGACCCTTCCTCGGTTTTCGCCCGCATTGAATAGTCTGAAGCCGTGGATTCTTCATGTTATCCTGATGGGGGAGGCGGGGGAGGCGGAGGAGGTAGATTGCGGCGTTTTCTTAGAAAAGCTAAAGCCGCAACGGCAACCCCAACAATCACCACTGTGCCTACAACAGCGTAAATCAAAACAGTAGAAAAACTAGTCTGTGGCGAAGACGGGGAAGGTGAGGGTGACGCAGAAGTCGTTGGCGGCGTGGACTGAATCAGTAAAGAATAATTTGTTATTTCACTTGATAACATAGCTGAATTATCCGTGGGCGTTGCTGTAAACGGCACCGAATCACCAGGCGCAAGCGAGTTAGATAAGACAGTCGTGAAATTCAAACTTACAACCGTTCCGGAAGCATTATAAAACGTTGTAATAGCCCAAACATTGTTGGCTGGGTCGTGGCCAGTGTTCTGAACGATTCCTTTAACAGTGAACGCGCCATCAACGTTAGACGCGCTAGTCACAGTTGACGTCAAACCTGAATATATAGTTGCATTAGTATCAATAACGTGACCTATTTCAATATTTACATTGCTAACCGAAGGAATCCAACTTTGATCTTTAGTAATGCTATTCTCAGGGATAAAATCTATGTAAAAAGGAGCCTTCTGCCCAGGAAGAAGGTAATATGCATAAGCGTCAGCTCCATTCGAATCTAAAATCGCTCCAGTAGAATTGTAAGCGGCTCCTATAACAAACACGGATCCGATAACATTTGAACCCACATTCTCTATCTCACCGACAGCAACCAAATCACCCAAGTACTCTGGTAGAACCGCGTTCGCAGGGGCAACGTGCCAACTATAACTGAGAATCTTAGCTTCTGAAGTTTCCGCTCTTGCACTCGGACTCAACAACATACTAAACGCAGCTAAAGTTAAGGCTGCAAGAATCACAACAACTATCGTCTTTTTCAAATTACCCTTCATTCCGAACACAGTAAAACCATGAAGACCCGTTAAGCTAATAAAGTTTTTCAAACTTATTCCCAAATCTATCCCAAATGAAAATTTGGCTAGACTGGCAGAACGTTTATGGCAAAATGACCTAACTCGATGCTTGCTCAGGTCGACATTCAAGTTTTTCATGAAGAAGAACGCTTGCGCAAACAGAATTCGGGTACACAGCATGTTCGTTGTTCTCGGTAAAAGGAAAGGAATCAAGCAAGCAGGTCATAACGGAGTTGGCTATGGCTTAACCATTGCCAAACTTTACCGAAGTGTAAGAGAAAAAGCCGGAGAAGCAGTAAAATCGAGTGAAAAATCCATAACTACTCAAGCAAAGCCAAAGGCAAAGCGGGGCAGCGGTTCACCAAACAGTCTCCTTTGTATCCAGGTTGCCGTTTACGTGGGGAGGGTTGGGAAAAACCATAAAAGCTATGGTTATGCATTAGTTATGATTCCCATGAATAGAAAATTAGCAGTCACTCTTTCCTTATTAGCCATCTTAGGTTTTGGTTTAGCTGGACAAGCTTTAGCACAAACCGCAAGGGTGCCTGGAGTTAGTGCGGGTGATTATTTCGTTTACTCCATAACTACCCAGTGGAGCACCACCAATGCCAGTCTCGCGGTACCAAATGAACTGTTAGTGGATAACAGCACTTTGCGGTACAACGTTACTGTAGAAGCTGTTCAAGACACAAACGTTACTGTTTTGAACAATTGGGTTTTCATTAACGGCACAGTCCTAACTGCACCTTCTGTATCAAATGTGGACTCAGGAGTATTAATTGCGTCTATGGCGGGATACCCTGCTTTTCAAGGCTTCTTTGACGCTAACCAGGCCGTAAATAGTTTACTGTATCCTTCTGGCAATGGGTCACTCACTATCAACCAGACGGTAACTCGCAGTTATGCAAGCGGCAAAAGAGACACGAACGTCATTTCAGGCAGCTTCGCCGTTTCAGACGTCAACAACAACACGGGTACCCAAACCACAACGTTGTACATTGATAAAAAAACAGGTGTCCTCGTCGAAAGTTACAACTCCTATGAATTCCCAGATTATACCGCCTCAATTACTTGGACCTTAAAAGACACGAACCTCTGGACAGTTTCCGCGGCGCCATTGCCTTTGCCTGTCATCATAGCCATCGTCGTCGTGATAGTAGCCGTCATCGCGGTCGTAATCTTTTACAGTGAACGGAAGAAAGGCAGAAAGAAACACCGACGTAGATAACAAAAATTATCTTTATTCACCTTTTTTTAAAAGCTCTTTATAAAAACCCTGGCAGAATACCTGTGGCACTTTGAGTACAGCTGCAGCATAAATAACGAAACCAACCACAATCACAATTATGCCGAGATACAAACCCAATTACAAATACAAATCTGTTCAGCATGAAAATGTCAATACAAATAATTTAGCAACAAACGGCGACCGCGAAATTTCAAATCCGCGTATAAGAAACAGGTGGCTATGGAGCGAGTTTTTAGCAGACTCAAGAACTTAGCGAGCCTAACGCAGCATAATCTATGAGGATTAGCCAAAGCCGCTGATCCTTTCTATCACTTAGCTTTCGTTCAATCAGAACCTGCACACCAAACAAAACCAATCAACAAACTTTGCCTACCTCAGAATTAGCTACGACCCATAGTAATCTTGTCAGAAAGGAGCTTTCTGACACGCACTTATTAGGAATTCCTGACAATGCTTGCCTGTTGAACGAGTTAGCGTTTTGCGCTAACTCGGGATACAAAAAGAAAAGAAAAAAGAAAAATACTAAATGAAAGGAAATGAAAAAGATGAACACAAACTACAAGAACGCATTTTACGCTGTTTCGCTGATTCTGATTTTCGCTATCTCTATAGGGATGGCTTTTGCACCGACGGCTTCAGCTCAAATTGGTATTCCTCAGCCGGAGAAAACTGCAGGTTACATCAGCGTCGCACCAGCACTTCTCGGAGTCGACCAAAAAGCAACTGTAAACCTATGGGTCCTTCCTATACCTACAGACTATCTTTATGGGCCAGCCGATAACGGCTTTTACGGGATAACTGTGACGTTCGTAAAACCTGACGGAACAACAGACTCGTTCAAACCAGTCGACGGAACAGGGCAATATGTTGCTGGAGAAGCAGAGTCAACTGGCTCATTATACTTCACTTATGCGCCTGATGAGGCGGGCAATTGGAGTGTAAGCTTCACGATGCCAGCGCAGAACGTAACTGACTATAGTGGAACGGTACAGTATACAGCATGCACTAGCAGCACAGCTTACTTTACAGTGCAGACAAGTGCGGTGAACGCGGGCTTGCTGGATGGTTATCCATGGGCACAACTGCCGAACTCAAACGTTTACTGGAGCTACCCGATAAACAGCAACAACAGAGAATGGAGCGCAATCTCAGGCGACTGGCTTGACATGAGCTTTTTTAGCCCTCCGGTTTACGGCGCCACTGATCGTTTATGGCAGCCTTATGGTACAGGACCCGACACTGCACACATAGTTTGGAGCATACCGCTTAAAGCGGGAGGCCTTACAGGCGGAGCTTATGGCAGCCTTAGCTATTCATCTGCTTTAGCTCAACCTAGTGCTACAATCATGGACGGCATGGTATTCATAAATATACCCAATGAAAACGACTTTGAATGCATGGATTTGACAACTGGACAAGTATTGTATACAGCGCCTGGTCAGATTACCGCTGGTTTACACCTACCTGGAAACCCATATGCTCAAAGCATTCTTGCCCTGCCAGGTGAAACGAATGTAGTTCTCAATAGTTCTTATGGAAGCACGACAGCATCGTACCTGTTTTCAGCCGGTGGCAATGTACTTGAGCCTGGCAATACATGGAATTACTATGATCCTTTTACTGGAGCACTTATGATGTCAATCGCTAACGTTAGTGTAAGCAGCTACATGGTTGTTGACGGCACCAACCTTGCCTATGCAATTACATATAATGGTCAGCTGGTTGGTTGGAACCTGGGCGATGCTGTCGTGAGCAATATTTTGACCTCTCTCGGTGCGCCTTCTACGGCTATTGGCAATTGGCCAGCAGGAATCACATGGACACACACACTGCCAACACCTCTCATAACTGGAACTGCATCACTCTTCGGAGCGATGACTATCCTTGGAATATCAGCAGATGGATCTACGATTGTGTTAAAGACCCCCAACCAGTATTGGGGTTACAGCACAGCAACCGGTGCCTCAGTATGGAACCTTACCCTGAACTATCCAGTCGCGCAAAACGAGGAAACCACTCTATATGGCGTGAGCGACTTTATTGTCTTTGATCCAACTGCTACAACGTTCCACTGCTACTCCGAGCTTACTGGCGCTTTGCTATGGACAAGTCCCAGCTTCTCAAGCTCTCCGTGGGCTACAACATGGACCATTTACCTCTCTGAGACCAATGACAAAAATAACTTGTATCTTATGTTCCCTGACGGCACAATGGCTGCTTTAAGTTTGGCAACGGGACAGTTAGTTTGGCATAATACGGCTATTCCTTCAACTGAGTACACGGCTAATGCAGTTCCCTACGTTATTGGCATGGTGATGGTAGGCGGTAATATCTACGCATACGCAGGCTATTCCATTGGATACCAAATCAACCCTATTCCAAGGTTTGCAATGATGACATGTACTAACGCTACTACAGGAGACATCACATGGACTTTAAACGGTGGAGTTTTCCCCCTTGCTGCTGCTGATGGTTACGTCCTAGGTTTGGGAATATACGATGGAAAGCTCTATTGCATAGGCAAAGGTCCAACTTCAACGACGGTAACAGCACCGTTGACAGCTGTAACTTCTGGTACCGCGATGACAATTCAAGGCTCGGTATTAGATAAATCACCAGCCAGTTCCAGTGCAACTCTTACCGCAATGTTCGAGAATGGAGTTCCAGCGATTTCAGATGCTTATATGAGCGTCGAGATGGACTACCTGCACATGCAAAACTCAACGCTGCTTAATAACCCGCCACAATGCATCGGAGTCCCAGTGACACTCACCGCGGTCAGCAGCACAGGCACCACAATCAACTTAGGCACCGTTACAAGCAATTACTTAGGTAACTACGAATTCCAGTGGACTCCAACCACGCCAGGATTATACACTATTTACGCAACTTTCGCAGGAACCGGCTCATACTTCGAATCGTCAGCATCAACAGGTGTAACCGTAAGCAGCGCACCAACAGCATCACCAACACCAACACCCGTATCAATTGCAGGCCTAGCAACCACATCATCCGTACTGACGTACATAATCATTGCAGTAATCGTCATGGTAATTGCAATCGCCATAGCCACAGTTTTACTCCTCAGAAGACACCCATAAAAAGCCAGAACAAATCAACATCTTCCCCTTTTTTTATTTTTTTAGCAGGCATTAGAAGAGGCTGAGAAGGCTTTAGAGAAAATGTCTGATAATAAATTGGATTTAAGAGCCAAAGTTCATTTTCCTTTTTCTCCTAAAACTTAAAGCGCGCATAATGGGTCATTAATTGTTTTTGGACTCTTTTGTTCTGATTAAGCCCCTTCCTGGACAGCAGATGGAAAAGGAGTTTTTGATGCTGATGCTTTATTCACATCGTAATCATAACAATTCCTCGAGCAGCGTGTTCTAAAGCAAACTCTTTCATCGCACAGTTTTATATCCTGAAGGCCGGTTAGAAGGATAACTGATAGGGCAAGAAATAATCCCAATATAACAAGTGTTACAGCAGAGTTGGATTCTGGATCTGTTTCCTTTAGTTCGTAGTTTTTTCCAGTCTGTATTCAAGCGCTTTGTCCCACATAGCTTTAAAGTAGTTTTGAAGTAATTCTATGAAGACTGGATGATTGGAGCACAAACAGGGCGGAAAGTAATCCTTTTTCGCGAGGGCTTCATAAGTCGACATAATAGCCAACAGCGCCATCTGGTCATACACGATGCAAGAAAGGGTAGGCGCACATTGAAGACACCTGATTTCAAAAAATGGACTTTTCTTCAGTTTCTGAATTGCTTCTATTGCTGGGCTATTCTCTGGAAGCTTATCAACGAGCACTTGAATCTTTACACCTCGATCAAGGGCGTCAGCGAACATTTGAAATTGATTAACCCACCAATAAACGGAAAGATTCGCTTCATTAATTATTCTTATTGTCTGCGAAGATGCAAATAAATCCGCGCCTAAACGCAGAAGTATTTCTTTGCCCTCGAAAAGCAAAAAATCGTAGTCGAGCTGATTTGGCTTTTGTAGCACGCCAGCTGTGTTGACTATGCGGGCTGTCTTGATTATTCTTGCCGTTTTTTCCTCTAATTTAGACATCTGATTTTTTTTACGTTCAAGTAGAAATCCGATTGCCTGTTCCAGCGGGATTGCTCTATACTGGTTCGGCGTTTCAATTCTTTTTTCTATGAGGCCCAGCCTCAGCAACTCAGCCAGTCCTCGATAAATTTCCTGTCGAGCAACGTCTAAAACATTTGAAATATCTTTCACAGTAGCCTGATTTAGCTTATTGAGTGCAAGATAAACCTTGACCTGTAAAGATGTAAGCCCCATCTCTGCCAGTGTTTCATTGATTTCTTCCATTCAAGGTGAACCATGTCGTGGTTGATGCTGATATCTCGTACTTAGGATTGTTAAGCTATTAAATTTATTCCTAATAAAGGGTAGTCAGATAATTCAAAGTTGATTCGCAAAGTTGATTCGGATTGTCATTTTTGAGTTCAAGTTCTATTGTCCGCTTTCGGATGTTTCACATGCACTTTATCCTCCCCTTATTCCTGCCATAAAAATCAGGTGAAAACTCCGACGCTTGCAGCCACGTTTGATATTGTGCCTTGTCACAGCTTGAACCGCTGCCTTTCCATTTAGCTCTTACGCTTTAACATCTGAGAATCGCCTTGAGCCTTTACCCAAAGCTGCGCTTAATGGGCAAAATCATAAAGCCGCTAATCCTTTTTATCGCTCAGCTTTCGTTCAATCAGAACCTACACACCAAACAAAACCGATCAACAAACTTTGCCTACCTCAGAATCAGCTACAACCCATAGTAATCTTGTCAGAAAGGGGCTTTCTGACACGCACTTATTAGGAATACCTGATAATGCTATCTGTTGAGTTAGCGTTTTGCGCTAACTCGGGATACAAAAAGAAAAGAAAAAAAAGAAAAATACTAAATGAAAGGAAATGAAAAAATGAATACAAACTACAAGAACGCATTTTACGCTGTTTCGCTGATTCTGATTTTCGCTATCTCCATAGGGATGACTTTTGCACCGACGGCTTCAGCTCAAATTGGTGTTCCTCAGCCGGAGCAAACTGCAGGTTACATCAGCGTTGCGCCGCTACTTGTCGGGGTTGGACAAAAAGCAACCGTAAACCTATGGGTCCTTCCTTTACCTACAGACATGCTTTATGCGGGATACTTTAATGGCTATACCGGAATAACTGTGACGTTCGTAAAACCTGACGGAACAAAAGACTCGTTCCAACCAGTCGATGGAACAGGAAATTATGTTGCTGGAGAAACAGAGGCAACTGGCTCATTATACTTCACTTATGCGCCTGATGAGGCGGGTAACTGGAGTGTAACGTTCACGATGCCTGCGCAGAACGTAACTGACTATAGTGGAACGGTACAGTATTCAGCATGCACTAGTAATACGGCCTACTTTACAGTACAGACAACTGCGGTGAACGCTGGTCTACTTGATGGATATCCATGGGCACAACTGCCGAACTCAAACGTTTACTGGAGCTACCCGATAAACAGCAACAACAGAGAATGGAGCGCAATCTCAGGCAACTGGCTTCAGACGAGTTCGTACGTCCAAAATAATGTTTTCGGTGTCACTTGTCGTTTATATCAGCCCTATGGTTCAGGACCTAGCACCGCGCACATAGTTTGGAGCGTACCGCTTCAACCGGGAGGCATTATAGGCGGAGCTTATGGCAGTCTTAGCTATACATCTGCTATAAGTTTTCGTAGTGCTACAATCATTGATGGCAATGTATTCGTAAATATTCCCGAGGTTAACGAGTTTGAATGCATCAGTTTGACAACTGGACAAGTATTGTATACAGCGTCTGGTCAGTTTTCCTGTGGTGTAACCCTACCTGGAAACGCATTTGCTCAAAGCTTTCTTTCTTTCCTACCAGGTCAAAAGACAGTAATTCTCCCTAGTTCTTATGGAAGCTCACCAACAGCGTACCTGTTTAGCGGCGGAAGCATAATTAACGAATTAACCGGTGCCCCCTCTACATGGAATTACTATAATCCCTCTACTGGAGCACTTATGATAACAATCGATAACGTAACTACAAACTTTTACAATCTTGTTGACGGCACCAATCTTGCCTATGGAGTTCTAACGAATGGTCAGGTGTTTGGTTGGAACATGTCCAATGTTATCGCGAACAACATGCTTACCGCATACGAGATAGGTGTAGTGGCTACTGGCAATTGGCAAAACGGACTCATGTGGACAACCTCAATATCACCAGATATAACTGGTTCCGCATCACTCAACGCTCCTCCAGAACTCTTGGGAATATCATCAGATCTATCCACGATTGTGATACACGACCCCAACCAGTATTGGGGTTTCAACGCAGCAACCGGTGCCTCAGTATGGAACCTTACCCTGAACTATCCAGTCGCGGAAAACGAGGAAATCAGTTTGTATGGCGTGAACGACTTTATTATCTGGAACCCAACTGCTGCAACGTTCAACTGCTACTCCGAGCTTACTGGCACTTTGCTATGGACAAGCCCCAGCTTCTCAAGCTCTCCATGGGCTACAACATGGACCGTTTACTACTCTGAGACCAATGACCAAAATAATTTCTATGCTATGTTCCCTGACGGCACAATAGCTGCTATGAGTTTGGCAACGGGGAAGTTAGTTTGGCATAATACGGCTATTCCTTCAACCGAGTACACCGCTAATGCAGTGCCCTACGTTAGTGGCATGGTCATGGAAGGCGGTAATATCTATGCATACGCAGGCTATTCCATTTTCTATCAAATCAACCCTATTCCAAGGTTTGCAATGTTGGTATGTGTTAACGCCACTACAGGAGATGTCAGCTATACTTTAAACGGTGGACTTTGGCCCGTTGCTGCTGCAGACGGTTATGTCGTGTGTGAAGGTATAAACGATGGAAAGCTCTATTGCATAGGCAAAGGCCAAACCTCAACTACAGTGACGGCGCAGCAGCAAGTGGGCGGCAGCGTGCTCGTCCAAGGCTCAGTGCTAGACCAATCAGCCGGACAGCCAAACACGCCAGCCATTTCTGACTCTGACATGAGCGTCTGGATGGACTACACGCACATGCAAAACTCAACATTGCTTAATGCCCCGCCAGACTGCACCGGAGTCCCAGTGACACTTACAGCGGTCAGCAGCACAGGCACCACAGTCAACTTAGGCACCGTTACAAGTGACGGCGACGGACACTTCGCATATCAATGGACCCCAACAACCCCAGGATTATACACTGTCTACGCTACATTCGCCGGCACCGACTCATACTTCAGCTCATATACAGAAACTTCAGCAACCGTTGCAATAACAGCAGCAACACCGACACCGACACCAACCGCTACGCCTCCTTCAAACCTGGCAAGTACAACAGACCTGGTAACGTACATAGCCATCGCAGTAATCGTATTAATCATCGCAATCGCCATAGTCGGCGCATTGATCCTCAGAAAACACGCGTAAAAGGCGAGAACAAATCAACAACTTTCCCTTTTTTTGTTTTTTCAGATGCATTAGAAGGGGCTGAGAAGGCTCAAAAATACGATTAAAGAATTTTGCAGATTTCAGAACAAGTTCTTTTCTCTTATATTTGCCTTGAGCCTCAGCAAACCCTTTTTTCGACTCAATCGCCGACACCCCAGCTCAAAAATCGACCCATAACATTCTCACTATAAAAGGTATTAAATCTCTTACTTACAGCTGTCTCTGTGTAATTAGGAGCTTTGTTGATGCACTTTAGCCTAAAATTTTTCAAGTGCATCATTGAGCCAACATTTCTCCAGGAGCTCAGCTTTAAGTAGACTACTCCCTAGAAAACGCTTCTGGCGCCTTCATTCCCCTTTGACATCAAGCTGGCGCGCTCTAACCGTATTTCCCGTTATATTTGGTTATTAATTTCATCAATCCTTCAGTGAAATTCGGATTTTATTTTATTGGAATACTATGTATGATTCCATTGTGGATCTTTCAGGCATCAATAATACCGCTATACGTATTAGGTTATATCCAATCTGGAAGACAAAAACAAACAAATAATGGTCTGATAACTATCACCCGCTCGCGTTACTGTCCGTATATGGAGGAGAGCATTTGAAAATTGAACGGAGAATCGAGGGTCAATATGGATTTATTTCAAGCTGTAGAAAGGAGAAGAACCGTCAGGGAATTTCAGTCTAAGCCTGTTGAGGAAGAAAAACTCATGGAAGTTCTCGCGGCAGGATTGAAGGCTCCAACGCATAATCACCTCAGAGAATGGGAATTCATCCTTTTGAAGGATTTTGAACAAAGAGAGAAAGTTGTGGCAGCAGCCCAAGGCAAGGATTTTTCCGAGGAAGAAGTGGAAAAGGCAACCAGCAAAATGGAAGAATGGGAAAAACCAGCATATTTAGCTGCTCTGCCTGTCCAGAAAAGGATGATGCTGACCTCACCAGAACTGCTTATCGTCTGCTTCAGAATGAGAAAACCATTCAAAGAATGCAAGACGCTCTATGACCTGAACAATCTTGCTTCCGTTTGGGCATGCATAGAGAATATCCTTTTGGCGATGGCCGCGGAAGGATTGTACGGGGTAACCTTCATAACGAAAGATACTGAACCATTGAAGAAGACGCTGAATATGCCAAGTGATTATGAAGTGGCAGCTTTGATACCGATAGGATACCCAAAAGATTACTTTGTGAAGCAGAGACCAATATCACTGCAGGAGAAAATTCATTATGATAGATGGTAGCCAATTAGAATTTGAACAACATTGCGCGCTTTGGCTCTTCGATAGAATTAGACGAAAGTTATATTTCAAGTTTTAATAAACTGAATCTGCAGTTATCGCCAATTAACAACGAAAAAGTCTGGTTTGGCGAACCAGCATTGTTAATCTAATGCGGCAAATTATAATTATTCAGGAAGAGCGAGAGGAAAAGAGGCCATGCGCATTTTTGGTTAACGGATGATTCGCCAAACGGGCTGCGCGGGTTTTTCATACGCATACATATCAAACTCAGGAGAAAATAAAAGAGTATGTTGTTGCATCATGGAGCCCACATTTCAGGCGCTTAGCAGCTTTACCCGGAATGTCATACAACATGCTCGGCGCTCTTCAATTTTGCAGGAGGAATTTACTAGCTAAATTGACTACCTTACCCTCCTCTTTTTAAGCGCAGTTTTACCAGCTAAAAAGTAGACCCATCCTCTCTTGCAAGTTTAACCCCTCACCTTATATAATAATACCAGCAAAAGGTAAATACTACAAACGGCGACTGCCATGAGCATACGGTTAAACCCTGAATACGAAAAACTACTGCCAAAAATGTCTGAAGAAGAATTCTTCGAGCTCAAAGCATCCATACAAACAGAAGGGCAACATTACCCGATAGTGGTGAACGAGGACTTGGAAATCTTAGATGGACACCACAGGTACCGCGCATGCATCGAACTGGGAATTGAACCTGATTTTGAAGTGCGCAAGTTTGAAGATAAACTGCTTGAAAAAAAATTCGTAATTGAAGTAAACCTTAGGCGTCGCCACCTAAACAATTTTCAACTCGTAGAGTTAGCGTTGCCGCTGCTTGAAATTGAAAAAGCACTTGCAAAGAAACGGCAGGCAAAGGGCGGCAAAAACGGGCGAAACATGCAGTTAGGGTTAGCGTCAGATGACGCTGAGCCCCTGTTTAAAGCTAAAGCAACTGAATTAGTAGCCAAGAAAGCGGGTGTTTCAACCCGAACCTTTGAAAGAGGAAAAAAAATCTTGGAGAAAGCAAGTGAAGATGATAAGCAGAGGCTGCGTGAAGGAAAGGCTAGCATAGCCAAAGTTTACAGCGAAATCGCATCGAGCGGAAATACGCAAATGAAAAAAGAAGTCGCTGAGCAACCGGTTTCAAAGCAAGAGAGTCCTCGTGAGGTGCAGAATAAAGCGGAATTGTTAATGCTTTTGGAGCGTATGCTTAAGCAAGAATTATTTTGTCCTTCATGTGGGAACTCAATGTTCGAATGCAGCAAATGTCATAAAACGCTGCAAGCATTATTGCAGCCCAAAAAATCCGAGAACTCTTCAGTTTAAGACAAACACAAAATAAATTACTTAGGCTTAAAAATGTATATTACAAGTAAGCGATTGATTGCTATTGTTTCTCCACGCTTTCCTTTTGCATTCAACCGCGAACAAAAGGGTCATCTCAGCATACGCACAAGGTTATTTAAATTGAGTTATTCATTATCAGACAAGACCTAAAGCAATGAGGGCTTGAGGAACCATGAGTCAAATGCGAACAAACTCAGGTGTCAAGCAAGCAAAATTGAAACTACAAAGATCTGGGGGAAATGAACGAAAAATAATTCTCGATTTCTAGAATCGATCATCGTTACTTCTTGTCTTCTGATTTTTGCAGGCTTCTTCTGCTCCGGTATGCATGCACAGACAGCGGATGCATCTGGGTTTAGCCATATGCAAAGTGCCTTGTTGCCTGTCGCCTCGGGATCAACGGTGCCGTTATCTCCGCTTCCCGCCGCAACGTACGATGAACAACTTGGAATGACATTTACCCAAAATTTTACAAGCCTCGCTTACAACGTCACTGCAGTGCCTCAAGCCGACTCAACCGACTATGGACCGGCGTATCTTCTGAACGGGTTATCAAACGATGGTTACTGGTACCAAGCGGGCTTATCATATAACTGGCCGTATGCGAGCGGAGGGTATAATCCGGGCTTTAACTTTAACTACGAGGTTTTTAATTCAGCGGGAAAATCCGTTTATCCAGCTAACGGCGGTGGCGGCTTAAAATCATTCTCAGGAGGCATAGTCAATCCAGGTGATTTAATTCTTTTAAATCTTTACTTCACTGACGGTTTTGTCTATATGTCCGCCAAAGACTGGAACACTGGAGCAGTTGCCACTGCAGATTATGCAGATAACCAAACTAACTCTTTTATTGGTCTTTCATCACCTAGCAACAACGGATTCTTCTCTGGACTTATGACTGAATGGTACCACGCAAACCCGTACACTGAAGACGAAACACAGGTCGCTTACTCCAATTATAGTTTTGGTCTTTCATCCGCCTGGATGTGGATGGATGAATACGACCCGAATAACCTTAGTTGGTCCGGAGCTTGGAGTACCTCAACTCCAGTAACTTACTCTTCGAACCCAACTCAGCTTCAATCTCTTGCTTCTCATGGAGCTACTGAATACAGCAGTGCCTACCAGTTCATCACAGGTTCAATCGTCCAAATGACGTCTATAACGTTGCTTCCTGCTGGCGGGTCGACCCTTCTTTCGGCCACGAACGAGTTTGCGGTTTCGTTTACTTTAGATGGTTATCCACAGGTTAGTTATGCCCAAATTGGTACGCTGACATTTATTGCTGATAACGGCACTAACGTGGTGATATCTGGGGTCTCCACTGGCTCATCCGCATCTGAAGAATGGGTTTTGGATTCGCAGGGCACTAACGTAACTGTATCTGCGGGATCCACCACGGACTTCTATTACTATGATATCCTCAGTCAACAAGTTGCTTATGCTGTATCTGGCGGTGGAAACCCTGCTAGTCCAACATTGACCTACTTCACGGCTCCTTCTGCTGCATCAGCGCAATTCAGCCAAACGACTGATACTATTTCCTTATCCCAAATTTCTCAACAAACAATAATGGTTCTGAGAGGGACATCAGCCACTGTTAGTAATAATATCTTAGGCATTTCGCAAGACCAGTGGGCTACTCCAACGTCATCTTGGAGCATATCTCAGGTGAATCTAATTCCTAGTCCCATAATTTATTACCACCAGTATCAAGTCACAGCGAGTTATTCAACCTCAGACGGTTCAGCACCGTCATCTAGCCTCATACTGTCAGGAACACAATGCGGATCCAGTTACCAACTGCTTCTCACCACCAAAAGTCAGATAACGTGGCTAGATGCAAATACGTCTTGGTCCACGCCCACTACTGTAACAGCTAGTTTAGAAAATGAGCAGTGGAGTTCTTCTGCTGGTACTTCTGGAGTCATAACAGGGGCAATCACAATAAACCCAAGCTATGTTCACCAATACTATTTAGCAATAATTTCAGCCTATGGTACGCCTTCAGGTGGCGGCTGGTATAATAGTCGGGCTACTGCTTATGTTGGTCTTTTGTCTGGGACTGTCTCTGGCGGAGCAGGCACCCAATACGTGTTTAATGGTTGGACTGGCGGCGCTTCTGGCAGTAACTATGTGCAAAGCAACGGCATAACCATGAATGCAGCTGTAACAGCAACGGCGTCATGGATTACTCAGTATTATTTGACGGTTAATTCTACGTATGGTACGCCTGCAGGTCAAGGGTGGTACAATTCAGGCGCCTCTGAAAGTTTCAATATATCTTCTCCTGTGGGCAGCGCAGGGGTTCGATACGTATTTTCCAGTTGGTCAGGTTCAGGTTCAGGTTCTTATAGTGGAAGTTCAGCGTCGTCTTCTGTAACAATGAATGCTCCGATTAATGAAACCGCAAGTTGGATTACTCAGTATTATTTGACGGTTAATTCTGCGTATGGTACAGCTTCTGGCAGCGGCTGGTATAATGCTGGAGCAGATATAACGTTCTCTGTAAACTCAACTGTACCAGAATCCATTCTTACGCAGCATGTATGCACGGGTTGGACGGGGACAGGAAGCGCCCCCGCAACTGGGACAAACGCAAATTTACATTTCACAATAAACCAACCTTCAAGCATCACTTGGAACTGGCAAAGCCAATTTATATCGTCAACGCTTTCAATAATGATGGGAGTTCCCTTGGTAACGGCACTAATCGGATTATCAATCTATCTGCTTAGGAACAGCCAAAAGTTCAAGAAGCGGAAATATGCTTAGAGCCTACCTTTTGGTTGTATGAGCGACTGTTCCAACTTGCATGCTCAAGAAGAAACAACGCACTTGATTTGATTTTTATGAAGTTAAAATCGCAGCTTCTTTCATTGTTTATAAGCACAAATAATATAGCACTAAACATAGCAACAGTAATGCGTGAAGTAACATATGCAAAGGTCTTATTCACGATTGCTCGGGGTCGTTGGAAAACCGAACACGGGAAAATCCACGTTCTTCAGCGCAGCAACCTTGGTAGCGGCAGAAATAGCCAATTATCCTTTCACCACAATTAAGCCTAACAGGGGAGTCGGCTACGTACGCACATCTTGCGTCCATGAAGAATTCAAAGTGAACGACAATCCTAAAAACTCGCTGTGCCTGGACGGTGTAAGGCTTGTTCCTGTAGAATTAATCGACATTGCAGGCATTGTTCCAGGCGCTTGGGAAGGACGCGGCTTAGGAAACCAGTTCCTAGACGAAATACGCAGAGCAGACGCACTCATCCACGTAGTTGATGCTTCAGGCGGAACAGATTGTGAAGGAAAAGTGTGTAAACTGGGCGAACATGACCCGCTTGAGGACGTCAAGTTTCTTGAACACGAAATAACCATGTGGATGGTGAGTATACTTAAAAAGGATTGGACAAAAATCGCGAGAACAGCTGAATCAGACAAAAAAGGCATCTTTGGCCCCCTTGAAGAGCGACTTAGTGGTTTAGGAATAAAACGCAGCCACATTTTTGAAGCAACAAGGCGAACTGGCTTGAACGCTGATAAACCAACCAACTGGAGTGACGATGACTTCTTAAAATTCGTTGATGTTCTAAGGCAAATTTCAAAGCCAATGCTGATAGCTGCAAACAAAATTGACCTGCCAACCGCTCAAGCGAATGTAGAGCGCATGAAGGAACTTGATTACATGGTTATTCCATGTTCGGCAGAGGCTGAACTTGTACTCAGGCGTGCCGCTGAAAAACAATTAATCGATTATAAACCTGGCGACTGCGACTTTAAGATAAAGCAGCCAGAAAAACTATCCCAAGGCCAGATTAAGGCTTTAGAAGCTGTACGCGAAAAAGTGCTCCAAAAAAACGGATCAACAGGCGTCCAAGAAGCCATAAACACGGCTTACTTTAAACTTCTCAACATGATAACCGTTTATCCCGTGGAAGATTTAGAGCATCTTTCTGACCATAACGGCAGAGTCTTGCCAGACGCTTACCTCATTCCAAAAGGAACAACCGCGCATCAGTTCGCTTACTTAATTCATACGGAGCTTGGAGAAAGCTTCATTTACGCCGTCGATGCTCGGGACAAAAGAAGAATCGGCGAAGACGCCATCCTAAAAGACAGAGACGTTATCTCAATAGTTAGCGCAAAAAAACGCGCTTGACCGATTTCTAGGCTCCATGGCGGCGCCTGCGCAGCTGGTAAGTTCGAATGGCACGAAGAAGGTCAATAAAGCGAAAATCTGGCCAATAAACATCCAAAAACACCAGTTCGCTGTATGCAGATTGCCAGAGTAGAAAACCGCTCATTCTTTCTTCCCCTGAAGTTCGAATAATCAAGTCTGGCTCTTGCTTAGTCATGTGGGAAGTGTACAGATATTTCTCAAACAAACCTTCGTTAATATCCTCCAGTTCTACCTTGCCATCCTTAACTTGCCCCGCAACAATCTTAGCAGCATCTACAATTTCGGCTCTTCCACCGTAAGCGAAAGCAAAATTCAAAAATATATTATCATACTGTGCCGTGGCATTCTCCACATCAACGATTGCTTGCCGTAAGCCTTCTGGAAGAAGATTAGTTCTACCGATCACTTTTACATGAACCTTGTTTTTATAAATACGCTCATCAGTTAACAATTTACGGAATCTATCCTCAGAAATCCTCATGATCTCCTGTATTTCCTGTGAGGTTCGGCTGAAATTTTCAGTCGAAAAAGCGTACAGCGTTATGAACTTGACGTTAAATTTCAAACACCAATCTAAAAGATTCTCAACCGTTTCTGCGCCCTGCATGTGCCCCAGCCATGGATTAAGATCATTTTCTGTAGCCCAACGCCTATTTCCATCTAAAATTATGGCGATATGCTCAGGTTTTACTCCGTCTTTAACCTGCTGCCACAGCCAGTTCTCATAAATCCTGTATGCGCCAATGTAGGTAAGCATTTTTTTAAGCACCACTAAATGTAACCTCGCATGTTAAACAGTTCTTAAAGGGTTTTTTTCTTCAACTTGCTTTATAGCTAGAACCTTGACTGTTTCAATTAAATCTTGCCCCAATTCCAGATTAAAATGCTGGAAAAAATTTTATTCTGATTCTTGGTTTTTATCTGGTTTTTTAAAGAAGCCTTTAGTTGACTTGTTGACAATAAAAATCAGCAAGACAGAAGCAATGCCGATTAGAATACCTACTACTATTGTGAAGATGAAATTTGAAAAAATTGGGTCGTTAAGGCTTCCTATCCCTCCTCCACCTTTGTTGTATGGATTGTAGATTATGTTTGCTGTCGCGTCAAGGATCCAACGAGACCATGCAACTAAAACTATCAAAGCGGCATTACGTAGTAATCTTGAGTCTCTTTCAAAGTATAAACGTAGACTTCGCCCAAAAAGAACAATAATAATACCTACCACCAAAAGATCCATGAAACCTTCGATAAAGAACGTGGTTATTTTTGGGGCTATGGCAAGCCATCCAGCGTAACTAGTGGGAAACGGAGCGACATTAATATTGACGTTTGCTATTCCGAGGTAAATGCTGACGGCGATGCACAAGATTCCGGCGAAAATCGTGTAATTTGAGATTTGAATCGGAATAGGCGGCGGCGAATATTCTTTTACCCACTTATAGAGGTCTTTAGCTGACTTGTCAACGCCAAAGCCCTTGATAAGTAAGAAACCGCCTAGAACAATTACAATGGCGATTCCGTAATAGTCAATGGCGCCTGGGTAAACGAAATTGTTGATTGCCCAAAGAACGCCGAAAATAAGAACTAGTAATCCAGGTAAACCTAACGCTATTCGCGCGTACCTTGGATTATCTACTAGTAACCGCATGTATTTTGTGAAGACTGCGGCAGTCTCTTCGATTGATTCACTATGCTTTATTACAATCCGTCTTACTGACGAAACCGGTACTCTGGATTCAACAAGAGGTAAAATTGCCTCGTCAGAATAACCATCGCTAACCAAAATCACTTCGTTTGCACTGAAAGTATCTAATAAATTATTTAATTCGGCAACCATTTTTCTGTCAGCGCTAACGCCGCCCAGCTCAGAACCCGATATCGTAGCAACCTCAAAAATTTCCTGCGGCTGCTTTTCGTTTTGTAACCTGTCATAAAGCCGGACAGCTTCAAACATGGCGTTTGCATCAGGTTCTTCAGGGTCTTTTAGGGCTAAAGAAACTGCGCCGTCTAAGTTTGCGGTTCTTCCAAGTAGAGGCGTTTTTATTCCTGTCTTTACTTCGATATCGCCATCTCGATCAACGCATAGAATTAGGATACGCTTTTGCGTTTGTTCTTGCGTTTCCTTTTTAGCCATCTACATCTCTATTCCCTTAATACTGCCATTTAACTTTAACTTTAATCTTGTGTTTGTTCATCATCTTCAGCGTCATCGCCCATGACAAGCTGAAACTCATTCCAACTTAATTTTTCGCCCTTCTGCAGCTTATCCCTCGCCTCAGCTCCAAGTTTCTCTTTAATAGCCTGCTGTTTTTCTTTGACAATTTGCTGTTTTTCTTTATCAGCGTGCTCTTTTTCTTTAAAGACCTGCTGAGCCGCCCTTCTCCTTGCTCTATCTTCCTCTCTCATGGAAGCTCTTAAACCTCGTAATTGCCCAGTCAATTCTGCGATTTTCACTTGAAAAAGAAGAATGTCCTCCTTCGTTTTAATGTAAGCTTGATGGAGGCCATCGGCTTGAGCTTTGCTTACTTTCGCAGCGTTTACTTTTTCAATCATTTGTGAATGTATTTCTTGGCTTTTCTTAGCTAAATCAGTTAATTCCTTATGAAAGATGTCGGCTTGGGCTTCAATGGTTTGGCGTTGGGTTATTAAATCCTTGATTTTTTTGTATTTTAGGTCTATTTTTTTGTAACTGCTAAGTAGGATTTCAAGCTGCTTGACGTTCTCAATTAGCCTCTTTTCCTCCTGCAAATCAAGAGAAGTTGTCTGAATCTTCCATTCAATTGCGTCAAGCTCTTCTTGCAGATCTTGCTGCCTCTCACGTGGCAGTTTCTTTTTGAGTTCAGAGATTTTTTCTTTTAGGGCATTTATTTCCTCGGTGATTGGCGCAGTTTTAACTCTGATGTCGTCTCTTTGCTGTTTTAGCAGCTTCACTTTTTCATTTATGCTGTCGCGCTCAGTTTTCAACTCGTCAATTTCTTGACGGGTTTTCTTTACTTGGTCGTTTAGCTGGTTTCTCTGTTCGATATATTTTGTGATTTGAGCGTCTGCAGTATTAGCCTGCTCTCTTAGTTTTTCAATTTGCTGATTTATTTCTTCTATTTTTATGGGTTTTTGTCGCTCTGACATGTGCGTTAGCCTCTAGTGCTGTTTATGCTAATGAGCATTGTTGTGTAGCATTTAGCATTTATAATTATTTTCTGTACAAAATATGCTAGTTTAACATGGTAAACGGCTGCCTTCAAATTATAATTTTTAAATACAGGCTGGCACAATGATTTGGTGATGGTAGAGCTATGACGTTTAATTATGAAGACCTACTGAAGAGGGCATGCGCTCAGATGCCGGAAGTTTCCACAAAGCGTGAGCGCTTGGAACTGCCACAACTGATGGTTAACACGGTTGGTATGCGAACGATTATTCCTAATTTCAAGGAAGTGGCTGATGCTTTGGATCGTGATCCTCAGCATATCTTAAAGTTCTTAACTCGGGAAATGGCTACCGCAGCGACCTTTCAAGATTCAAGAGCGATCTTTCAAGGAAAATTTCGACGCGACAGCTTCGAACGCTTACTGCAGCGGTATTTAGATAGTTACGTGGTTTGCCCCATTTGCAAGCGTCCTGACACCAGAATTGTTAAGGAAAAACGGTTATCTTTTCTGGTATGCAACGCTTGCGGCGCAAAATCATCTATTAAACAGTTGTAGGCGAGCTAAAATTGGAAGTCTACCTTAACCTCAAGAAGGCAGGCAGAAACGTGCTATTAGCTGTTTGCGACTGTGAATTGCTCGGCAAGACGCTTCGGGAGGGCAAAATTGTCTTTCATATTAAAGAAGAGTTTTACAATGGCCGAAAAGCGACTGTTGAAGAAGCCATAGGAATGATTGATAATTCAACCATAGTGAACCTTGTAGGCAAATGCTGTGTTGAAAAGGCCATAGCAGAGGGCTATGTTCATCCTGAAGCGGTTCTGAACATAGAAGGCATTCCTCACGCCCAAATAGTAAAACTCTAAACATGCTTCTGGATAAATCCTAAAACTTATTTCACTTTATTTTCTGAAGCGCGCGCGGGCGGATTAAATAAATGGTTAATAATGGTATTTACTTGCCTTTTAGCGTTTGGAGCCTGTTTTGGGCTTTTAGTCTGTTCCGCGTTTTCTCGCGTCACCCTGCCTTTATCGAACACGCGATTGTGCCCTGACCTTGGAGGTCTGAGCTGATGACAGCAACAGGAGGCTCGACTGAGGTTTTCACTGCTCTGCTGTTCTTGTCAAGCGGCTATGAGCACAAAACTGGTTCTCCAGGACGTTTGTTTCAACCTCTTCCGACGGGACGGAGCGTAGACACCTCGAGACAGCTAGGCGGAGTCCTCAAAGTGGAGTTGGAACGACACCCGTTCCCACTCAGAAACGCGACAGTAAATAAGCCCAATACAGGCCGAAAAAAGCCAAAGAAGAATAAAAACCATTTTACACCAATTATTTAACTCGCCCGAGTGCGCTATGCTACCGTTCATCTCGTCTGCTGGCTGATTCTTTTTTCATTGCTTCGTCAATTTCACGGTAAATGTTTTTGTCTGACCCGGAAACCACAGCTAAATCCACGCCTTCAAAGCGTTTTACAATTGGGATCCAGCGTTTATTCCCTTCATGTTTCTTATTCCATTCTTTCATGTAGTTTGGGTGTTCCTTATTCCAAAATTCCCTATACTGCCTCTGTTTCTCTGAGTTTCTACTCCTCTATTCGTTAAAGTAGTTTGGGTGTTTCTCATTCCATTCTTTCAGGTAGTCTTTCATGTAGTTTGGGTGTTTCTTATTCCATTTAGCTAAGGTCTCTAGCTGTCTAGTTCGCCACTGGATGTTGGCTTGTTTAATATGTTCCTTTTCCTCACTCTCAGTTAGCATCATTCTTCCCAACCCGAAACACTTTTTTCTATTCTATGTTGCTGAGACCCTGCAAATTTAAGGAGAAAGGGCTTTTCTGGAAATTATTATGTTTGTTGACTTTTTTCAGAGCCTTCTCAGCCCCTTCTAATGCTCCTAAAAAACTAAAAAAGGGGGGAAGATGTTGATTTGTTCTGGCTTTTTATGCGTGTTTTCTGAGGATTAATATGCCGACTATGGCTATTGCTATGATTATAGCGATTACTGCGACGGCCATGTAAGTCATCATGTCTGTTGTATTTACTAGGTTTGTAGGTGCAACGGTTGGTGTCGGTGTTGGTGATACTGCTGGTGTTATTGCAAAGTTTACTGATGTTTCTGCATATGAGCTGAAGTATGAGTTGGTGCCGGCGAATGTAGCGTAGACCGTGTAGAATCCGGTGGTTGTTGGGGTCCATTGATATGCGAAGTGTCCGTCGCCGTCGCTTGTAACGGCGCCTAAGTTGACTGTGGTGCCTGTGCTGCTGACCACTGTAAGCGTCACTGGGACTCCAGTGCAGTCTGGCGGAGCATTAAGCAGCGTTGAGTTTTGCATGTGCGTGTAGTCCATCCAGACACTCATGCTTGCATCAGAAATGGCTGGCGTATTTGGCTGTCCGGCTGATAGGTCTAGAACTGAGCCTTGAATGACCACACTGCCGTCTTGTGGTTGCGCCGTCACTGTAGTTGAGGTTTGGCCTTTGCCTACACAATAGATCTTTCCATCGTTGATTCCCAAACCTATGACATAGCCATCAGAAGCACCAACGGGGTAAACTCCGCCGTTTAAAGTCCATGTGGTGGTTCCTGTAGTAGCGTTAGTACATGTCATCATTGCAAACCTTTGAATAGGATCCATTTGATATAAAATGGAATAGCCTGCGTATGCATAGATATTACCGCCCACCAGCACCATGCCATCAACGTAGGGCACTACATTATTGGTGAACTCAGTTGAAGGAATAGCCTTACTACGCCAAACTAACTGTCCCGTCGCCAAACTCATAGCAGCTATTGTGCCATCAGAGAGAATAACATAGAAGTTATTGTTGTCATTGGTCTCGGATCCGTAAACGGTCCATGTTGTAGCCCACGGAGAGCTTGAGAAGCTGGGACTTTCCCATAGCAAAGTGCCAGTAAGATCAGAGTAGCACATGAACGTTGCAGCAACTGGGTTCCAGACAATAAAGTCGCTCACGCCCTGCAAAGCGATTTCCTCGTTCTCAAAGGTCGGATAATTCATGGTAAGGTTCCATAGTGGGGTACCGTTTTTTGCGCTATAACCCCAGTACTGATTGGGGTTACTTCTTACAACAATTGCAGATCCATCTGCTGATATTCCGAAGACAGATAGAGGAGATAGGATAGCGGCGAGGGGTCCTGTGTTACCTGTTGGCAGTGGGACTGCCCACATGATTCCTGCTGGCCAATTGCCAATAACCGCAGTACCTACTGGCGTAGTGAGAGAGG
>Ga0326727_10009366_pt1 | contig 24147 bp, 21 predicted proteins | sample MB2enrmetagenome_FD_207643 | JGI IMG/M metagenome (GOLD analysis project Ga0326727, IMG submission 207643) | Lab enriched peat soil microbial communities from McLean, Ithaca, NY, United States - MB29MY | ecosystem: Environmental > Terrestrial > Soil > Wetlands > Peat | place: USA: New York... | reverse complement strand
TCGAAGACGGCTGGCTCTATCGTTCGATGATGAAAAATATCATCAGAGAAATAAAGTTGAAACCATATTCTCCGTCTTGAAAAGAAAGTTCGGGGAATCCCTTAAGGCCCGAAAATACCGGCTCCAGATCAAGGAGATCAAAATCAAGGTGATCCTCTATAACCTCTCAAGATTGATGATAGATTTTGTTGTTCTAATTGGGGGAGAGGAATTCTACAGAGCCTGTACTTCTATTCTTTAAAAAGCAGGAGAACCGCAGTGAGGTTCATCGTAATTTTGTCGCGTGGCCACGCGTCTATAACCCGCGTCCGCACGAAAAAAATGGCCCAACTCCCTCCGACCCCCTCATGATTCTGGCCCGGTTCCGGCTGCGAGATCGTGTCATTTTCCGATGGTGAAGTACCTTCGCCGGCTGGAACAGTATTCCATATGGTGTAGTGGGGGGCAGTCGGTATACTTTATGCCCACCACACCCAAGCATCACTCCACAATGTTCCCGCCTCATGTAACCTACGCCCGGGAATTACCGGGCCGGACACTTCCCTGTGGGGAAATGCAGTTGAAATAAATCTCGAAAATCCCGGGAACGTCTCCCGGAAGGGTGGAATAGGGTACACTCCTGAAGGGTTCAGGGACTAACCAAAAAAGGAAAAAAACCTTATTTCTACTTCCTTCCGGCTTTTGCATTTTTTGATGCGGCTGGTTTTTTCTGCACCGATTTTACCTCGCAGGGAAAACACTTTTCCAACCGCTCGTCGATCACCCGGTAGGCATTGGCAAGGACAGAAGAATTCGATATCATCCCCGAGAGCAGGATGACTTCAAGGATCTCTTCCCGGGTCGCCCCCATCCTGACCGCTGCCTGCATGTGGTAGCTCGTGCAGTACTGGCATTTCAGGGCAGCCCCGACCGCCATGCTGATCAGCTCCACGTACTTGGGGTCGAGCCGGCTGGTCTCTGCTACGGTGCCCTTGTACAGCAGGTGGGAGATGAGAACCTCGGGCCTTTCTGCCATGCGCTGGAAGATCAGCGGTACCTTCCCGTACTCCCTCTCGATAATCTTCAGCCATTCTTCGGCCGTGGCGTCAGCGCCTAATTCGACAATCTGCCGCAGCCGGTCTTCAAACTCATTTTCCTGTTTGCGTCCCATGATCCCTCATATCACCATATTCGTCTCAGAGAACGGCCTCACCCTCAGGATGATGTAGTCCCGCATGCGTGAGGGCCCGATATCCGTGATATCTCCTATCGTGATCCCGTCTTCGATCTCGGTCTTCCGGAGCACCTCTGCGAAGGTGTCGTACGGCAGTTTCACCCGGAGGCCGGACATCTGCACCGTCAGCGGGGTCGGCGACGTGACACTCAAAATTGCCGGCACCTGCTCCCGGATCACGTCCATGAGCCGGGCCGGGGCGACCGAGAGGGGATCCTTTGCAATCTCTTCACGGCGTTTTTCGAGCACCCGGGTGATCTCTGCGATGATCTCGTCAAGCTTGGTGAGTTCTTCGGACTCCTTGGTGCGGTGCATGAACCGGCCGACATTTCCCACATACCCGTCCACCTTGGGCTCAACAATCCGTTCGAGCACCTCCTTGTCCGGGCCGCCACAGAGCACGACCGGCACATCGATCCCCCGGAGCATCACCGGCATCTTGTGCTCGATACAGGTCTCGAAGTTACCGAGCAGGAATACCGCGATATCGTGCTCGTTTATGACATCCCGCTCCTCATCGTTGATCCCGGCGATCCGTTTTCCCACGCCCCGGGCCATCCCGACCATGTTGCTCTTGGCACCCAGCCGGCGCACGTACTCCGCGATATCGCAGGACGGATGCGGCAGGTGGTGGATCTCGAGACTCATGCTCACGACCGCGATCTCGGTCCCGACCAGCGGGGAATCGATCACCTCTCCCGCAAGCGGTTTCCCGATTGCCCGGATCAGGTCAACGTCGTCCTTTGGCACGAAGCACTGGAGCACGACTTCCTGCGCGATCATGTGCTTCTGGACGATGTATCCCCCCAGATCCTCGATAAGATCGATGATCTCGCTGTGCCGGTACACCCCACCCTTGTACGTGATCGGAACAAGGATCATAGTGTCTCCCCCATGAGCGCGAATTTTTCCCGGACAAGCGCGAGGCCGGCGTCGGTCAGCATATCCTCGCTTGCCACAAACGAGAACTTCTCGGCCCCGTAATTCTCGCTCCTGACCCGGAACCCCTCGGGACAGACACACCGGAGGGCGTAGACCAGGTCTTTATAGAGTGCCTGGCTGGGGTCGGCAATCGCCATCTCCTCGATCTCCCGGGCACTGGCCGGAACCCCGGTCAGGATGACCGTAAACCGGTCCGGCTGGTCGACATGGTCCTTGCCGAACCGGTCCCAGAACTGCTTGAGCATCGGTGCGAGATAGGTCTCGTCCGAGATTGCAAGCGTCATCTTGCCTTCCTGCGGGTTGACGTTCGCGATGTCCCCGACCCGTACCAGCGTGGCGACTTTCTTTAAGACGCCCACCGCGACAAAGATGGGGATTTTCGGGTCGATGTAGATATGGATCTTGTGAATCACCCGGAGCAGGTTATGGTCGAGAAGGACATCATTTGCGATTTGCCAGTAGTACTCCCCGCCGAGCTTTTCCGTGCATTCCACCTCAAAATACTCAATGGCCTGCATCTGTCCCGTCCCGGATGAACCCTGATGCCAGCAGCGCCGAACCGACCGCACCGATGTACTGAGAATGCGGCGGGACGACGATTTTTATCTTGAGGAGTTCCCCCATCGCAAAGACCAGTCCTTCGATGAGCGAGGTTCCGCCGACCATGATCACGGGCTCCTTGATATCCACTTCCTGAAGCTGCTGCTCGAAGACCTGCTCGGCGACACTGTGACAGGCCGCTGCCGCCACATCCTCCCGGGTACTGCCGGCAGCGAGGGCGTTGACCAGGCTCTGGGTACCGAACACGATACAGTAACTGTTCATGGGCACCCGGCCGCCCATACCTTTCATCGCAAGCGGTCCGAGTTCCGTGATATCGACCCCAAGACGCTTTGCGGTCATCTCCAGGAACCTTCCGCTTGCGCCGGCGCAGATGCCGCCCATCGTGAAGGTCCCCGGGATGCCGTCCATGACCGTGATCGCCTTATTGTCCATCCCGCCGATATCGATCACGGTCGCCGGCCCGTGCTGCTTGCCGGCAAGGTAAACCGCCCCTTTGGAGTTCACGGTCAGCTCTTCCTGGATCAGATCGGCGTTGAAATCTTTTCCGACAAGAAAACGTCCGTAGCCGGTAGTGCCGATCGCCTGGACATCTTCGAGTTTCATTCCCGCTTCGGCCAGCGCATGATCGACAACGTCGTGGGCGCACTTGAGCACCTCGGTCGTCGGCTGCCAGCCTTTACCGACGATCCTGTTGTCCTTCATCAGGATGGCTTTTGTAGTCGAGGAACCGGAATCTATCCCGAGCGTGATTCCTTCCTGCACCTCCCGGGCAAGGAGTGCCCGGCGTCGGGCAATGGTCGTGAGCGCCTCCATCCGGGTAAGGAGTGTTCCTGATGTCGTGCGTTCGGTAAACGAGTAACTGACAACCGGGAGCTTCGAATGTTCAAGGATATAGCGCCTGAGTTCGTTTCTCACGATTGCAGCCTCGGCACACCGGAAACAGGTAGCGATAAAGACGGCGTCGGCTTCCACCCGGCCTTCGACAAGCGCCATCGCCCGTGCGATAGCAAGTTTTAAGTCGGGACTCCTGACTTCAAGGCCGAACGTGTCAAAGTCCCGCACGATATCCTTGAGCGCAACATCAGGGTAGAAGATCTCGCCATTGACGGATTTTGCCGCCTCGTTAATCTCATGCTGGACTCCTGAGTATTCCGCGCCGCAGGAGAGCTGGGCGATGTGTACCGGGGCTGTCATTTCTTCCCTCCGAGATCGACAAGGAACCGTTTGATTGCCGCGACAAACTGCGTGCCCTCGTCCTCGGTTCTTGGGTATTCCAGTTCGAGTCTTGGCATATTTTTCTGCCGAAGGAGGAACTTTAAGAGTTCATTTGTCCGCGCACAGCCCATGCAGCCGAACGCGAGGTCGGCGTTGATGATGATGATCGCGGCGTCGCATTGCTCGACCATCGGGCCGTAGAGCGCCATGCGCCCCCGTACGCCGCTCGGGACTTCCACCGCCGCCCAGTGGAGCCCTTTTTTTGGTTCTTCCGGTGTTATCTGGAGCGGTGCGGATTCAAGCCCGGCGGTCTGGACGCGTTCGCGGATCGCAATCGCAGAACCGAGCGGGGTGTGCCCGAACCGGGTCACCATGTCGGAGAGGATCAGGCTCGTTGTGGGATAGATGAAAATTTTTGCCATGGTCAGGGCTCCTGTGCATCGATCATTTTCTTCAATGTATAGACATCCAGCCGGCGGGAGGAGATCACAGCCGGCGCCGGCACGGTCGCAGGGTCGAGGGCCTCTGTTTTTTCAAGGCCGTTTGAGATGTAGGGGAGGATCGTCATCTCGAACTCGATCCCGTGGAAACCGGGCCGTGCCCCGCCAAGCGACGCCCGGCACCTGCGGGCATCGCCCGGCGGGAATCCCCGTTCTTTTACAAAGATATGGGCCGGGTCCATCTTCCTGACCTCGGCGATCACACGGTTGACCTCATCCTCTTTTCCCATGATGACCAGACCGAAACAGTTCTCCTTGATCATCACGCCCTTTGCCACCTCGTACGCCCGGATCGCCACATCCGCCGGGGTCACCGTATACGATTCCACCACCACGTACCGGGTCACCATCCCGACGTATGCCGGGGTGTAGTCGGTCATTGTTTCGCCTCGCGTATATACACCGTCTGCCGCTCCTTTACTTTTTTGAGTTTGTCCGTATCGATTACCCGTCCGATAATATTGGTGCCTTCGAACGGTTCCGATGTCGGCCCGAACTCCCTGTTTGCTGATAACCGCACCCCGACAAGGCCAGCCCCTTTACGCGCATCGTTGGTAATGGCAAGGGCTGCGGCGGGGACCTCCCCGACCGGGCAGTTCTCGGGATAGATTTTTGCGGTCGTCGGGATTTTGGGTTTGAAGAGATATACATCGTCGAATATGAAAAAGGCCGGCATCATACCGGCATCGTGCTCTTTTAATCCTGTGATCCGGCGGAACACATCACAGCTCAGGGGGGCTTGAGTATCATCAAGCGCGATATCGATCACCTTTTCGAACGGCGCGGTCGTCACCGTTGCCGAACGTTCGCTGAGTACATCCAGCGTTGTGCCCGGTTCCTGCGATACGACAATCCGGTCTGCAGCATCGGTATCGATCACAAGGCTGATCCCCCGGTCTTTCGCCACCTTCTTTGCCTCCGGAAGTGGCAGTCCAAGGAGATCGATGCGCGAGGGAACCACTTTCATCGAGAGGAGATCGCCTTCTTTTGCAAGTTTTACCAGTTCGATCCCGTGAACAACCTGCCCGACCACACTGTGGGCCGGGCTGCTGGGGACATCTGCACGGTAGATATACACGCCACCGATTGAAGGTCCTCCCGTACGCACGGTTACCGTCCCCTCGCGCCGGGGGCGCTTGTACTGTGCCGGCACATCAGTGCCCACGAGCTTCCGGTCAAGGATGTGAGTGCTTGTCGCACGCCCGACCAGAAACTTTCCGGACTGGAGTGCGATGAGCAGGTGTTCAACACTCCCTGCCGCCTCAGTCGTGATACGTTCCAAGGCATACCCCTGTGCGGTCACTTCGACACGGGTTACGATAAGCATCCCGTCTTCTATGACAAGATTGGGGTCAGTGGTGGTAAACGACCGGCTTGTGTCTGCCCAGCTGATAACCGGTTCAAATTTTGTTACCCTGTCACCGGTCGCCCACCGGTCGAGCACGGCCCTTCCGCTCACAACACGGCCAACCACGCTGCCGGTTTCATCAGCGCCGTGATCCGCGAGATGGCGGCTCTTTGAAAAAATAAGGTATGAGGTCTTCGGATCGTATCCGCCGCATCCGAGGATCACGTCGCCTCTCTCGTAGAGATGGGGTTTACGCTCCGGTCTGATACTGGAGGGAAAAGGCCCGAATGCAGCCGCGTACCGGTCCGTCCAGTGAAGGGAGAGGCTGCCGGCCGCATCCGGCCGTTCAAGAACTTCCACCTCATGGCCGGTTAATTCGAGGGTAATCTCCCCGGATGTCGTGGTGACCGTGATGCTTTCGGTTTTCTCCTGCTCCTGCGTGGCAGGCCGGATAAGAGCGACGGCCGATCCTGCCGGATGTTCCGGGATAAGGGAGCCAAGCGTGCTTCCTTCGGTGACTTCATGAAGCTCCCCGTCAAGGTGAACACGGATCATGGGTGCCTCTCACGCTGGAGGCTGGCTCTGGCTCATGATCCTGCGTTCATCCTCGGTCAGGTGCGCGAGTACATCGGACGTCTTTCCGATCTCGACTATCTTCCCTCCCCGCATCAGGGCAAGCCGGTCGCATATTTCGCGTACGAAGTCCATGTCGTGAGAGACCACGATGAATGTCTCTTCTATCTCATCCCGTGAATGCATGATGGAATGTTTGACATCGATCTTTGTTATCGGATCCATCGTACCGGTCGGCTCATCGAGGATTACGATCTTGGGTTCCCGGATCAGGACCTGTGCGAGGGCGACACGGTGACGCTCTCCTTCAGAGAGCTGGCCCGGCAACCGATCGAGGATCTCGTGACTTTTCTCTTCGGAGAACCCGGCCATCTTCAGGGTGACAATGGCTTTTCGCATGGCCAGCTCCTTGGGAAATTCAAGACCGATCGCATCAGTGAGGTTATCGAGCACTGTACGGTGCGGGTAGAGGTCGTACTCCTGGTGCAAAAGGCCGATGTACTCTGTAGCCCGGCCCCGCTGGTCGACCCCGGGCTTGGTCATGTCCACCCATTCCTCACCGATCTTGATATTGATCTCCCCGCTCGTGGGTTCTATGAGGCCGGCAATGATCCGCGAGAGTGTTGTTTTTCCCGCACCGCTCTTTCCTATGATGCCGAAGATCTCCTTGGTGTATACATCAAAACTGACACCGTTGACCGCTTTGACGACACCCCGGTCGACCGAGATGTAGCGCTTGATGAGATCCCGTGCCCCTATGATCTTCTCGCCGGTGTCCGTGTGTTCGAAAGTCTCCGTGTCGTCGCAGCCTTTCATGAACTCACAAATCACGTCCTTTGGTGATCCGATTTTTGTTATAGAACCGTCGACAAGCAGGATGGCACGGTCGGCTACATCCTCGATTACCTGCGAGAAGTGGGATGTAACCACCATGCCCATATTGTTGGTCTTTGCCGCTTCGGTGAGCATTGAGTGGACTACTTTCGCAGTACCGGGATCGAGCGTGCCGGTCGGCTCATCGGCAAAGAGTAAAAACGGCTCTTTTGCAAGCTGCCGGGCAAGCACCACCCGCTGCTTTTCTCCTCCCGAGAGGTCACGTGCGATATGCATCATCCGGTGGGAGAGCCGGACCTGATCGATGAGATCTGCCGCACGGTTGATCGCCTTCTCCTGGGGATAATCGATATCGTCAAGTGCATGAAGGACGTTTTCTATCACACGGTCATCGCCATACAGGGCAAATGTCCGCTGGAACATGATCGCAGTGCGGTGCATGACCCGCCGTTTCAATGCATCGTTGGCCTCGTTCCAGAGATCCACATCGAGTGCTGCGAGCGTGCCACCGCAGTGCGGGCATGGTTTCCCGATAGAACTGGAAACGTCTATATACTCGCAGGATGGACAGGCCGAAACATGGTAGATGATCCTGCCACTCGTGGGCGGTTGTTCCACCCCGCGCATAAGGTGCATCAGCACGGTCTTGCCGGCTCCGCTCCTCCCTATGATCCCCAGAATCTCCCCTTCGGCGATCTCGAATGAAATATTTCTGAGGGCATGCGTGCCGTCAAAATCCATGCAGATGTTGTCGACCGTGATCAGTGGTGCCTTCATAATTCCCTTGTACCTAATGTGGTACTGGTGTCATATTACCTTTTATATGATGCACGCTGTCGTCACGATCGGGAAGTGCCGGGGTGCCTGAGCAGCGTTCCTATGATGGGCAGTACCTCTCTTACGTGAGTGATTACGTAGTCGGCGGCCCTGAAAAGTTCCTCAGGACGGTTACCTGACTGCTGTACTGTGAGGATGGCGGTATCAGCTTTCGTAAACGCACCGAGGTCATTTATCCCGTCGCCGACCATGACGACCCGGTCGTACTCATTTTTGAGATCCGCTACGATCTGCGCCTTGACCGAAGGTGTCGCCACACCGTAGACCCGGTCGCGGGGGATGCCGAGGTGATCAGCCATGATCTCGAGTTTGGTTGAACGGTCACCGGACGCGATGAACGTGGGCACGCCCATCCGGTGCAAAGCGGTGACGGTCTCCTTTGCGCCTTCGAACGGCCATCCGCCCGCTGTGATGGTGAACTCTATGGCCTTTTGTGCCATGTTAAGGATGGCGCCGCTGTTGAGCGTGAGCATCGTTTCGCCCCTGCAGACACCCCAGACGTTACGGATGCACTCCTGAAGGTCGCCGACACGTGCGCGGGTGTCAGTATACAGCATATCGCCGATCTCCTCCGCGGTCGTGATCTTCCTGGTGCAGCTGATCCCAAAGCCGATCTCGTTGTCCACAAGGTAGGCAGAGAGCAACATATCCGGCGGGGTTGCGATGATATGCTTGGAATGGACCGGCAGAACGATAAGGACACGATCCAGCGAGGTGAAGGTGAGGGTCGTCGTCTCGATCCCGGGCATAAGTACCTGCCGTTCGATGTCCTTAGCGACCCGGTAAGTGTTCAGGAGCGTCCCGGCACTATCGAAAACCACGGCTGTCGTCATCGTTTCACCCGGTAATAAGCTCTATGTAGGTTCCCCTCTCCATTGAATCAGTGATGCTGATGATCGTACCTGAAACTGCAGACAAGATAAAGAGCATGGAGATCAGGGGGGCGGGAAGGATCGCACGGGCCGTCGCAGAAGCCCTCCGGGATCATGCCCTCGTGGTCCGGGCCCGGGCACCCGATGCATTCCGGCAGGAAATGGAGCGTGCCGCTGCGATGCTCCTTGCCACCCGCCCGACAGCCGTCTCCTTGCCCAATGCCGTCCACATCGTCATGGCCGGTCTCGGACATGCAAAATCTACGGATGAGGCGCGGGCCGGTGTAGTCCGGCGCGCCGATGAATTCATCAGGTCGTCGCAGCACGCGGTTGAACGGATTGCACAGTTCGGGGCTAGCCATATTCGCGATGGTGATACGATCCTCACCCACTGCAACTCGGAGGTTGCGCTCGCGTGCATTATCGAGGCGCACCGGCAGGGAAAGGAGATTGAGGTCTTCGCAACGGAAGTGCGGCCGAGGAACCAGGGACTCATTACGATCCGGACCTTAAACGACGCGGGCATACAAACAAATTTTATCGTGGACTCTGCTGTCAGGTCTTTTATCAACGATATTGATCTGGTGATCGTCGGGGCTGATGCGGTGACCGTGAATGGGGCGGTGGTCAACAAGATCGGGACCGCCCAGGTCGCCCACTCCGCCCGCGAGGCGCGGGTGAACATGATGGTTGCTGCTGAGACCTACAAGTTTGCACCCCGCACGATCCTCGGGGAACTTGTCCGGATCGAAGAGAGGGCCGGAAGCGAGGTCCTCCCGGACGAGATCGCCCGAACACTTCCATGCGTCACCGTCAGGAACCCGGCCTTTGATGTCACTCCTGCCGAGTATATCGACCTGATCGTGACCGAGAAGGGGGCGATCCCCCCGCAGATGGCCTATATCATCATACGGGATTATCTCGGATGGGGGATCGACGAGTTTCATACCGCTTTCGGGCCGGAAGGTCTCAACGGGGAGTAAACGCGTTATTTTCTGGTATCGTGGTGCAGCGGGCCGATGCGTTTATTCGCGAAAAAACCTCAGGATTGATTAACCAGTAATCCGGGGCATCAGCGATCCCATAAAAAGGGTTGCGTCACATTATCTGGAGAACCGAGATGGAGATACCCTTTACCAAACTGCACGGGAACGGTAATGATTTCGTGCTCATCGATGAATATGAGAAGACGGTCATTCCTGATGACATGAAGGCGCAGTTTGCCGCCCTCTACTGCGACCGGAGGTTCGGGATCGGGGCTGACGGCATCCTGTATCTCTCAAAATCCGTTACCTGTGATATCAGGATGCGCATCTTCCAGCCGGACGAGAGCGAGGCCGAGATGTGCGGCAACGGTATCCGGTGCCTTGCCAAGTACGCGTTCGATGCCGGGTATATCGGGAAGACCTGCACGGTCGAGACACCTGCAGGGGAAATCGGTGTGGCCCTTGCGTATGCCGGTGAGGATTTTGCCGCGACGATACGCATGCCCATGCCGAAATTTGAACGCAGGGATATCCCGGCAACCGGGGACGGCGAATACCGCGAGCGTATCGGTGAGTTCGACGTCTACGCTGTAAATGCCGGTGTCCCCCATGCAGTGATCATTGTCGATGCGGTTGACAGTATTGATATCGCCGCGGCTGCCCCGCCGATCCGGCACTATGCCAGTTTTTTAAACGGCGCAAACGTGAATTTCGTGCAAAGGACTGGCGATGATTCTATCCGGGTGCGGACGTTCGAGCGCGGTGTCGAAGAAGAGACGCTCTCCTGCGGGACCGGCGCGACAGCATCTGCGGCGATCGTGCGCAAACTTGGCTCTATGGGCGACATCATCCATGTCGAGACCCAGGGCGGCCCGCTCACCATTCATTTCAACGATGGCGTGAAGATGGAAGGCCCGGCCGCCACGGTCTATACCGGCGTCATCATCTATTGATCTCTTTTTGTGGTACCGTCCTTTCAGCCCTTACCGGAACCCTGCGAGGGTCACCTGCCGGGCTGCACCGGAAAATGTCAGGTAGGGCAGCGCCCGTTTCAGGCAGGAACCGGGCACGCCGAGATCCCGGGGCGTCCGGATCGGACGGTTTTCCCGGGCCTGCAGGATAGCGTGTGCGGTGACCATTCCGATGCCGGGGATATGGATGAGGTCGCTCAACGATGCGGAGTTGGGATCGACGGGTTCCCGGCCCCGGGCAAGAAGTGCTTTGGGGTCATCATTAGGGAGTGTATCCCCTTCGTCCAGCAGGGGCAGCAGTTCTGTCCTGGTAAAACCGTACTCCCGGATGAGATAGTCCATCTGGTACCAGCGGCGTGATCGCCACGCGGGGGTGCTTTCCCGCGAGGCCAGCCGCGTTTTCGGCAGCGCCTGGAAAGCTGAGTAATAGATCCGCGAGGGGGATATGCGCTCGTAGAGCGAGGTAATGCAGTTAAAAATTTCCGTATCGGTCTCCCCTGCCGCACCGATCACCAGCTGCGTTGTGTGCCGTCCGGGTGCAGCCTCCGCGATCCAGCCGAGCCGTTTCTGGATATCACCGGTATAGTCCTTGATCCCGGAGAGGGCACGGAGCCGGCTCTCCCCGGTTGTCTCGACATTGAGGCTGATCCGGTCCGCGAACCGCGCCGCCTCCCTGATATCATCCTGCCGGGCCCCGGGCAGGATCTTCAGGTGCAGGTACCCGCGGTATCCCCTATCCCGGAGAATCCTGGCAGTTTCAACCAGCTCAGCCATTACATCGTCGGTGTCATACGGTATCCCTGAAGTGAGAAAGAGGCCCCCGGCAAGGTTTTTCTGGTACAGTGCAAGGAACGTCGCGGCAAGTTCGCGGGGTGCAAATGCGAGCCGTGGCCGGTCGAGCCGGACAGAACAGTATGCGCAGTCATACGAGCAGCTCCCGTGAAGGAGCACCTTGAGCATCCGGTTGCAGCCACCTGCGTTCTGGTTGTACGTGATGCAGGCACCCGTGGTGAGCATCTGTATGCACTCCCCCGGCATACAGACATCGTACTGGCTGCCGGAAGTGAGTTTTGCCAGTTTTTCCCCGCATCCGGGCATATATGCCCCTTTGGCGGGTGCGGCATTTAAAGAGACGGCGGGCGGAAGGTGAAAGTGATCGGTATTCCAGTGCATCCGTTCATTTCAGCGAATAAGTCCGGCATTTTGCAGGCATCTTGGCCGTCCTGATTGCCATCCCACTTATTTCCCGGTCCGTTTCCGTTGAGTAATATCTTCGACAAGAGCGAGTGTTGAGATGATACAGCCTTCCCGGTCCCTGAGCGGAGTAACTGTCAGCGAACCCCAGATTTCGGAGCCATCCTTTCTGATATAACGCTTTTCCGTGCGGTACCTGGCAATCCCGTCGGCATAGAGTTTTTTGATCTCGGCCATATCCTTATCCAGATGATCAGGATGGGTTATATCCGCAAACGTTCTGGTCAGCAGTTCTCCTTCAGTGTACCCCAGCATCTCGCAGAACATCCGGTTCACATTGACAAACCGGAAGTCCCTGCCTACTATCGCCATACCGAGCGGACCATCCTCGAATATTCTCCGGAACCGGTCCTCGCTCTCCCGGAGCGCCTCCTCGGCACGCCTGCTTTTGGTAATATCACGGGCTTCAGAGATGAGCAACCGGACTCTGCCTTCTGAGTCGAATACCGGTTTGAGAGAGAAGTCGACCAGCGTGGTGGTATTACCGGCTCCCTGCAGCTCGGCTTCGTACCTGACAAATTCCCCTGTGGCAGCTCTGCCGATGGCCTCCCGCAGCTTCCACGCCTGCGCTGCATTACCCTGCCACCAGGCAGTTTCCCAGAAGGGGTGGTTGAGGACATCTTCCCGGCGGGCATTCATAAATTCCAGGGCCGTACGATTGGCATCAAGGAGAATCCCCTCGGGTGTCATCATACCGGTGAAATGGAAGGTACTGTCGAATACAGCCCGGAGCATCTCCCCGCTCTCCCGGAGTGCATCTGCGGTATGTTTTTGCTCCGTGATATCCCGTATAGTCCCCATGCTTGCCAGGTTTCCCTGGTACTTGATGAGCCCGGCATCAAAGGAAACAAAAACCCTGGTCGTGCCGTCGCGTCTGAGTAACCAGCACTCATAGTGTTCCGGCACGGCCTCGCCACGCTGCCGGGAAAGGCCCCGCTCGAGTACCCAGTCCTGATCTTCCGGCGCGATGAACTCCCCGAAATCATGCATGATGAAATCATCAGGGACGCCTCCGAGGATCCGGGCAAATGCCGAGTTGGCATACCGGATCTGCCGGCCCTGTATGATGAACACACCGCTCTGGCTGTGCTCGACGAGAATCCGGTATTTTTCTTCTGACATCCGCAGCGTTTCCATCAGTTCCCTGCGTCGGCTGATATCCCGGAATACTATCTGGACCGCGGGCGTTCCGGCATCGAGAAAACCGGTGGCGACAACCTCGACATCGATGGCTTTTCCGTCAACCCTCAGGAATTTTTCTTCGGCAATATCGACAGCGGTCATTTCAACCCTGCTGGTCATCGCTGCTATCCGCTCCCGGACAAGATCCCGGAAATCAGGATGAATAAATTCGAGAATGTTTTTTCCGATAAGTTCCGATGGGCTCGATGCGCCGGCGAGACTGACCGCAGCCTGGTTCGCGAGGGTAATGATACCGTTCTTGTGAACCACGACCGCATCGAACGAATGTTCCATGAGCCTGCGGTACCGCTCTTCGCTGCTTTTCAATGTTTCTTCTGACCGTTTCCGCTCCGTGACGTCACGCGACACTCCGAGAACCGCCCGTACCGATCCGTCAGGGTTCCAGAGCGGCACAAGCACATGGTCAAACCACCTTGTCATCCCACGGAACGATATCGCGGTCTCACTCCGGCTCATCTCACCGATGGAAAAAACCCGGCGCAGGGAGGCTTCCTGTCGCCTGTTGATGTCCGGCGGGAATAGAGAACTGCGGTCAGAACCGATAATCTCTTCAGACGGCTTTTGAAGGGCGGCAGCGGCATAACTGTTGACGTACTCCACCCGGTCCTGCGCGTTGATGACAAAGATCAGGTCTTGCGAGCTCTCTGCGAGAGACCGGTAGAGTTCCTCGCTCTTCTGTACCCGCTTCTCGTCCTCTTTTCGCCGGGTTATGTCTTCAAGGATGACTGACACTCCTTTCTGCCCACGATCAAGTGCCGTCGGCGCGATCCGGCAGGAGAAGACGATCCCTCCCCCTGCTGGAGCAAGTTGGCCTTTCCACTCGGTGCCGACCAGACCCGCTTTTACCTTAACCAGAAATCCGTCGAAAAGATCGTCAAATGCCGTCACCAGCGGGGAATATTCGATATTTTTCCCGATAAGGTCATGTACCGGGGTGGCAAGGAAGCGTGCAAATGTGTCGTTGATAAAAACAATCCTCATGCTGCTGTCCAGCTGCATGATGAGCTCTGAGGAGATCGAGAGCACCGCAGAGACCGGGACGCGGTTTGCGAGTGCATAGATCTTGGCCATGCCGAAATGGCGCATCTCCACCTGCCCGGAGATGAGCAGTTTTTCGAGATATCTCCCGGCGGTGTTCCGGTTAACCGGAATCTCACGGACTAGATCGGTGATGCTCAGGCCCTGCGGGTTTCGTGCGAGGGCCTCCTTGATCTGTGCGGTGATCTCCCGTCCTTGAACCATTAAATGAATAATATTGGTGAGATAAGATATTAATATATCAGCAGTTTCCGGTTGTCAGGGGGATGCCCCGGGGACCATTTTCGGGCAGGACCTGCCGGTATTATTCCCTTACCCGGATCCCGTCCTGAACGATCTCGAACTCGAATAAGGCACCCTCGGGTCGCGACCGGTGCTTGACGAGCGTTGCCCGCCGCCACCCGGGCGCTTCGAGACGGTCCAGCCGGATGATGGCCTTCGATATGTGTTCCAGTGATGTCCCGCCCAAGCCGGCAAACGTATTTCTCGTGGTGTCCATATAGACTTGGTTGGTGACGAGAACAGCCGTTTCGTACCGTTTCGCGTACCCGAGGAGATGGAGCATCTGCCGGGTGAGCATCTGCATAGCGTCCCTGCCCCTCTCAAGGTCAGTCCGGTAGAGTGCAGTTGCGGAGTCAAGGACAAGCAGACCGGGCTTGTGCTGCTTGAGGACCTTGTCCGCTTCAGCAATCATGCTGCCCTGCTGCTCGAAATCGACAGGCTCAAAGAGATAGAGCCGGTCCGCGATCGCCTCGGTATCGCTGCCTGCAACCTGGCGGAACCGCTCTATTGAGAAGCCTTCAGAATCGATAAAGATGACAGATCCCCCTGCCCGCAGGCAGGAGACGGCGGCAACTATGCAGAGCGTGCTTTTGCCGCTCGCAGGGCCGCCGTAAATCTGGGTGATAGTGCGGAGTTCGAGCCCGCCGCCAAGCAGCCGGTCGAGGGCCGCATTCCCGCTGCTGCACCGGTCGGTTTTCATCGGTCACCCGGGCCTGTACTTTTTTGGTGGTTCCGTACCTGGTTCCACGCGGCGTCCTCAATGGCGCGGAGCACGTCGCGCACCGGAAGATCCAGCTCCACCGCCCAGTCACGTGCGGTATCGAACTCGGCCTTGAGCGTGTAGATACGTCCATCCATCCACCCGCACTTTACCGGCAGATTTTTTTTGTGCCCGGCGATCTCCACCTCCACATCTGTTATCGTGCGCTCTGCGACAAACCGGTGGACGACCGGAATACGCCGGACCCCGAGCGTGCCCAGCTCGCGGGCCATGAGCCGTGCAAGGCCGGCGCTTATTTCCGGGAGGGCGATGACCGTGACAAGGTATCCCGGCCTGCCTTTTTTCATGATGACAGGCGTCGCGCTCGCATCCCGGGCCCCGGCAGCCATGAACCGCGCAAGCGCTTCCCCGATCACTTCCCCGCTCGCGTCATCAACATTCGTCTCAAGTATATCGACCGTGTCCTGCGGCAGTTCACCGGGGGTGCCGGTTGTTTCCACCACCATCGCCCGGAGCACGTTGGGAGAATGCGGCGTGTCCCTGCTCCCGGCCCCGTAACCGACAGCTTGGATCGTATATCCTCCGAGATCGGCCGCCTCAACAGAGGAAAATTCTGCGAGCAGGGCGGCACCGGTCGGAGTACAGAGTTCACCCTCATCGTTTCCCTGCATAGTCACGAGTCCCGATCCTTTAAGGATCGCCACTGTTGCGGGAGCCGGGATCGGGAAGGTGCCGTGCGATCCGGTGGCTGTACCCGACCCCAGCGCGAGCGGCAGCACCGCGACACCGCTGACACGGAGCGTGGCAAGGGCGGTACAGGCGCCGATCACATCGGCTATTGCATCGTCGGCCCCGACTTCGTGGAAGTGGACACGGGCCCCGTGTATCTCCTCTTCTGCCGCGTTGATTCGCGAAAAGACCCGGTGTGCCATCGCGAGCGCTTCCGGTGGTACGTGCGGGGCTGCGTCATCGAGCCTTTTGTACACATCGTCAAGAGACCGGTGTGCCGGGGTGGCACGGGTGTGGACTTTTACTGCCTGAATCCCGGCCCGGGTCACGGTTTCAACCGTCGGCTCCGCGACAACGGCCCGCATCGCACAAGCGACGCGTTCCCGGTCGGCCCCGCAGTTGAGCAGGGCAGCTGTGATCATGTCACCGCTAGCGCCGTGAAACGGGTCAAAAACAAGGACTCGCATTTACAGTACTTATAAATCCCTGCGTATATGACCTTTAAGGTAATGCCTGAAGTGCAACTGAAGGTCGACTCCGCGTATCCCGGCGACCAGGGCGGGGGAAAAGCGCGGCTCGATCCTGAAACCATGCTCCTTCTGAAAATTTCACCAGGGGATCTCGTGGTAATCGAGGGGAAACGCCGGACCGTGGCAAAAGTCTGGCGATCCCTTGTCGAAGACTGGAACCAGCGCAAGATCCGGATCGACAATTTTACCCGGATCAATGCCGGTGTGAGCATCGGGGACACGGTCAAGATATCGACGCTTTCCGAGGAGATTGAGGCAAAACGGGTTGTGCTCGCCCCTCCCGAAGACCTCCCCAAGAAAATACCGATTGCCAATAACCCGCACGTGATTAACGGCCTCCTGGATTTCCCGGTCGTGAAAAACGACTCGATCCCGATCATGCTGGGCCTGCCGTTTGTCCAGCCGCAGATCGTCGCGTTCAAGGTTGTCGAGATCGAGCCGGAAGAGGCGGTCATCATCACGAAGAATACCTCGGTTGAATTTTCAGATAAGCCGGCCGCAGGATTCGAAGGGGTCAAGCGTTTCAGCTACGAGGATATCGGGGGCTTAAAGGATGAGCTCCAGCGTCTCCGCGAGACGATCGAACTGCCCCTCCGGCACCCGGAGCTTTTCCAGAAACTGGGGATCGAGCCGCCCAAGGGTGTTTTGCTCTACGGTCCCCCGGGGACAGGAAAGACGCTGATCGCAAAGGCGGTGGCAAGCGAGAGCGGTGCGCACTTCATCTCGATCGCGGGCCCCGAGGTCATCTCAAAATACTACGGCGAGAGCGAACAGCGCCTGCGCGAGGTCTTCGAGGAGGCGCGGGAGAATGCGCCCTCGATTATCTTTATCGACGAACTGGACTCTATTGCGCCCCGGCGGGAGGAAGTGACCGGGGAGGTCGAGCGCCGGGTCGTCGCCCAGCTCCTGACCATGATGGACGGGCTTGAGGAACGCGGGCAGGTCGTCGTGATCGGCGCCACGAACCGGGTCGACGCGATCGATGCGGCCCTGCGCCGGCCCGGCCGGTTCGACCGGGAGATCGAGATCGGCGTCCCGAGCGAGATAGACCGGATTGAGATCCTGAAGATCCACACCCGGGGCATGCCGCTTGCGGAAGACGTAAGCCTGAGTGTGCTTGCCCAGCAGACCCACGGGTTTGTCGGTGCCGATCTCGCAGCACTCGCCCGCGAGGCGGCGATCCGTGCCCTGCGCCGGTACCTGCCCGATCTCGACCTTGACAAGGCGGAGATCGACCAGGAGACGCTCGACAAGCTCCGCGTGCTTGCAAGCGATTTCCGGAGTGCCCAGCGGGACGTGGGCCCGAGCGCGATGCGCGAAGTGATGCTTGAAGTCTCTCACGTGAAGTGGGACACGGTCGGCGGGCTTGACGCGGCAAAGACCGAGGTCCGCGAGGCGGTCGAGTACCCCTTAACGCATCATGATCGGTTCGACGAACTCGGGATTGTGCCGCCCCGGGGCGTGCTGCTCTATGGCCCGCCGGGGACGGGAAAGACCCTGATCGCAAAGGCGGTGGCAAGCGAGAGCGGTGCAAACTTCATCCCGGTACGGGGGCCGCAGCTCCTCTCCAAGTGGGTGGGCGAGAGCGAACGGGCGGTGCGCGAGATCTTCCGGAAGGCCCGGCAGGTATCGCCGTCGATCATCTTCTTTGACGAGATCGATGCGCTCGCTCCGGCCCGGGGGACTTCGAGCGACTCGCACGTGATCGACAACGTGCTCAACCAGATCTTAACCGAGATGGACGGCCTTGAGGAGCTCAAGGATGTCGTGATCATGGGCGCAACCAACCGGCCGGATATCGTGGACCCGGCGCTCCTGCGGGCCGGCCGTTTCGACCGGCTCGTTTACATCGGGGAGCCGACCTTAGAGGACCGCAGGAAGATCATCGGGATTCACACGCAGTACATGCCGCTTGAAGGCTCGGCGCTCGAAGAGATTGTCAGCCTGACCGAAGGTTATACCGAGGACATGTTCGGGGAGCTGATCGAGAAACTGGGGAAGGATGCAAACATTACTGCGAGCACCGTAAAGGCCGCGATAGTGCCGGTAAAGGATGCGAGTACAGGTATTTCAAAAGGTGCGAGACGGCGGAGGTTGGTTGACCTGATGCACGAGAAGAACCTCACGTTCGAGGATCCGGTCCGGGACACGAACCTCGCGGATCTTGCCCGGATCACCGAGGGATTCGTGGGCGCGGATCTCGAAGCGCTCTGCCGGGAGGCCGGGATGTTTGCCCTGCGGGAGGGCGCCGCGACCGTGACCCATCAGCACTTTTCGGAGGCGCAAAAGAAGGTGCACCCGACCATGAATGATAACCTGCGGGACTACTACGGTAAGATCCAGCAGCACTTCAAGGGTGGGCTGCCAAAGAAGGTCCAACCACCGGAATACCAGTAATCTTTTTTTGGGATTTTTGTGTTGCCCTGATCGGACAGGTTGATCAATTCATTCCCATGGAAGATCTGAAGATAGTGAGTATCACTTTTGTGAATGTGACCTATTTGTTTTACCGGGTTATCCGGGGCCGGACGCTTTTTGTTGTTCGTCCGGGATGATCCGGATCGCACCATGCAAAATTCTGACACCCGATACATACCGACCTGATGGAGCGGGGGCACGCTTCAGGGTACGGATCCGGTTTCTTTGTCGGATCGTACCGATCATTCGTTTGTCGTTTAAATGATCCATCCGGTTTTAATTCACAGATATACCGGTCTTTGCATATGCCAAATTCCATATTGAGCATGCAGTAGCCTTCGACCGTGATGTAGTTCCAGGAATGAATTGCTGGATACTCATCATCCCTCTTGCCAGACTTTTTCATTACCGGATCGGATTTTTCCTTGCTGCTCCAATGGGTTTGTGGTTGATTAGATCTGTCGGGCGATTCAATCGTCGGGGCAGTCCGTGAACTATTGACCCTCACATCACGTGAATCGTTTTACATCTTGGTAGACCGGATCCAAAATCTGTTGTTCCCTGCCTCCCGGTTCTGGTTGTCCCACCCCATCAGGCGTTTGATAAAATACCTATAAAACCGTCCGATTGCGGCCCCCGAAAATTTAGCCGTTTTAAAGCCCCCGTTTTAAAAAATAAGCGAAAACTAAGCCCCATATAATGCCTGCAAACCACCCGTACGGCCCTGAGATCGGCCTAAAAAACGCGAAGACGTGGATCGTTTAATTCGTCCGATTGCCAAAACAACCCCTATTTGGGCTTATTTTGAAAAGAAGCTTGATACGGGCTCCGATTGGGTGCCGGGAAGGTGAATCCGAGCTCAAATTGGGCCCGGATGGGTTAAGCTTCAGATCGGTCCTGTGGGGATCAGATGGGGTATCGGGGGCCCTTCTCTCCTGGAGGGAACCCCGGTAAAAAAGATCTGCTGGATTCTTATTCGTTATACCGCCGCTCGTTGATCTTTGCGGCCATGATAAAATCGTTCAGGGTCAGGCCGCCGGCCGGGTACGTGTAATATCCCACATCTACGAATTTTCCTTCCCGCATGGCGAGATCCGGAATGTGGCCCTCTTCAACGGACATCGTCAGCACATCGTTTAAGAATTCGATGGACTTCTCGCTGTCCTCGAACGTGAACGTGCGCTTTAAGTGTCCGTTCTCAAGCGACCAGCCGGGCACCTCTTTTAAAATTTCGACCGTATCCTTCCGGGTGATCGGCGGCGAGCCCGGCTTATATGTTGAACATTTCTTCTGCGCGAGTTCCATGGTTATCTAGTCCGCCCCGTAACCAAAAAAGGTTTTCTTAAAAAAATGCAGGAATTGTTCTTTTTTTAGCCGGCACCGATGTGCGCAGGGAAGGCCGGCAGCATCTCCTTTCCTGATTGGCTCAGGCAGGCAAGCAGCATAACGAACAAAATCCGCAGGAATCCCCCCAAAAGACCATAACACGCGAGGGCTCAATGGAGTACTACGAACAGGCCATCGGTGTTTCCCAGCCTGCACGAGTCTCTCAGGGCCGTGCTTGCAGAACGGCTGGGCTGGTGCGAGCTCCGCGAAGTGCAGGAGCAGGCGTATACGGCAATACACGAGGGAAGCGACGTGCTCGTCATTGCGCCGACCGCAGGGGGAAAGTCCGAGGCCGCCCTGATCCCGGTGCTGGACGATATCCTGAAGTCCGGCACGAAAGGGGTCGCCTGCCTCTACCTCTCTCCCCTGAAAGCGCTCATCAACGATCAGGATGATCGCATTGCCGCGTTCTGCCGGCCCACCGGTCTCTCTCTTGCAAAGTGGCACGGCGACGTCCCCAAAGGCGACCGGGGGTGGAACGCGGACGAGGCCCCGCAGTTCCTGTTGATAACGCCGGAGTCTCTCGAAGTGCTCCTGCACGAAAAAGAACCTGCCGCAGCTCTTGCAAACCTGCGCTATGTTATCGTGGACGAATTGCACGTGTTCGTTGAATCTGAACGGGGAGTCCACCTCAGGATCCTTCTCGACCGTCTCGACCGGATCGCCCGGGCCCCGGTGCAGCGCATCGGGCTCTCGGCGACAGTCGGGAACCCGGACGAGGTACTCGCGTGGCTCTCGGGTGGCCACCATACCCGACGGCTTGTCACTGTACCCGCACCGGTGACGGCAAAGAAGTTCCGGTTCATTATAGAACCCGATCCCTCCCGTCGGATCGATACGCTCGCAGCACTTGTTGCCGGAAAAAAAGCGCTTGTCTTTGTCAACAGCCGGAGCGCGGCCGAAATGATCGTGCAGGAGGCGGCCGGCCGGATAAAAAACCTGCACATCCACCACTCATCAGTTGCACCCGCCAGAAAAAAGGAGGCCGAGGAGGCGTTCCATGGCGGGGAGGGGGCGTGCATCTGCTGCACGAGCACGCTGGAACTCGGTATCGATATCGGGGATCTGGATATCGTAGTGCAGGTGGGTCCGCCGGATTCGGTCTCTTCGTTTTTGCAGCGGATGGGCCGGAGCGGCCGGCGGGAACAGGCCGCGTTTGTCGCATGGCTCCTTTCTGACCCGGGGGAACTCCTCACCAGCTGTGCAGTGATCGAATGCGCCATGGAGAAGAGGGTCGAGGCTCTCGTCCCCCCGGAAAAACCCGGTAACGTACTCGTCCAGCAAATCTTCCTGCATGTCCTTTATGCATCCCGGTTGGGGCGGAGCACGATCGCCCGCGACCTCCTTATGTTCTCCCCGTTTACTCGTTTCTCTGTTGAAGAGGTAGAACGCATCCTTGGGCATCTGGTCTCTGCAGGGTATCTTGTGGCTGATGGTGAGATGCTGATGCTTGGAAGAGAAGCAGAGCGGGTGTTCGGGCGATCGAATTACCGGGAGCTGTACTCGGTGATCCTCGGGGGAGGAGAGTACCGGGCGGTGACACCGGATGGCGAGGTGGTGGGCAGCCTTGATGCCCGGTTTGCAAACCTCCCCGACCCCGGGGATTTTTCCCTCGGGGGGACGACTTGGTCAGTGGTCAAATGTGACGAGAGTCACGACCTCGTGGTGGTAGTGCCGGGGGAAACCGGGAAAAGGAGCACGTCCCGGGTTTTCTGGAAGGCAGGCGGGGAGGTGTCACTCTCCCCGGTGATATGCGGGGCAGTCCAGCGGATCGTCGCCCGCGGCGGGACCGTACTGCCACTCGATGCAGGTATGACAGAGGCTCTTTGCGAAGCGCTCCGCACCTGGCCATCAGGGATCGGCGGGCAGGGCATCTTTGTACGGGAGGAACGGGGAAACCGAGGCAGGGAGGTGGTCATATATTCCTTTCATGGCAGCCGGTTCAACCGGGTACTGGCGCGCCTGACAAAGGGCATGCTTGGCCAGGTCCAGGTCAGGTACGACGATGAACGGGTGCGGATCATACGTGCCGGAAAGACCGGTGCCGCGGAAAGGGTGGCAGGGGCGATCCGGGAGATTCTACATCTCGCACCAGGTGAGATCGCGGGGTATCTCCCGCTGCCATCCCCTCAGTTCTGGAAGTTTGGGGTAGCGCTCCCGCGTCCGGCCTTCAAAAACATGGTTCTTGCGGACTATTACCATATCAGAGTGTTTATGCAGACCATTGCACAGGAGCCGGTCACGGTCATGCCGGATGCAGAACCCGGCGCAGTTTCGACGGATCCCAAGGTATGAATGCCCCCAACAGGGTGTGTGCACCGGCGCCACCCCCGTCCCGGATCATCTTTAAAAAACGATGATTGTACATATCTTTAGGGGGATACCAAGGAGCGTTTTCTTATGAAACACATTCTTTCTCTCTGCGCTGCAGTCGTTGTCTTCCTGCTCATGGCAGGATGCATCCAGACTGTGCAACAACAGGGGCAACCTGCGGTGACGGCGACCGCTGTACCGGCGGGTACTCCAACCGCCGCTCCCGCGATCACAACGACCGCATCGGTCTCGGACAATACGATAGTCATCCAGAACATGGCGTATAATCCGGCGCAGATCACGGTGAAAGCCGGCTCGATCGTGCGATGGGTCAACAAGGACACGGTTCCCCATTCCGTCGTGTTTACGGACCCAGCCATACCTTCGTCAGGTATACTCGCACCCAGCCAGGCGTACGCTTCAGTGATACTCAACAAAGCCGGTATCTATAATTATTCCTGCAGTATACACCCTCAGATGCATGGATCCATCGTGGTGACCCCGTGATGTTGCAGGAAGTCTCCTTTTATCTCATCATGGGAAAACCGCTTATCATGTATCTCGGGATCCTGACGCTCTCTGGTTTCCTGTTTACCGCGCTTGTTGCCATCATGAACAGGTGCGGCATCCACGTGATCCCGTTTTCCTGGCACCCCCGCATTGCCGTATTCTCCCCTGGGTCGTGCGATTGTCCACGGGATACTGGGCGTCCTGCTGTTTTTTTAATTTTTTTAAAAGCCGCCGCCTCCATGAAACAGCCCGTCACATCTGCACTGTTTCATACGAAGCGACTGATGACAAAAGAATACCCGGGCCGGTCCCCGGAGATCCGGTCGAAGCGGTTATATCAGTAAAAAAAGGATTCCCTTTCCCGTCAGTAACCGGCCAACCGGATCATCGTACCGACAAGAAGACCAAACATGGAGGAGGATGCCACCATCAACCCGAGCAGGACATACCCGGCTGCCACGCCTACCTTCAGGGACGTGTAGGTTCGGTTGATGTTTAAGCGCCGTACCGTACGGAAGGATCTGACGTCGGCGGAGATCTTCGGTTTGTTTTTTTTAATCCTGATCATGGTCTTTTCCCCGGGGGTTCGATCACAGTGATGCGATGTATTGCTCCTGAACAGGATTTTCGCAGGTATGTTATACTAGGAACAGGTCATATTTAATATTTTTTTATTGGGGTAAATAAAAGAAAATCTGGTTTTGAATCGCAATCGGAGGCTGAATAGTCCGGATTACTGGAATTTCCTGAGAGACGGTCTTCAAAAAGGGAACAGTCGTTGTATACGCCGAGGGGGAGATTTGAACTCCCGAGGCGCGAAGCGCCAGTAGCTTTCGAGGCTACCGCCTTCCCGGGCTAGACTACCTCGGCACCCGGTTCAGATCATTTTCTTTGCGATTCCACTAATA